>ERZ795047.3668-NODE-3668-length-13505-cov-4.937770_pt1 | contig 13505 bp, 9 predicted proteins | sample MGYA00375131_ERZ795047 | MGnify/ENA primary metagenome ERZ795047 (study PRJEB30176, sample SAMN05720228) | activated sludge metagenome | isolation source: Anaerobic digester | place: Japan | collected 2015-05-20 ... | reverse complement strand
GGTTTCGAAGGAGGGCGCGTCAGCGCCCGGATGAAACCCACCGCCCCGGAGCACCCCTCAACCGCGCAGGCCACTTGGGTGGTCCAGCGCGGTGGGTTTCATCCGGGCGCTGACGCGCCCTCCTTCGAAACCCACCCTACGTCTTGATGGTGGAACTGTCCAAGAGACAACTGGTCACGCGAATCAGCCCCATGATGACATTGGCCGAAATCTCCGGGTCCTGGTGCTCGATTCCTTTACGGAAAGTCTCGTACGAAGCATTCGGTATTCGGTTAAGCGCCCGCAGGCGAGTAACGTACGGATGCCGGAGAGGCCATTCACCCAGGTTGCGTGTGCGGAGAAAGTCGCGATAGTCCTCAAGGAGCTCTTCAAGACTGGAACGCGCCACGTTTGTCAGTTTGATTTCGCTCTCCTTGGAGGTCCCCGATGCCAGGCTGCCCTCGATGATGTTCTGCTTGCCGGAACGCGCGGCTTGGATCATCTGATCATAAGTCCGGCTGCGCCTGTCAATGAAACGGTTGCAGAAGTATACCGTTGCGTCATAAACGATCTTTGCTTTCTGGTACGAGAGCAGTTTCTGGTAACCGCCGTGGCGAGGGATGAAGCCGGTCATGGTGATCTCCTGGGGTTAAGAAGGACTCAAAGGACCTAAAGGACCCAAACGACCTAAAGGACTCAAAGGACAAGAGTCTTGGGTCTTTTTTGTCCTTTCTGTCCTTTTCGTCTTTCCCTTACTATTACGCTCGATCCCGAAAATCTACGAAGCAAAATTTCCCGTCAGACGAACCGCCTCCTCGAACACCCTTGCAGGCGTTGCCTCCTGGAACGTCAACACGCGCACGCTATCCCCCAAGGGTCGCCAGATATTCGGGTCGGTCGGGCCGAAGAGGCAGATCAAAGGTGTGCCGACACTTGCAGCCAGGTGTGCTATGCCGCTGTCGTTGGCAATGACGAGCTGACTTGCCTTGATGACGCCTGCTACTTCGAGAAGGGAAGCTTCTCGCAGCAGCGGAATATGTTCCCCTTCAATGTCGGTCATCAATTCTCGAACGGCGTGGGTATCCGCTTCTCCCTCGAGGACGATCACACTTTTGCCGGCGTCTCTCAGCAGCCGAATTGTTTCTGCGAATTGCCGCGGGGGCCAGTTTTTGAGAAGTCCGCCGCTCCCGGGATGAACGACGATCCGGGTGCCGGCGGCGTTCGATCGCAGCAGTCGCTGCACTAACCGTTCCCCCTCTTCCTCCTGTTCGCGACTGAGTTCTACTCGCGGGACGGCTTTTGGCGGGTCAATCCCGAGGGGTTTCAAAGCATCCAGAAATTGGGTGCAAGCATGAAGTCCGTTCGCCTGGGGCATACCCACGAACACGACCCGAGGCGCCAGTGACGACAGCCTTCGTCCGAACTCCGAGTCGGGAGTACCCAGGAAACTCACCACCAGGTCGAATGAAGCCACATAAGAAGCGGCCGGATCTGAAGCCCCTCCGGATTCACTTCCCACGAACAGATGGGCAAAGCATCTTTCATCAATCGAGCGGATCCGGCTGATCCGATCCCCAGCGAGGAGAGCAATAGCCGGGCGTCCAAGGATCTCCAGAGTGGCGTCAGGCCAGCGGGCCCGTAAGGCATCGACCACCGGAAGAGTCAATATGAAGTCACCGAGGCCGCCGCTCCTGATTAAAAGAATCCGACTGGGTGTCATCGAGATCGAGCAATGTCCTCTCGGTAATGCCTTCAACGTGCTAAACTCAAGAGTTTAGCACGGGGGACCATGGCTTTTGAGAAACTGAAGGAGGTATTCCAGGGCCAGATTTTCACGGACGAGGAGACTGTCGGTGAAGTGCAGGCCGATTTTGGCGGTCTGGTAAACCGCACCCCAGCAGCAGTAGCGGTTCCGTCCTCGGTCAAGGATGTGGCGGTCCTGGTAAAGATGGCGGGTGCCGAAGGCTGGACGATTACCACGCGGGGGGCGTCTCATTCTCAGAGCGGCCAGTCGCTTAGCCAAGGTGGCATCCTGCTCGACATGAGTTCGCTGAACCGGGTGGAAAACGTGGGGCGGCATTCGACCTGGGTACAAGCTGGCGCCACATGGAGCGCGGTGGTCCGTGCCTCCCTCGAATCTAACCTTCTCCCGCCGGTGATACCCGGGTACCTTGACGTCACAGTAGGAGGAACACTCTCCGTAGGAGGAGTCGGCGCTTCGAGTTTTCGTCTTGGTCACCAGGCGCTCTATGTCGACGAACTTGAGGTGATCACCGGAGAAGGCCACCTGGTTCGTTGCGCGTCGGATGAGAATGCTGTCCTGTTCAATTGCACACGCGCAGGTCTCGGCCAATTCGCGATTCTCACCCGCGCCAAGATCCAAATGCGGGCCGTCGCTCCCCAAGTTCGCACTTTCTACCTCCTCTATGACGACCTGCCGACGCTGATGCGCGACTGCGAGTTGCTGATGGTCGAACAGCGCTTCGACTATCTCGAGGCGTTTGCGGTTCCTTGCCCGCTTGGATTCAAGAGCATGGGAGAGACCAAGGTACAGTTTGCCGAATGGTTTTACCTCCTTGAATTGTCGATTGAATACGGGCATACGCCTCCACAGGGCGCGCGCCTGCTGGATGGCCTCCATTACTTTCGCCAGGTGCACTCTGAGGATTCCTCTATGCTCGGCTTCGCCACCCGACACGAAGCCATGTACTCCTTCTGGCGCGAGACCGGTGTCTGGTCCTTCGCTCATCCCTGGGTTGAGACCGTCTTGCCGTGGCGAAATGCCGCGCCCTTTATTCAAGGGATATTGCGCAGTCTGCCGCCGAATCTCCTGGTGGGTGGCCAGATTGTCATCCTGCCATTGCCGAAGAATAATGCCGGCCTGCCGTTGCTCATGCTTCCCGAGGGTGAAAGGGTGGTACATTTTGGTCTGCTGCCAGCTGTGCCGCGGCAGTTTCTGCCGATGGTTCTACCGATGCTTTTGAAAGCCAGCGAACTGAGCATCGAGATGGGAGGCAAGCGCTACTTGGCGGGTTGGGTAAACTTCGACCCGAAACAATGGAAAGCCCACTTCGGCGAGCGATGGAGCGATTTGGTTGAGTGGAAGAGATTTTATGATCCTAGGGGAGTTTTGAATCCAGGATTCATTCAGTATTAGAAGCCAGAAGCCAGAAGGTAGAAGCGAAAAGCAAGAAGCCAGAAGCCAGAAGTCAGAAGTTAGAAGCTAGAAGCTAGAAGGCAGGAGGCAGCCGGCAGGAGGTAGAAGGTAGAAGGCAGAAGGCAGAAGCATGTGTCAACTAATGACACGAATGGGTCCAAAGAGACCGAACTGGCTTTTTCGGGGCTTGTTGACTCCTGGCTCCTGGCTTCTGGCTTCTTTGTATTGAGTGGAGCTTTTCTTCTGGCTTCTGGCTTCTGACTTCTTCTTATCGACGACACGATGCTTTTTCGATTCGACGATATCGGCCGTGAATTCGGCGGAGACTGGCTTTTTCGGGACGTTACGGTTCAGTGTAACCCGGGAGATCGTGTCGGCCTGATTGGCCGAAATGGAACCGGCAAGACCACGCTTATCGAATTGATCGAGGGGCGTCAGAATCCGGATGCCGGCCGGGTGTACCGAGCTTCCGGACTTTCTATTTCGCGAGTCGCGCAGATTCCGCAATTCGCCGAAGACCGTACAGTCCGCCAGGAAGCTCTGCAGGTTTTTGCACACCTTCACGCAATGGAGGTGCGGATGCACGAGCTGGAAGGCGAGATGGCCCGAATTTCAGGTCCACTCCCCGATGCTCTGGCCGCCGAGTATGAGGGGCTGCGGCATCGTTACCGCCTGGAGGGCGGATACGATTACCAGGCGCGCACCGAGGCCGTACTGCTCGGACTAGGCTTTGCCAAAGTCGCACTCGATGTGCCGGCAAGCCATTTGAGCGGTGGGCAGCAGAATCGCCTGCTGCTCGCCCAGGCGCTGTTACGCAATGCCGATCTTCTGCTACTGGATGAGCCGACCAATCACTTGGACATCCAGGGTATTCTCTGGCTGACCGAATACCTGCGCCAGATCAAGACCTCTTTTGTCGTAATCAGCCATGATCGTCGTTTTCTGGATCAAGTCACTACCCGAACCTGGGAACTGGAAGCCGGACGTTTGTTTGACTACCCCGCCAACTTCAGCCGATCGCGGGTCCTGAAGCAGGAGAGAGTCGAGTTTGAGCTGAAACAGTACGAGAAGCAGCAGGAATGGAAGGCGAAGACCGAGGAGTACATTCGGCGCAATATAGCGGGACAGAAAACAAAACAGGCTCAATCCCGGCTCAAGAAACTGGAAAAGACCGATTGGCTGGCCCGTCCGCACCAGGATAACCGGGAAATTAAGCTGCGGATCGCGGAGGCCGGCCGCGGCGGATCTCTGAGTCTGCAGATTCGCGATGGACAGATCGGATATGACCCCGCTCGGCCGCTGATAACAGGTGTCAACCTGACGGTGAGAAGAGGAGAACGCCTCGCCTTCGTCGGAGCGAATGGAACTGGCAAAACGACCCTGGTGAAAACCCTCATGGGGGAAGTGCGGCTGCTGGGCGGCACGCTGGAATGGGGTGTGAATAATTATCCGGCCTATTTCGCCCAGTCGCGGGAGCCGGATGACCCGAATGCGACGGTTTACGATCGGCTGCGCGACTTGGATCCCATGTGCCCGGACCTGGAGATTCGCAACCTGGCCGCCAGGTTTCTGTTCCAGGATGATGATGTCTTCAAGAAGGTGTCCCAGTTGAGTGGCGGCGAGCAAAGCCGGCTGGCCCTGGCTCGCTTGTTTTTTCATCCTTCAAATGTGCTGCTGCTTGACGAGCCGACCAATCACCTGGACATCCAGAGTCGTGAGGCTTTGGAAGCCGCGTTGGGTTCCTACGAGGGGACACTGATTGTCATTTCGCACGACCTTTATTTCCTTCGAAACGTCGTCGAGCGTTTCTTCCTGATCCAGGACGGTCGTCTGGTTGAGGTTCAGAGCATCGAGGAGCTCGAGAGGCTGGTCGAGGAGCGTGAGCCGCCCCAGCCAATCCGGACGGAACCAGAAAGGTCCGCAGAGGAGTCTTCAAAACCGTCGGGCCCGTCAAAACCGAGGGGTGGATTGTCGAAGAACGAGCGGCTGAGGCGAGAACGTCGCTTACATGAACTCGAGTCCCAGATTACGGATCTCGAAGCCGCCTTGCGGAAAATCGTTGACCAGCTCCAGCAGGGGTACGAGGACTTTACCGAACTTTCCGAGCAGCACCAGGAGCTTGACCGCAATCTTGCCGAACTTTACCAGGAGTGGGAAGAAGTGATGGCGGAGTTGGGCGCAGAGGGTTGATAAACCGGCCGCGATTCTGCCTGCCTCTCCCCATTCCTTCCTTTTGCCGGTAAGCTGAAAAGAGGACCTTTCGGAGGTAGTTTGCAATGGTCACAAAAGAAGGAAATGCTTTGCGGGCCAGCGATATCATTGGCGCCACGGTGATGAATTTTGAAGATGAGGACCTCGGCAAGATCGAGGATTTCGTTATCGACGGCGAAACAGGCAGGCTCGGCTACGCGGTCTTGTCTTTCGGTGGAGTGCTGGGAATCGGTGACAAGTTGTTTGCCGTGCCCTTTCAATCCCTGATCTGGGATGACGAAAGACGGGAATTTCGGATTCAGGCTCGCAAAGATCGACTGAAAAACGCTCCGGGCTTTGATCCCGAAAACTGGCCAAAGATGGGGGACAGGAAATGGGGCAGCGCGATTCACCAGTATTATGGCGTCAAGCCCTATTGGGAGTGAGACCGGGCCGGTAGCACCTGTTTCAGCGCGGTGGGTTTCCGCCGTAGCCGTAGTAGCCGTGGGGTGGGTTTCGAAGGAGGGCGCGTCAGCGCCCGAATGAAACCCACCGTGCTGGACCAACCACGTGGCCTGCGCGGTTGAGGGGTGCTCAAGGGCGGTGGGTTTCATCCGGGCGCTGACGCGCCCTCCTTCGAAACCTACCCTACGTCGGAAACCTGTCCATTCCTTCCCGTATCGTCAGTGAAGCGAACGCCGCCGCGTCCCGGATCGCACATCCGCCGGTGTCGTTGTTGAAATAAACGAAAACATCCTCGTCACGGTGCCAAAGTTGGGATGCCAACTTCGCCCTGTCTTCCAGCGTTGCGATCTTGTAACACGGAAGAGGCCGACCCTCACCCTGATGCATTCTCAGATAGCCCCAGTTGCTAGTCCGCCATGCCGGCGTGAGGAGGCGGCCAAGACGATCAGCCAGGCACAGCGCCGCGTCATGACGGGCGAGCAATCGCCTGACCTGTTCGTCGTACCACGATTCATGACGGAACTCGACGGCTACTTTGACATCGCCGGGAAAGGCGGACAGGGTTTGTACCAGCCGCTCGTCATTTCGAGCAAAACTGCCGGGAAGCTGCACCAGAATCACGGCAAGCTTGCTTCCCAGCCCTGAACAACGCTCCATCAGTCGCTCTACGGGCTCCTTGGGGTCTTTCAGTTTCTTCATGTGTGTCAGGAATCGACTGGCTTTTACCGCGAAAAGGAAATGGTCGGGAGTCTCCTGGGCCCACTTCTCGAAAACCGATCGCTCTGGAAGGCGATAAAAGGTGGCATTAATCTCAACAGTCCGAAACTTCGTTGAATAGAAGCTCAACAAGTTCGATGTCCCGGGCGGGTAAAAGTCCTTCGCCCAGTCTTTGTACTGCCAGCCGGAGGTTCCTACGTGAACAGGCATGGAATCCTCGAGTTTTCGGTCACTCACTTAAAGAAATGACACGGCCGCGTCACTGAACCACCGGGTTTTCGACCCCGAAGCGCTCGAATAAGAAATCGCGTTTTGTCCCAATCGGGACAAAAAGCCAAGCCGTCCCGCAATTTAACCCAATCCTTCCCGGAGACTGTCACACTCGCCCTATGTCGGCGGGAGGGGCTCTTTAATGGTCAGGAAGGTATTCAGAGGCGGGCTTGTTACTGTCTGGACCTGGCCTGACGGCCATGTGATCTCGAGCCGATCCAGTCGGGAGACACTACCCAGGCCGAAGGTTAGAACGGGCTCGCAGGCGGACAGGTAGGACCGTCCCGAGCAGAGCATGCGTGTCCAGCTGTTCTTTCCAGCGACTGCCTTTACCACGGCGCCGTAGCCATCCCGGTTACTGACCGTCCCAACCAGCCGCAGGCGTATCCAGCTGTGCGGTTTCGCGTTGTTGCGCCACAGCTTGGCGCGCAGTCCATTTTGCGTGACGATTACATCGAGATCTCCGTCCCCGTCGATATCGGCGCAAGCCAGGCCCCTTCCCACCAGCGGCTCGGCCAGCGGACTACCAGGAGGATTGTCAACCTGTCGGAAGCTCCCCTGGCCCTCATTACGAAACAGGTGGCTGGGCTGGGCATATTGCTGAAGACGCTGAGTCTTGCTGATCTCGGGTTCAATGTGCCCGTTGACGATCAATACATCCAGAAGGCCGTCGCCGTCGTGATCCAGGAACAGGGTGCCAAAGGCGAGGGTCATCAGTGTGGGCAAACCGATGCCCGCCTGAGGAGCGTCGTCAACAAAGTAGCCACCCTCAGAGCCGCGATACAGGGCGCTCATCTCTTGTGAGAAGTTGCCTATCAGGATGTCCGCATAGCCGTCCGCATCGAAATCTCCTGTGTCGATGCCCATTCCGCCCCTGGTTGCCCCTGACTCGCTGTACGCCATTCCCGTGATGACGCCGCTTTCTGTGAAGGTGCCATCCCGGTTGTTGATGAAGAGAAAGTTCCGGAAAGTGTCGTTGGCCACAGCAATATCGGGCCAGCCGTCGTGATTGTGATCCAGGATGGCCACACCAAGCGTTTTGCCGTCTGGAATCCAGATGCCTGACGATCGGGTTACATCCTTGAATTTACGCCCTCCGAGGTTCTTGTACAGACGATTGCTTTGTCCCTGATAGGCCTCTGGAGTGCAATAGACTCGATGAACGCCATCCGGGCTGCAGGGTATATCCGTCTCTCGAGTCCACTCGACATAGCGGCCGATAAAGAGATCCAGGTAGCCGTCCCGGTCGTAATCGAGAAAAGCAGCGCTGGAACTGAAACCGGGCTCGCCGAGACCCACCCTGTCGGATACGTTCTCAAATTTACCGTTCCTGAGATTGCGATACAGGCGGTCCTCATCAACCCCGCTGACGAACAAGTCTATAAAGCCGTCATTGTCATAATCACCAACGGCGACTCCCATGCCGTACATCGGCTGGTCCAATTGTGCCTCGGCCGTCACATCCTTGAAGCGCAGGCCCCCCAGGTTCCGGTAAAGCGCGCCGGTAGCGGCCTTCGGGCCGTCGTGAGGAGGCTTCAGACTCGCTCCGTTCACAAGGTAGATATCCGGCAACCCGTCATTGTTATAGTCGAAGAAAGCCACGCCGGAACCCATGGTTTCAGGCAAGTACTTGCGCGGAGAAGCGTCGTTGAAATGCTTGAATCTCAAGCCGGAGTAATCGGTAATGTCCGTGAACAAGAAGTCGTCGGCAGGAATCGAGTCGGAGGGTTTTCCGACCGCGGTCTCTTCATGCGTTGAGGTGCGCGAATCGGGTTCTCGTCCAGCTGCCTCTTCCGAGCCGGCCGACGGAGTTTCCTCGGGCTTTGCTGTCGACGCCGGATCTTCGCTTCTGCTGGTGCAGGAGGCGAGAAAAAGAACCAGGATAAGGAAAAGTAAGGCCGCAACTCGTCTCACGTCCGTGCTCCTGTTCCGGCCAGTCCGTGCTTCTTGAGAAAGTAAGAAAGGTTACGCTCGTCGATGCCCAGCAGTCGGGCGGCTTCGCGCCTGACGCCTTGGGATCGAGCCAGGGCCGCCTGCAGGATCCGACGCTCCTCCGCCGCCAGGGCGCTACGCAGGTTCAAGTCCTGTGGTTCTTCGCGATCCGGCGCGGGACGCCCAGTTTTCGTCAGGCCGAAGGGGAGGCTCTCGGGCATCAGGCTCGGGCCGGTCTCAAGCAGGACCGCCCGCTCGATAACGTTACGCAACTCGCGTATGTTCCCCGGCCAGCGGTAAGACTCCAGGATCTTCATTGTCTCCGGATGGAAGGAATGCACTGGCCGTGCCAGTCTGGTCCGGAACTCCTCGAGGAACGTTTCGGCCAGGATTGGAATGTCTTCCTTTCGCTCGCGCAACGGAGGTATTTCTATGGTCATAACATTTATGCGATAGAAAAGGTCCTGGCGAAAACGTCCCGCATCTACTTCTGCCTGCAAATCCACGTTGCAGGCAGCCACGAGACGCACGTCAACGGCGGTCGGGTTACTGTCGCCGACCCGCTCGAAAACACCGTCCTCCAGCACGCGCAGCACTTTTGCCTGCGCCGCTGGCGGCATCGACGTGATTTCGTCCATAAACAGCGTCCCCTGGTGCGCGATACGGAATCGTCCTTCGCGATCAGCGGTTGCACCAGTGAAGGCGCCTCGACGGTGGCCGAAAAACTCGCTTTCAAACAGGTCGATCGGAATAGCGGCGCAATTGACCCTGACAAACGGTTTCTTTGCCCGACGACTCAACTGGTGAACCAGGCGAGCCACCTCTCCTTTCCCGGTTCCTGATTCGCCGAGCAGAAGTACAGTCGTGTCGGCAGGTGCAGCCGCCTCCACCAGCCTCAACACCTTTTTCCAGCCGGCGCTCACGCCAACGGGCCCCGATGCCCCGGGTTTGCGGCCTTCGTTCGAACGGAAGTAATCCAGTTCGCGCCTCATGGTGCTCTGGTTAAGTGCCCGCTCGATCGTCAGATCCAGCTCTTCCGGAGTTGATGGCTTGAGGAGATAATCGAAAGCTCCCGCTTTCATGCATTCGACAGCGGAGGGAACGGTACCGTGTCCGGTCAGAACGATGACCGGCACCGTCGATTCGGTTTCAGCCAGAGATCGAAGGAAGCCAAGTCCGTCGATACCCGGCATTCGGAGATCGGTGATGACGACGTCGACTCCCTGCAGAGCGCCGGAGGCCAACACCTGTTCGGCGCCTGAGGCTGTTCGGACCATGTAGCCACGCCGCCTCATGACGGTGGCGAGCGAGTCGCGCACGTAAGCTTCATCATCGATGATTAAGACCGTGCCCTTACAAGTGTTTCGTGAGCTCATAGCATGCCTCTGCGCCCTGAGTAACCGGGGCCATCACGGCCCCGGAATGGACATTGGGGCACGCCGGAGGCGTGCCGCATCTTTTATAACGCGCCCATAAGGTGTTCCTCGTCTTTACACGATTGTGTCGTTTCGCCAATGTCCAGCCTGGGGCCATTACGCCCCCGTTAAGAATACCAACAACAAGGCAGATACCAGGACGATCGTCCGGGACCATCATTTCCGTTGAGTTGCCTCCGCCCCTTCTTCCGTAGCCTCTCCGGCTATCTCCGTCTGCCCGGGTTCGGCCATCAGGGGAATCTCTACGGTAAATTCCGCTCCATGCCCATCAGTCCGGTTCGCCGCTCGCACTTCCCCGCCGTGGTCGCTTACGATCGAGTGACACAGGGAAAGGCCGAGTCCGGTTGAACCCCGCATTGAGAAAAAGGGCTCGAAGATCCGCGGGAGAGCCTCCTTCGGGATCCCAGGCCCACGATCGCTGACTCGAAGCCGAGCCTTGCCATCGAAGACATTCAGCGATACTTCCACAATCCCGTCCTGCTCCTGATACTCACAGGCGTTCAAAACCAGGTTCAGAACCACCTGCCCCAACGTGATTGGGTTGCCTTGGATCACGAGTTCATGGTCGGGAACAGCAAGCTCCATTCGGACGTGTCGAAAAGCGGGATTAGATCGGACGAAATCGAAAGTCTCGCGGACGATGGCGGTTAAACTCACCGGCTTCTTAGGAGTTCTTCCCGGATCGGAAAGCGCGAGAACCTGGCGTGTGATTGCAGCCGCCCGATCCACCCCTTCACGGACTCTTGCTGCCAGTTCCAGGCAGCCCTCGTTACGCTGTTCCCGCAAGTCCTCTTCCAGAAGGCTCAGATAGTTGCTGATCCCTTCCAGGGGATTGTTAATTTCATGGGCGAGTCCGGCGGCCAGGCGCCCGACGCTTGCCAACCGCTCACTGTGCAGCATCTGGCGCTCCAGTTCCCGTACCTCTGCCTGATGACGATTTTCAGCCTCCAGCAGAGCCGATCGACGAACCTGTCGAAAAGCCAGGATTCCTAACACGAGCGTAAGGCTCATCACGACCAGGTTCAGGATGATTGTAGACCGATAATGGGCCGCCAGGTTGGCCATTGAAGAGATAAGCTGGCTTTGGTCTTCGGTCCGGATCAGCGTCCACTTAATCGGGTCGCTCCAGTGTTCGTCTCGAATCGGAACAACCGCAACCAGCGAGTCCTCCGTGGCCGGCTGCACCTGCCCGACTTCGCCCAGCACAATCTTCAGCTTGCTCTCGCTCCCCGGCGCGACGACGGTAAGCAGGTCCTTGACAACAAGCAGCGTCTCGAGCATGCCGTTTTCGGGCGGACCTTCGGCGACCGGCCATTGACTGGCCCAGAAATCACCGCCGCTGCGAGCGGGAGCAGGGAAGTCGCCGGGAGGCAAAAGCACCGGCACGCCCTCCCGCCGTGCGGCGACAACCACCGCCTTTCCCGTCCCATCACGCAGCACCATGCGTGCAACCTCCGGGCGTGCCTGGAGGTATCTCAGGAAGTTCCCTTCAACATCCAGTCGCCCCCATCGCTTTACCAAGGGATTCGGGTTTGACAGGACTTCGAGAGCAGTGGATTGGGGGGGAGACTGGGAAAGAAACAGAAATTCGCCACGCAGGTTGGCGAGCAACGCCTCAATCGATTTTGCCTGGGCCGTCGTCTGCAACTGCAGGTCTTGAACGGCCATCTGTTGGAAGTTGTGCCTTGCGACCAGGATGAACCAAACGGCCGCGCAGTTGATCGCGAGAAGGACCGCAAAAAGCAGGACCGTTATCTTTATGCCAGACGTGTCCGTCCGGAGGTGCTCTCGCAGCCGCTTCATAAATTCTATGAGAAGATATCATTAAGTGGCAAAGGTTTACAACTCGGGGGCCGGGAGGATCAATGGTGCCAGCATCCTTGTGCTGGCATGCCGGAAAGCTGCCGGGATCGAAAGTTTGCAGTACCGGCTTTAGCCGTGCTTTAGCCGGGCAGTTTGCCCAGCGGTCAGTTGTTGCCACCTGAGCGATTTAAGGCCCGGCCAAAAGGCGGGACTACAAACGGTCACATAAAAATTACGATAATCCAAAAAAGTGAAGTTACCCGGCCCCGGAAGAGGCTTTACGTGATTACCGTAACTTATTTGAGAACCATGAATTACAAAAATCCACCGACAGTCGGGCACGCGATTTGCTCTCCAATTTCCTAAGTCGTATACCCTGAATTGCAGCTGAATAACAGCCTTCTATAACCAACTGCCGGGTTGGCCCTGGCGGTTTCGCCGCTTCTACGCGGTTTTGAAGGACTGAGAAATATGCCTCGCTGGTTATCGGTTACGCTGGCTTTACTGGTTGTTAACAGCGCCTACCTTTACAGCTTTGACTCGCCGACTATTTTCTATGTCGCGAACGTTCTTCTGCACCTGGGCGTGGGCGTGGCCCTGCTGGTCGGCATCGTCATATTCTGGCGCAGTTCCCTGGCTGGCCTCGGCTGGCCGGCTCGATTAGGTATCCTGCTCGTTTTCGCTGGCGGGCTGCTGGGTCTCGCCCTGGTCTGGACCGGCAACACCCGGCCGTACCAGTGGCTACTTTGGACGCATATCGCCGTGGTCAGTGCAGGCTTTTTACTGCTGACGGCACTCGCGATCGTATCCGGGCCAGCACGGCGATTGCTGGTCGGGGCGCTGGCTGTCGGGCTGCTGTTGCCGCTGGGCGTCAGGTCGTGGCGCCAGTATTACCCTGACCCATTGCAGCAGATCGTCAACCCGCTGGTTGTTCCGACGCGAATGGAAGAAGAAGGGGCTGGTCCGGAAAGCCCGTTCTTCCCATCGTCGTCCAATACCAACGTCAATCGCACCATTCCGTCAGACTTCTTTATGAAGCCGGAGTCGTGCGCAAACGAGGGCTGTCATCCTGATATCTACAAGCAATGGCATTCAAGCGCTCACCACTTCTCTTCCTTCAACAATCAGTGGTACCGGAAATCGATCGAATACATGCAGGATGTTATCGGGACGAAGCCGTCCAAGTGGTGCGGCGGCTGCCATGACCACGCGGTTTTCTTTAACGGGATGATGGACCAGCCGATCAAGGAGCAGATCGACCGGCCGGAGGCTCATGCCGGCCTGACTTGCACGTCATGCCATTCCATCGTTCACGTGGGCAGCACCATGGGAAATGGCCACTTCGTCATCGAATACCCGCCGCTTCATGACCTGGCAACCAGCGACAACCGCCTGATCCGGGCCGTCCACGATTTCGTGACTTACATTGATCCCGGGCCTCACCGCAAGACTTTCCTGAAACCGTTTTTCAGGGAACAGACCGCCGAGTACTGTTCCTCCTGCCATAAAGTTCATCTGGACATTCCGGTGAACAACTACCGGTGGCAACGCGGATT
>ERZ795047.3659-NODE-3659-length-13529-cov-4.732596_pt1 | contig 13529 bp, 9 predicted proteins | sample MGYA00375131_ERZ795047 | MGnify/ENA primary metagenome ERZ795047 (study PRJEB30176, sample SAMN05720228) | activated sludge metagenome | isolation source: Anaerobic digester | place: Japan | collected 2015-05-20 ... | reverse complement strand
ATAAGAACCTGTGAGCGTGTTATCGCATCACTGAAAAAAATCCAGAAAGCCAAAGAGATCTCTGTTGCCCAGTCCAGGGATGGAGATCCGCTTGAGGTACTGAAGAGATTCGAGGAGTATGAGGAGCAGAGGGAAAAGATCACTCAGGAGATTACTGCTCTGAAAAAGGATGCGGCGATGCTTCAGCCGTGGGGGAATTTCGAGCCCGCCTCTGTAAAGAAGCTCCTGTCTGCCGGAATAAAGTTACGTTTCTTTTCCTTGGCTCAGAAAAAATATGATGCCCTTGATAAATCAAAGATTCCTCTCCAGTTGATCTCAAGCTCAAACGGTCAGGCTTTCTTTGTGGTTATTGAACGGGGTGAGCCGCTTCAGATCGATGCCGAAGAGATCCGTCTTCCCGACATCTCGCTCTCTGCGATACAGGAAAAAATCAAGTCTTTGAATGAAAGTCTCAAATCAATAGAAAGCTCTATGGAGAAGATGGTTTCCAGCCTGGATCTCCTTGAGGCTTTCCGGATAGAGAAACAGGATCTGCTGAATTACGAGCGTGCCCAGCTCTCGATGCAGGGACAAGCCTCAGGTAAACTTTTACATATGAAGGGCTGGGTTCCGATTGACAAGGAAAAGGAGATCAGCACTTACCTTCAGAAATTCTCAGCATGGTTTAAAATCAGTGAGCCCGAACCTGGTGAAACAGTTCCTATAAAGATTAAAAACGGTCCCTTTTCCAGGCTTTTTGAACCGATTATGAAAATCTATTCATTTCCTGATTACTGGGAAATGGACCCGACACCGTTTTTTGCTCCTTTCTTTATGATATTCGTTGGATTGTGTCTGGGTGATCTTGGTTATGGACTGATCCTGACCACTCTTGGCCTGATCGCTACTTTTCTGGCTCCAAAAAATGTAAGGCCTTTGGCACTTCTGATTACTGTCTTAGGGCTTTCTACCGCGACGGCCGGGATACTGCTGAATGGTTTCTTTGGACACACCATCTTCGGAGGAGAGGGAATAGCAGAAGGATCTGCCTATTTTTCACAGGGTGTAAACATATTCTCACCCCTCAGTCCGATAGAGACGGATAAAGGCCAGCAGTTTCCTATGATGGCCTTTGCGATTGTAATAGGAATAGTTCAACTTACATTCGGAATGATACTGAAAGCTATCAACAGTGCGATTCAGGATGGGATTCAGAGTGCTATACAGCCGATAGCTTCCCTTGGAATGCTTCTTACAGGCTTGATGATTGCGGCGCATGCACAATTTCTGGAGATGCATCAACTGGTTATTGGACCGCTCAAGATCGGAAGTTTACTGGTTGCACTTTCTCCGGGGCTTGCGAAAGTGCTCTTCTTCATCTCTCTGGCGCTTTTCATGCTGTTTAATAACCTGCAGATGAAGATCTTTTTCAGACCGCTTATCGGTTTGTGGGAGCTTTACCAGTATGTAAGTGGGATCATAGGAAATGCTCTCTCATATCTTCGTCTTTTTGCTCTGGGGCTTGCAGGCGGACTTCTTGCCTCCGCTTTCAACTATATCGCTTTCATGTTTATAACCAAGAGTGACGGAAAGGTTGAATATGGATCGCCAATGATCGTGGCGACAATTCTGGTACTGATTTTAGGACATACTTTAAATCTTGCACTTTCTATGATAGGATCTTTTGTCCACCCCCTTCGCTTGACATTTGTAGAATTTTACGGCAGCCTTGGTTTTAAAGGCGGGGGAAAGCCTTACAATCCTTTTAAAAACCTGAAATCAGTTCAATAATCCCACATATAATCATGAATCAAAGGAGGCTCATAGATGGGATATATAATTGCAATGATCGGGCTGGGCTTGATGGTCGGACTTGCTGGAATTGGTTCGGCTATTGGAACATCAATGGTGGGTTCTGCAACTCTGGGGATGTTCAAAAAGAAACCTGAAGCTTTTGGAAGCGGTATGGTTCTTACTGCTGTTCCAGGTACACAGGGCCTCTACGGGTTCGTAGGATTTTTCCTTTACAATGGCCTGGTCAATCCTGAATTGTCTCTTTTCCAGGGTGCGGTTGTCCTTGGCGCCGGTCTGGCGATAGGTATCGCCTGTATGCTGTCCGGGATCTACCAGGGCAGAGTATGTGCCAATGGTGTCGAGGCTCTCGGACAGGGACACAATGTTTTCGGAAACACCATGATTCTGGCGGCTTTCCCTGAATTCTACGCGATTCTTTCGCTTATCGCCGCTATCCTGATGCAGGCTTTGATGAAGCTGTAATCTGAATCAGAAGTAAAATTCGACAAAAAAAAGCGGGACCCTGTGGGTTCCGCTTTTATTATATTAAGATGTTAAATATTTACAAATTCGTTCAGGATCCGGCTCCACTCTCATAGGGAACACTTGTCAAAAAGGCACAGATTTTCCATTCATTTCCCTGTCGTACCAGAGTGAGAGCATAGCGGAAAAGTACACTGCTTTCCATTCCCTGGTTTGTGAAATTAATAGGCAGTTCAACAAGAACACTTCCAAGGGAGTTTTCCGCCTTTACATAGCTGTAGCGTACCTCGCCCCAGGAAACGTTCTCCATCACGGAAAAATCCGCCTCAAAAGCATCCCTGATTTCATCATAGGATGTGATGATTTCATCATCATTGGTACCCATTATAAGCAGTGGCATCCCTGTGGCGATATAGGAGAGGCATGTATTGATGTCCTTACCTGCATAAGCTCCCAGAAAAGATCCAACGGTATTAAACACTTCCACTTCATACTGGTTCATAGCTGTTTCCTCTCCTTACCCATAGATTTTGTTATTGATGGATACTCTGTAAAATTACGGGAACTGCTGCTTGTTCCAGTTTGTTAATAAAACTACTCCGGAAATTTCAATATATACATTGCCACCCGGGGCAGCCAGAGATGTAGTTGTCTACAGAAAAGTAATATAAACTTTAGTAGCATCAGTTAAAACAGCGGTTTAGTTGAATGTTCATCCTGACACTCTTTGTGCTGGGTTCTGCATGGGAATTGGTGATAAGATAAAAATTCGCCAAAGAGTTCAAAATTTGGATTATCTGCACATCCTGAATGGAAAAGAAGGATTAAAAAAAGAACTTTAAAACTTAGGGTAACGGGGTGCTGGTATCGATACTGATACCGGCACCGACCCTAAAAAAGCTGCCAGATGAACAGTGTACGTTAAAGAATATACCCGGATGGAATCTGGGCTGATTTAGGAACAACGATTATGCCATCATGGATGACGATTCCGTCACGTTCGCCGTTCTTGATCCCCTCTCTGTTGACCAACTGCACATCATCACCTATGCGCACATCTTTGTCAAGGATAGCGTTCTCGATGACACAGTTGTGGCCTATTCCAAGCCCATGCCCGTCATTACGCTCCTTTTCGTAAAAATCGGCACCCATGAAAATCACCCTTGAGAGCTTGCTTCCAGGCCTTATCACGGATCTCAGCCCGATGACACTGTCGGAAATGGTAGCGTCCTGTATCATCGATCCCTCACATACTATGGAGGAATTTATTGTGGAACCGTCAATTTTGGCTGCCGGAAGATATCTTGCATGGGTAAAGATTGGTTTCTGCTGATCATAAAAGTTGAACGGAGGAACCGGTTTGGTCATGTCGATGTGGGCGTCAAAAAAGGCCTTTGTTGTTCCGATGTCCTCCCAGTATCCGGTAAAAGGATAGGCAAATACCCGGTAGTTGGAGATTGCGGCAGGAATTATCTGTTTGCCGAAATCATCGTAGTCGTATTTTTCCAGGATGTCAAAAAGCACTTTCTTTTTAAAAAGATAGATTCCCATGGATCCCACGTGAGTTTTCTCCGGACCGGCCCCACTGAACTCCTTTTTTGTGCGCAGTTCCTCCGGAATTACAAACTCATCCACAACAGCATCATCAACAGGTTTCTCTACAAAATCAGAAACCCGGAACTGGGAGTCGAGCTTCATAATTCCAAGTTCCCGTACTTTTGACCGCTCAACAGGGACTACACTCAAAGAGATATCGGCGTCATTTGCGTTGTGAAATTCAAGAAATCTGTTGAAATCCATCCTGTAAAGATGATCCCCGGAGAGAAGCAGCACATTTTCGCCTGTCATTCTGAAATTGGAAATATTTTTCCGGACTGCATCTGCTGTCCCCTGGTACCATCCTTTGTTATCAACAGTCTGTGAGGCGGCAAGAACCGAGACAAATCCTCCCGCGAATGTATCGAGCCTGTAAGTCTGGAAAATATGACGGTGAAGGGATTCAGAGGCAAACTGGGTAAGAACCCATATTGTGCGGATCCCGTGGTGCAGGCAGTTGCTTATGGGAATATCGATCAGGCGGAATTTTCCCCCGATGGGTACTGCTGGTTTAGAACGTGATTGAGTCAAAGGGTGGAGCCTGCGTCCCTGTCCCCCTGCAAGGATAATGGATGTAACTGATCTGGGCATATATGAACTCCTCTGGAAATGTTACCGGGAAAGTTAATAAGATGATTTAAGTGTATAGAATATAGTTCAATTGGAGGAAAGATAGTAATGTCCGATTAATATTAACCGGTGCATATTATTATTTAAAGGCACTGAATTTTATTTCTAAGATCGGAGTCGGAATCGGAATCGGTATCGGTATCAAAATCGACATTGGTAACGATTTATCACCCCTGTAGAATTTAAAGAACCGGCTTTTTTGAAACATCTTTCCCAAAGTGTCCGGTAAAGCAAATAATTCATTGACGCATTATGCTTTATGACTATCCCTGTTCGTTTTAGTACCCGTACTCGTAATTGTCCTTTTTTCAATTACAATATCTTTGCTTCAGACTAGAAGAGTCATTGAGGTTTTTGCTCAGGAATAAACATTTCCGGATTACTTTTTAAAGCAATCAGATGAAAAACATTCGATGCCGATACCGATTCCGATTCGGATACCGAAAGGAAATGCCTACTGGGTACTACAGCTCCAGAATACTCCTACCCCGATTTTCGCAGAAGGATCACTGTCGTAATCCATCGCAGCTTCAGCCAGTTTGATTGCCCTCACTCTGTCGCAGGGATCGTGACGCAAATCTCTGTTGATATCAACAATCCTTTGGGAAAGCCTGGAGAGGCTATCATTTTTATCAAATGTCAGACAGGGGGTGATTACCTCGACAAAAGAGAATCCCGGATGAGAAAACGCTTTATAAAATATCTCCTGCATGTGTACTGATGAGCCGGCAAATGTCCGTGAAACAAAGGATGCGTTGTCGGCCATGGCGAGCTCTGGAAGGTTAAGGGGTGCGCTCTCTTTGCCGTAAGGTGTAAGGGATCCGGTGTGCCCCTTTGCAGATGTAGGGGAGGATTGGTTTTTGGTCATCGCATACATCCTGTTGTTCAGACAGATTACTGTAATATCCGCATTGATCCGGGCTGCATGGAGAAAGTGGCCAGCTCCGATGGAAAAGAGGTCCCCGTCACCACCGATAACTATCACAGGATTTTCCGGATTGGCAAGACGTGCTCCAATTGCCACAGGAATTGCCCGCCCATGAAGCGTATGCATCGCTCGTGTAGACATGTACAACGGCATTCTTGAGGAGCATCCGATGCCTGAGATGATATTTACCTTTGATGGATCGGTACTTTGTGAGGCAAGGGCCCGGGTGAGTGCGGAGAGGACTCCATAGAAAGAGCATCCTTTGCACCAGGATGGTTTGAGTTCATTGAGGTAATCGTCTCTTTTGAAATTATCCATTTCCAACTGTCTTTGCCTGTACTGTTAATTTTTCCAGGATCATCTCTGTCAAATAATCCGGAGTAAATGGCTCACCACTGTAACGTGTCAGAGAAACCGGGTTTTCACCTGTATACATCCTTATCAGATTGCAATATTGACCGGTATAATTTAACTCAGGGATAAAAACAATTCTGCTCATCGAGGCCAGTTTCCTGACAGCGTATTTACAAAGAGGAAACAGTAGTTTTGGATACATTGCAGCGACCCGGTATCCCTGGTTTCTTAAAGCAATAACCGCCTCTCTGACTGCAGGAACTGTGCTCCCCCATGCTGATATTGCCATATCATAATCCTGTGTTTTGCCCTCCTCAAGGTCCCATTCCAGAAGGGATGGGTTTTCGGATTCGATATCATTGGTTTTCCGGAACCGGTTTTTTACCTGTTCTGTTCTGATCTCAGGATTCTCCGAAGGGGCAAAGTTTTTGTCGTGTTCCAGTCCGGTTACCCTGAATGGGAGCCTGGGTCTTTCAGGCATGTTATTGAAACTGACAAGTGAGGGATCGTCGATTGTTTCTTCTGTCAAACCCTGTGTGCTGTCGCTTAGAATTATTACCGGACAAAGATATTTTTCTGAAAGTCTGAAAGCCTCCATTGTGGTATTGATACAATCCTGAGTGCTTGTGGGTGCGATAACAATTCTGGGCCCTTCACCGTGCCCGCCGAAAGCAGCAGCCATAAGGTCCTCCTGGCTGGGCTTTGTGGGCATACCAGTGGATGGGCCACCCCGCTGCACATCGACAATTACCACCGGAATCTCTGCCATCGAGGCATAACCAATAAATTCCTGCATCAGTGAAAGGCCGGGTCCTGATGTAGCAGTCATGGATCTGGCGCCGGTAAAGGATGCTCCCACAACAGAACCAATCGCCGCAATCTCATCTTCGGCCTGGTATGCGACTCCTCCAATGGAAGGGAGTGTTTTTGAGAGATGCTCACCGATGGGTGTTGCAGGGGTAATGGGGTATGAGGCGAAAAAACGGCAGCCTGCGGAAACAGCCCCCATGGCGATAGCCTGATTCCCTGTAACAATTACCTGTTTTTCTGATTTACTGGAAAGATTTTCAGTGAGGTTCCATTTGATATGGTCCAGATTCTTCTCTGCCCAGGAGTATCCAATCTTAAGGGCATCGATACATGATTCAAGGGAGCGAGGTTTCTCTGAAAATCTTTTTTCAAGAACTGATAGTGTGAGATCCAATGAAAAGCCGGCGATAAAAGAGATAATCCCCATCGCAAGGCAGGATCTTACCACAAGAGAGGAACCGCAATCCGGAGAAAGCTTTTCGAATGGGACGGGATAATATGGAATCCCTTTATCTTTCAGGAGATCTGTTCTTTTTGAGTTGGAATCGATAATAAGTGCCGCACCGGTTTTTTTGAGACCATTGATTTCCTGATCCAGATATTTTTCGTCAAGCAAAAAAAGGATGTCAAAAGCGGATGCTGGAGAGATGATTTTTTCTGTGGAAACAGTAATAAGTGCCTGGGAGTAACCTCCACGGACACTGGAAGGGAAGCTTTTAAACAGTGATGCGTAAAAGCCCGTCTCTGCAGCCGTTCTTATCAGAATCCCGGCTGATGTGGATACGCCGCGGCCAGATTCGCCTGCAAGTTTGATTTTTAAAGATTTGGAATTATTCGGCATGAAAAATTTATCGGTACAATTTTCTTGCATCAAATAAAGTTAATGGGATTAAGGTAAGAAATGGTCTGGTTTGTCACTTTGAATTTTCCCTGAATGGGGAATATGTTTTCTTCCAGAGTATTAGTCTGATATGACATTTCGACGATTCTTAGAGGAGAAATTCTGTTTCGACCTTTCCTTACTGGAAAAATGGTATCCTCCCGGAGTAACTGTCCAGCGTGTCATTTGATGAGTCCCCGGGGAGAAATCTTTATTAATTAATTTAACATATAGCTGCAGCACCAGGCATACAAATTCGGATTAAAACTCTTAGACAGCACTTTCGGGGGATTTTTGGGTCAGTTTTTTTCTGCACTGTACCGCAGCCTCGATTAATCTCTGCACAGTTGTTACAGCGGCCAGAACCGAGATAATAAGCAGAATCCAGAGCATCGATGAGGGGCCAATCAGAAGTCCGATCGACAAGAGTATGAGGCGTTCGGGTCGCTGGAGGATTCCGCGGCTGCACTGGATCCCTCCTCCCTCGCATCTTGCCTTCACATAGCTGACCATCACAGATCCGCTTATACCTGTAAAGCAGAGGATTATTTCCATGTAGTTCACTGAGGGGTTTTTGAGATAGTAAAGAAGAAGTCCGGAAAAGAGGGCGATTTCGGTCAGGCGGTCGCAACTGGAGTCGAGTATGCCCCCGAAAATCGATTTTTTACCTGTTTCTCTGGCCAGCACCCCATCGAGGCCATCAAACAGTGATCCGCAGATTACCAGGATAAGTGCGGTTTTCCATGATCCTGTGCTGCATAGCCATGCTGCGATAGTGAACAGGAGAAGGCCGGTAATAGTGATGTGGTTGGGGTGAATTCCAAGCTTTCCGAGGAAAAGGGCGAATGGACGGAGGACCTTATTATAAAAAGGTTTGAGAGATTCTATCATGATTATCCTTGTATTTGTGACCTGGATTGCAGAGTATTCAATATAAATCTATCCTCTGGCGGCGTAAAAGATGGCTTCGGGGGGTGGGTGCATGTTGTCCGGTTCGGGGTCGGATCGGTGGATTGTAAAATTGGGGACGGACTATGTTTTTCCTTTTAAGGGGAGCGCTGATTCAACTTTGATGATCATTTTCGGACGGTGCCTCATGTCACTAATTCACCTGCGGGGTGAATGTTTGATTTAATCGCTTAAGTCATTCTTTCACCCCGGAGGTGACACAATGATTTTTCTTTTTCCTGGTTTTCGTTAATAAAGGTTATGGCCGATGGATTTTCTGCTGCTACTAAGGTTTTAAGACAGATACCAAGATTTTTGGAGATAAAGACAAGTAACTGTGACTCTGGATCGGGGTCGGTATCGGGGTTTGTAAAATTGGGGACGGACTATGTTTTTCCTTTTAAGGGGAGCGTTGATTCAACTTTGATGATCATTTTCGGACGGTGCCTCATGTCACTAATTCACCTGCGGGGTGAATGTTTGATTTAATCGCTTAAGTCATTCTTTCACCCCGGAGGTGACACAATGACTTCCTTTTTCCTGGTTTCGATAATAAGGTAATAAGGTTATGGTCATTTCTTCTTTTTGCTGCTAAGGTCTTAAGTCAGATACTAAGGTTTGGAGATAAAGATAGAGTATCAGGGTTTAGACAAAAACTAAGTTCTATACAGATATCTATCTCTGGACATATTTGTGATTTGTCGGAAAAGCCGGGCACAAAATTTTCGATGCCGATACCGATTCCGATTCCGACCCCGATTAAAGAACAGGAATAAAGATTGCCGCTTAGTTTTCCGGAGGCAGTGTATGTGCAAAAGACTCTTGGCGTTTTTTACGATGGCTGTGATTGTATCTTTAGATACTTACTCTCAGAGCCCGACGGATAAACTTGAGCTTGTTGCCCGGAATCTCGATACCCCCTGGGCAATCGCTTTTCTTCCGGACAGTACGCTGATATTCACAGAACGGAAAGGAAATGTAAAGACTGTTAAAAATGGTGCAGTGAATCTGGTCGGGAGGATCGGTGCAAAAGAGGAGGGAGAATCCGGGCTTTCAGGAATAGCGGTTGATCCGCAGTTTCTGAAAAACAGATTCATCTATGTCTATTATACCTACAGCGCAAATGGTTCGCTTGTAAACCGGATTTCCAGGTTTACACTCAACGATACTCTCACAGACGAACGTGTTCTTCTGGACAATATCCCCGCCGGTGAGATTCACAATGGCGGAGGGCTCAGGTTCGGGCCGGATGGACTCCTTTATGCAAGCACCGGTGATGCAGGCGAGAAGCAAAACTCTCAGGATATCGGAAGTCTGGGCGGGAAGATCTTACGCATGAAAAGAGATGGTTCGGTTCCATCCGACAATCCTTTCGGCAACTATGTTTATGCTTATGGATTGAGAGATCCTCAGGGGTTTGACTGGAGTGACGGATTCTTATATGTCACAGATCATGGCCCGATACGTCATGATGAAGTAAACATAGTGGAAAAGGGAGGGGAATACGGATGGCCCGAAACATGTGACAAGGTGCCATCGTTCCGGTGCTATACAGGTTTTACCCTCGCACCCGCATCATGTGTGGCAGCGGATGGGTATCTTTTTATCACCGGTTTACGGGGGCAGCAGTTAAGAAGAATAAATCTGACAGACGGCAGTGAGGAGAAGTTCTTTACCGGTCTGGGGAGACTGCGGGCGCTCAATGTCAATGGAGGGTACCTGTATTTTGGGACAAGTAACAGGGATGGGAGAGGCAGGCCGGAGAAAGCCGATGACAGGATTTACAGAGTTAAAATCAGTGATATCAGGTAAAGGTTATTTTGTAAACTTCGAAATGGAAAGCCGGCATTAACGCTTTACCTGACAGCAGAGGGGAGACTCAGAAAAACAGCGCAATTCCAATGGCCATTATATGTTGAGCAGGTTTAGAGGCTGCGATGTCCAGTTCCATCATAATCTTGAATGCCCGTTTGATACTGACCTCCACACCTCCGAACCCCCAGACCGGTATTCTTACCCTGCTATCTGCAAAGTCAATGTCACTGTCAAAACCGCCGTAGATGGCAGCTACTTGTCGTATCGGGAAAGTAAGGTTTGCAGTCAGGTCAATCCCGGCATAATTGAATCCATGGATCCCTGTGGTAAAGGAAAATGAGGGGAAACCGGAAAGGATTCCCCATTCTATATCCGCACCGAAAAGAGGGTTCCTTCCATGCCTGAAGTTGGCATTGAAACTGAGATCGAGTTTACCGGGAAGTCCTATGCCGAACATGGCGTGAAAACCGGGATCAGGAAGGGAGCCGTTGTCAAAATAGGCGAGTGGTGATGCCGTAAGGGAGAATGATCCCAGTCTCATGGTCTGGCCGGTATTGAGCACCTGGGAGAAGGTGGAAAAGCAGAAGATAAGGACAGAAAGGGAGACGATCTCTTTTCTCATGAACCCTCCAATAGTTTTAATTATACCTGCCGAGCAAAGGATGGCCGGCGAAAAAGTATATACTGAATGGGTATCAGTTCTCTTTCTTCACTATCTTCTTAAGCGGAGAGGCAGGGATTCGAACCCTGGGAACCAGTTGCCCGGTTCAACGGTTTTCGAGACCGCCCCCTTCAACCACTCGGGCACCTCTCCTGAGAGTAAGTCTTACAAAATAAATCAGGGAACGTAAGGCTGGTGGAATGCTTCTGTAAAAGGCTCAGGGGTGCCCCCCGGTACAGGTGATATTCAGAAGTCAAAACTTTTCATCATTTCTGTGAAAAATATCAAATATTCCATTATACTTACAATATTGCTCAACAAGTAATAAACATTTTGAAAAAAAAGGACGGGCCAAAGATGAAACGGACATGTCTTTCTGTATTGGCGGTGCTTTGCAGTATCCTGATATCAGAAGCTGCTGATGTTAAAATTACCGGAACCGTAATGAAAACCGGCGGCGGACCTCTCAAAGATGTCTCCCTGACTTTGAAGATAGAATCCAGCCTGTCATCAACAACAGATGCAGATGGAAAATTCTCCCTGATTTCCCCGGTAAAGGCCATCAATATGAATGAATCACCCGCGATGGCACCAAAATTCCGGCTGAGGGGCAGAGATCTGATTTTTAATTCGGGTTCAGTGATGAAAAGCGGAAAAGTCTCTGTTTTTTCAGGAAATGGAAAACAACTGTTTTCTATGGATTTTACCGATTTTAATCCGTTGACTCAAAAAATTACACTGCCGTATCTTGCTTCCGGGATTAACATACTGAGCATTACCGTTGACAGTAAAACCTATACCTGCCCGGTTATGCAGATAGGGGAAGACTTATATCTGAAGCAATCAGGCTCTGAGGCAGGGGGAAATTTCCGGCTTGCCAAGTCTATGGCTCCGGCTGTTGATACCCTGGTCGCGAAGAAAAGCGGCTATTATGAAAAAAAGGTTCCATTGAGTTCCTACACCCTGTTGGACACGACTATTTACATGGACTCAATAGTACCTCAGGTTTGCAATGCCACAACTCTTAAGGCAGCGGGTGCATGTGGAAACCGTAATATCCTGATCGGGACTGCGGTATCAACAAATCGTCTTAATAACACAGTATCGGGTGACTTTAACTATGTGACCCCTGAAAATGATATGAAATGGCAGAATGTTGAGGGAAGTGAAAATATGTTTAACTTTTCCCAGGCTGATGCCATCGTAAACTGGGCACAGCAGAATGGGATAAAGGTCAAGGGTCACTGTCTTGTCTGGCACAGCCAACTGGCGGGATGGGTAAATCAGGCACGAGGTCGGGACAGGGTGCTTGGTATAATGAAAAATCATATCGAAAAGGTTATGGGTCATTTCGGAAATAAAGTTTACGCATGGGATGTGGTTAACGAAGCCTTTATGACTGACAATGATAATGGTTCCGGCAACGCGCGCATGAGAAATTCTGTATTTTATAGCCAGATAGGGCCCGATTACATTGAGCTGGCTTTCAAAATAGCCAGAGAATACGCGGATAACCACAACATGAAAGACATGAAACTGTATTACAATGATTACAGTATTGACGCTGATAACGACAAATCGCGGTTTGCACGCCAAAAGGTAAAGGAATGGGTTGAAAACGGAGTTCCTATAGATGGTATTGGTTTTCAGATGCATATCGGACCTCCAAACAACATTCCCACAGCGGATATGGTGAGAGATAATATGCAGTACTATGCAGATCTGGGTCTTGAAGTGTTGATTTCCGAGTGGGATATCAATCTCTGCGGCAACATGGTCACAAAGCAGCAACAACTGCAGTTGTACCATGATATCACCGAATATTGCGTAAACCAGCCCAAATGTGTTGCTATAACTTTCTGGGGAATTAACGACAGTGAATCGTGGCTGAATTATTTCAATGGTTCGCTATGTAATGGCTCGAGTTCTCAATCGTTGCTTTTCAATAATAACCAGAAAAAAGATACTTATTACCAGGTGCTGGATGCTTTAAACGGGAAATAAGTGTCGGGGAAATAGAGCGATTTCTTATTGACGGTAAGGTGTTCAGCACTCGGCCTTACCAGGTTGTGTATCTTTGCGGATTACCTGTTTTTGTTGCCTGAGGATAAAATAATTCAATAGAAACAGTACTGCGCTATTGGGCTTCATACCCTGAAAGAAACGGGGTGACAAAAACAGGTTGCTAAAAGTATCTGGTCTAATTTAATGACTTTAATTTGATTCAATTGTTTGATCGCATAGCCAGTTTCCTGCCTTGATTCTTGCAAGCTCGTTATTTTCGTGTCATTTGACTTCATGGTAATAGTTAAAAATATCACGGGAAATAAATCAAGAGCATGCTATTTCGCGTCTGAAAAATAGAGACCTTTTAAGCAATTGTTTCCTGATTTTCCAAAGTTTATAAATCTGAAAAGTGGGAGAAGATATGATTAAGTAAATAGAAAGGTAAGAGAAACAGAAATAGTTGCATTAGTAATATATCAAATATATTATTTACTAAGTCGAGTAAAGACGCTTCGCTCGTACAGTTGCCTCAAAAGAAGAATGGTTGACATCAGGAGGTTAAAATACCTGGAGATTATTTCATTGTTAAAGGGCAACCATTTCTTTGGCGATGAGATTGGACCAGACCCCAATGAATTCCCCAA
>ERZ795047.3658-NODE-3658-length-13530-cov-5.628646_pt1 | contig 13530 bp, 9 predicted proteins | sample MGYA00375131_ERZ795047 | MGnify/ENA primary metagenome ERZ795047 (study PRJEB30176, sample SAMN05720228) | activated sludge metagenome | isolation source: Anaerobic digester | place: Japan | collected 2015-05-20 ... | reverse complement strand
GGCGCGGCAAGACCGACCGCCACATGGAGCCGTTCTATATCCAGATTGCCGGGGACGCCGAAGCGCATTTTTCATCGCACGAAGGCGAAGAGTTTATCATTGTCATGGAAGGCGAGATCGAATTGGTTTACGGCGATGAGACGCATCTGCTCAAGCCCGGCGATTCGGCTTACTACAATTCCGTGGTGCAGCACCGGGTTTCTGCCGCGAATGGCCAGCCAGCCACGATCTACGCGGTTGTCTTCATGCCGTTCTAACGCGCGGAGTCTGTACGATGGAGCAAAAATTGTTCAAATTGAGTGATCCCTATGGCAGCGCACCGAGCCGACCGCCCTTCAAGCAGTCGGTCTCAACCAGTGAACCGTGGCACAACATAGCGGTGACGCGGGACTACACGTTGGGGCAGTTGCTCGATCAGACGATCGTGCGTTGCGGTCCGCAGGATGCCTTGGTCTATGCCGACCGCGACTTCCGCTTGACCTGGTATGAGTTCGGCGAAGAGGTCGACCGGCTGGCTCGCGGCCTGATGACGCTGGGTGTCCAGCGTGGCGAGAAGGTCGCGCTGTGGGCCACCAATGTCCCGCACTGGGTTCCGCTGATGTTCGCGACTGCCAAGATCGGCGCCATTCTGCTGCCGCTCAACACGAACTACAAGTCGGCAGAGATCGATTTCGCGCTCAAGCAGTCGGACACCGAAAACCTCTTTCTGATCAACGGGTTTCGCGACACGGACTATGTGCAGACGCTCTACGACCTGATCCCGGAACTCCGGGAGCAGCCGCGCGGCCAGCTTGCGTCCGAGCGCTACCCGCATCTGAAGCGCGTCTTTTTCTTGGGGCCCGAGAAACACCGCGGCATGTATTCGGTCAACGAGGTTTTCGCGCTGGCAGTGCAAACGCCGCAGGCCGAATATGAGGAGCGCCAGCGCGAAGTGGACTGCCATGATGTCGTGAACATGCAGTACACCTCTGGTACCACCGGTTTCCCAAAGGGGGTGCAGCTCACCCACTCCAATATCGCGAACGACGGCTTCTGGATCGGCGCGTGCCAGAATCTCTCGGCGGTGGATCGCGTGTGTATTCCGGTGCCGCTCTTCCATTGCTTCGGCTGCGTGTTGGGCGTGATGGCTTGCGTCAACCACGGCGCGGCCATGGTGTTGGTGGAAAGGTACGATGCCGTCAACGTCATGATGTCGGTCGAAAAAGAGCGCTGCACAGCCGTGTACGGGGTCCCGACCATGTACATCGCGATGCTCGACCACCCGCTTTTCGATAAGTTTGATTTTTCCACTTTGCGGACCGGCTTGATGTCCGGCTCGCCCTGTCCGGTCAAGCGTATGCAGCAGTGTATGGATCAGATGTATATGCGCGAGGTTTCGATTCCGTACGGGCTGACCGAAACCGGCCCGGTGATGACGCAGACCCGCTATTTCGAGCCGAGTATCGAGCGCAAATGTACCACCATCGGTCAAGCGTTGCCCGGTATCGAGGTCGCGATCATCAACCCCGAGACCGGCCAGATCTGCGCCATCAACGAGCCGGGCGAAATCTGCTGCCGTGGTTACAACGTTATGGCTGGCTACTATAAAGAGCCGGAGATGACGGCCAAATGTATCGACGCCAACGGTTGGGCGCACTCCGGTGATATCGGACAAATGGATGAACAGGGCTATTTCTATATCACCGGACGCCTGAAAGACCTGATTATTCGCGGTGGCGAGAATATCTCGCCCAAGGAGGTCGAGGATTTCATCGGCCACATGCCGGGTGTGCAGGACGTGCAGCTTGTGGGCGTGCCCAGCAAAAAATACGGCGAACAGCCCGCTGCTTTTGTCATCCCCATGCCGGACGCCGAAATCACTGAGCAGGATGTCGAGGATTTTTGCCGCAACAAGATCGCTTGGTTCAAAATCCCCAAGTACATCCACTTCGTGGAAAACTACCCGCAGACCGCCAGCGGCAAGATCCAGAAATACAAGCTGCGCGAACTGGCCGCACAACTCTGGCCGGACGCTTGAGAGAAGTAAAAAGTAATAGGTGATAGGTAATAAGTGCTGTCAAAATCGGGATCGCTAATGTGCTCATCATAAGTGTTTAGAAAGAGAAGTTACGATGGGATGGATCATTGGAATTGTTGTTGTTCTGGTTGTTCTTGTCGCTTTCGCTGGACCGGGCAAATGTGATGTTTGTGGCCTGCCAATAAAAAAACATCGCATACTTGGAAAATAGAAGGCAAGAAACAGAAACTCTGTCCAAAATGCAACGTCCAAATGGAACGACGTGTAAGCAAAGAAGCCTTCAAGAAACGATTTGGATAAAGGTTCCCAACAAGGTGGTGGTGAGGAGCGTCGCTTGCGCTCTTGTCCCCATCACCGATGTTCGTTTAGGAGAAAAAATGAAATATCCTACAAAGAATTTCGGCGAAACAGCCAAGTCACTGACCCGGAACCCACTTGGAATTATTGCGCTGTTCATCGTTCTTGTATACGGATTTGCATCGTTGGTAACCGCTTCCGCAGATTCCTTCACTTCATCCGAGCGGCGGCTTCTCATTTACTTTCTGATTTTTTTCCCCGTATTCGTCCTTGCAATTTTTGCATGGCTTGTTAGTAAACACAGTGGCAAACTATTCGCGCCAAGTGATTTCAAGAATGAGGATAACTACGTGAAGATGCAGATGTTAACGATTGCATCCTTGAGTGCAGCGTCAGCCAAACGCAATACTTCGACATCCGAAGTTGAAATCGAAAAAATAGTAAATGCGGTACGCACTGCAAGTCCCGCATACGGCCAGAGCGGTGATGAATGGGGAAATCACATTCTTTGGGTTGATGATCGCCCCGAAAATAACACTTACGAACGCCAGGCTTTTGAAACAATGGGGTTGCGTTTCACGCTTGCGTTATCGACAAATGAGGCCATCAGTAGATTGTCCCAAGACCAATATGCTGTGATTATCTCTGACATGAGCCGCCGAGAGGGCTCCCGTGAAGGATATGTGTTGCTTGACAGAATAAGGAGACAGGGTGATCAAACGCCCTTGTTCTTCTATTCGACATCTAATGAGACAGAGCACAAACGCGAAACAAAAGAGCATGGGGGACAAGGTTGTACCAACAACGCCCAAGAACTTTTCGAAATGGTGATGCGAGCAGTGATCCAAAGGCGGAAGGCATGAGGATGGATAACACGGCACCCAAACCTTCATTCGTTTTCGGATCATGATGTCGGTGATCATTAATGTTAGCAAAAGGAAGGTAAACTTATGAATGGAAAAGTTGATGATACTGTCATCGTACGAGGTATGACAAAAACATGGTTTATGGATCACTTCAAGGAAATGGCTGTCTATTTTGGAGGAGATCCCAAGGCTATCCCAGCCCGTGACGCGAATTTCATTGGCTTCTATCTTGAAGCACCTGACTCTGCAATAACCCATATCGGTATCGTTGAGAGGATAGTTAGATCCGATACAGAAGCCACATTCTATTTAAAGGCAATCATTAAGTTGGATGAGCCAGTTAAGGTACAAGATGGGCATGGAATAAGGAAACAAGAATACTGGACATTGCGTTCTTTAGGCATAAAACAGCTTTCGCTTATATTCAACCGATTTGCGGCAATAGGGTGCTAACCAACCCTTTTAGTTAGTAGGCAACGAAGTACCGTGCCTAGAGCTGACGTTGGAACAAAGACCGAAGATAATCAAGGCAAGCCAGATTACCGCGCTGTTTGCGGGATGTGCGTAAAAGGGAACGGGATGACCAATCCCGACAACGCTTTTGCAGCCGCCTTGCCAAGCACCAAGGTTTAGGTTGTTGAGCCTTATAGCCTTATAGTCTTACAGCCTCACAGCCTTATGGCCTGACAAGCATTTCAGGTTGCGGGTTTCGCCCGCGTTAGATTAAAATAATCGCCATGACACGGAAAAAAGTGATATGGGGTATCGCTGTAGTAGCGGCGCTGGGTGTGGTGGGTAATCTGGTCGCCTTTGTTGTCCGGCAGCGTCCGCAGCCGGTGCCTTCTGATCCGGCGGCTGTGCGTACGGCGGCGCTTGCGATTTTGGATGCCAAGTGTGCCGCATGCCATGACAGCCGAAAGTCGTTGCCTTTCTATGTGAAGTTGCCCGGCCCCGGGAGCCTGATACGCCGCGACGTGCGGGACGGTATCCGCCATTGGGATCTTTATGATGTGGGGCATCTCGGTGCCAACGCCACGGAGGCTGAGAAGGCGGCGGAGGAAGTTCCACTCGGGCGTCTGATTAAACTCCGGCGCACCGTGGCGGATGGAACCATGCCGCCGATCCAGTACTGGTCGGTCCACTGGGGCACCACTCTGACCGCGAGCGAGTGCCAGATCCTGAACGCATGGGTCGGTCAGGTGTGGGGCGCGTGGCTCGCCGGTTGGGGCATTGAGAACGGTGCCGACGCGGACGTGCATCCGATTCCGCAGACGATCCCGTTCGATGCGGCAAAAGCGGCGATGGGCGAGCTGCTCTATTTCGATACGCGCTTCTCCAAGGACAATACAGTTTCATGCGCGTCGTGCCATGCATTCGAGAAGGGCGGCACCGACAACCTGCAATTCTCCGTGGGCGTTGGCGGCCTCAAGGGCAATGTGAACGCGCCGACCGTTTTCAACGCGGTTTTCAACATGCGCCAGTTCTGGGACGGTCGCGCCCGTCACCTCGCGGAGCAGGCTGCTGGACCGCCGCTTAATCCCGTCGAAATGGCCTGTGAGAATTGGGATGAGATTATTGCAAAATTGGAGCAGGATGCCGCCCTCAAAAAGGCCTTCACCGCGCTCTATCCAGAAGGGTTCAGCGAGGCTACGCTCTGCGGCGCGATCGCGGAGTTCGAGCGGCGGTTGATCACCCCGGGCTCACGCTTTGACCGCTATCTTGCCGGAGAGAAAAACGCGCTCTCGGAAAAGGAGATCAAGGGCTACACGGCGTTTCAAACGCATCGCTGCACCACCTGTCACGCCGGTCCTGCAATGGGCGGCCTCTCCTTTGAATACGCCGACCTGAAAGCGGATTACTTCGCTGGCCGCGAGGTGACTGACGGTGACCAGGGTTTGGCGGCCTTCAGCAAAAACCCGAAGGATGCCAAACGCTTCAAGGTGCCGATCCTGCGCAACATCGCGCTGACCGCGCCTTATCTGCATGACGGCAGCCAGCCCGACCTCAAAGAGACGGTGCGCTCGATGATGAAATATCAGGTTGGCGCTGTCGCGTCAGAAGACGAGTTGGACGCGCTCACCGCGTTCTTGGGAACGCTGACCGGCAACCTGTTCGGCAAACCGCTCGCGCCGTAACGCCGCGTCCGTATCCGTACGATGATGCAAAACTCCTAGATTCCGGACTCCGCGATCAACTCGTCAAGTCCAGTCAGTTGATGGCGGGCGCAAGTCTGGCGCACCTCATCCAAGTCACTCATGGGGCTTGCTCCGAAGCAACCGGGCGAATCCACGCAAACCGTTGGTTCATCGTCAAAACTGCCCGCGTCTCATAAACATTGGCTTTGGCTGCGATCCGCGCCGCATCTGTTTGGTGCAAACGCAACTTAGAGCACAGTGACAAAAACCGCGCCGTGCACGGGGATGGAGACACTCGCTCCCCAAAAATTTGCGCTTATCGGCGTCAATCTGCGGATGAAACGTGAACCCTCAACTGCTCTTCTTAGGTTAACCCTACCTGCATCTCAAAACACGCACGGAGCGTCAGACATTCCGGACCTGATTGCGGTAGACGAGTGGCGCGATACCGGATCAAAATCTCTCGCGATACTGGACAGATGCGGAACCACGTATTATATTTCCACAATCATTTCATTCCTTTTACGGAAAGGCTCCTCATGTATAACCGTAACGTTATCCTTCGTACGCTCTGCATCATATACGCCATCAGCGGCGCGGCGCTCGTCGCATCCGCCCAGACACTCCACCCCGTGCCGCAGGCTGACGCCGAACGAATCGGCGAGTTGGTGGAGACGTGGGTCCCGGCCCGGTCATCCCGGGCGCGCCGCGTCCTCGTGTTTTGGCGCTGCGAGGGCTTTGTCCACGGCCGGGCGATCGAATACGGCAATTGCGCGTTAGAGATCGCCGCCTCCCAGACCCGCGCGTTCACAGCCGATTTCTCGCGTGAGTACGAGGCCCTGACGCCCGAACGTCTCGCCCGGTATGATGCGCTCGTGCTCAACAACACCACGGCTCTGAACACGCGGCAGCACGGTTTTCTCGAATCTGCGTTGACGGCGTTCGTCCGCTCCGGCAAGGGCTTGGCCGTGATCCATGCCGGTGCCGACAATTTCTACCACGCCGAACAGGCGGCTGAAATGGTCGGCGGTCGTTTTTGGGGTCACCCTTGGGGCGGCGGCGGCATGTGGGCCTTTAAATTGGATGAGCCGGACCATCCGCTCAACCGGGCCTTCGGCGGTCAGGGGTTCCTGTTCGGGGATGAGATCTACCAGCAGCAGTCGCCCTTCTACAACCGCGCCAAATTGCGCGTCCTTGTCTCGCTGGACCTTTCCCATGCGGCCACCGCCGCGGCGACGGGACAGCGCCGCGCCGACAACGACTACGCGGTTTCCTGGATTCGGCCGTATGGCCGGGGCCGCGTTTTCTACACCTCGTTCGGCCACGACGCGCGCGCCTTCCTTGACCGTGCCACGTTGATCCACATTCTCGACGGTGTGCAGTATGCCGTCGGCGACTTTCGGGTGGACGATACGCCCTCCGGGTTACGCGCTGCGGATTTGGATCGCGTGCGCGCCGCCACGGACCTTACCGTGGCTGAGATCGCGCATGATTTGCGGGAGATCCTCACCTGTACCGGACACGCTGCCGTCGATGCCGCCAACCGCGCTTTGCTGATCGGACTGCTCAAAGAGAACGGAGTGCCGCCGTACGGGCGGCAGGCCGTGCTGCGGGCGATGACCGCCGCAGGCGAGACGGTGCCCGTCGACGTGCTGGCAACCTGCCTCGCGATTCCGGAAACGCGCGAAGGGGCGCTCGCGCAACTTGCCGCAACCCCGGGGGAAGCCTCCTCCCGCGTGTTGTCGCTGGCCGTCCCGGTTGCCGGACCGGAGCTGCGCTGTGCGCTGCTCAATGCCTTGGCACAGCGCCGCGAGGCCGCGGCCATCGCGCCCTATGTCGCGGATACCGAGGAGCGGGTGGCCACCGCCGCACTCGCCGGACTGGGCCGGATCGGCGACAAAACCGCGCTCGCGGTCCTGCAAAAGCCCGTGCGGCCCGCGTTGGAGCCGGTGCGCCTGACCGCACTCGCGGCCTGTCTTGGCACCCTTGCGGAACAGGGCGGCACGCGTGCCGCCGCACGCGCGGCGCGTCCGTTGTTCGCACATGCCGGGACGCCCTTCCCGGTACGCGCCGCCGCGGCCCGTGTGCTGTTGCAGGCCGACTGCGGTTTCTTTGCCGAAGGGATGGCGGACGGCTGTCCGCACGTCCGACAGACCGTGGTGCGCGCGGCTGACCGCGTACCGCTTCGCAAACTCGTTGCCGCGCTCCACACCGCCGCGCCTACGGATCAGGTGGCGCTTCTCGCCAAGTTGGCCGAGCGGGATGCCCGTTCATACGTCGGCGAAGTGGTGGCAAAACTGGAGGGAGAACAGGAGATCGTCGTTGTGGCCGCGTTGCATGCGTTGGGCAGGTTGGGCGGCTGCAAAGAGGTTCCGGTGATGGTCCCGCTGATCACACGCGAGGGTGTGGTGGGCAAAGCCGCCCGCGAGGCGTTGCTGGCGCTGCGCGCGCCCGGGGTGGGTGCGGCACTGCTGGACGTGGCCGCAAGGGATCCCGCGTTGCAGACGCGGCTGCTTACCCTCGTGGGCGAACGCGGCGAGGTTGCGCTGTTGCCGCGGATCAGGCCCTGCCTCCGTTCAGAGCGCGCCGAGGTCCGGAAAGAGGCGTGGAAAACGCTCGGCCTTCTGGCTGACGGTCAGGTGTACGCGACGCTGTTCACGGAACTGCGCCACCTTCAGGCCGAGGAACAGGTGCAGGCCGAAGCGGCGCTTCAGGCTGCGGGAAAACGGGTCGATCCGGCTGCCCGCTCCGTTGTCCTGTTGGACACGTGGGGGGAGAAGACGCTCGGTGTGCCGGCACGGAACGCGCTTATCGCCCTGATGGCGGTTTATCGCGACCCCGCTTTTGTCGCGCCGCTTTCAACGGCCCTGAAGGAGATGGATGCCGGTGTGCGTGAAGGCGCGTTGCGCGCACTCGCCGATTGGACGGACATGCGGCCCTACCCGGTGTTGAAAGAGGCGGTGAGCGCGCAACCGGATGCGCGGCTCCGCCAACTCGCCTTGCGCGGTGCGGTCAAACTTGTCTCCACACACGGCGGCGCGGAGACGCAAGGACGGTTCCTCGAATTGTTGCGGACCGCTCCTGATGACAAGGGGCGTGAGAGTGTGGCCGAAGCGATGTTCCTGCGTGACGGACTCGGGTTCTTCCCGGTTTTGCAGACGCTGTTTGGTGATGCCGCCTGCGGTCCTTTCGCCAAGCGTCTCTATCTGCGGTTCTATGACGAAAAGGTGAAGTCCCGTGCCGACCAGCCTTGGCGCGAGGTCGCGCCCTCCCTGTGGTGGGCGAATGCCTCGCACGCCGCCGCCGATGCGGCGAAAGCCTTTGACCGCAAACCCGAAACGCGCTGGTCGTCCAATCGCGCTTCGGAAGAGGGTATGTGGTTCACGCTGGACCTCGGTGAAAATCTCTGTGTGTCGCAGGTTGTCCTCGACACCACAAGATCAGCCAGCGACACGCCGAACGGCTTTGAGGTCTTGATCTCGGACGATGGGAAAACGTGGCAGGGACCGGTGGCCAAGGGGGACGGCACACAGAAAGAAAAAAACGTCATTCCGATGCTGGCGCAGGGGCGCCATCTCAAGATCGTGACCACCGGCGGGCGTCCTGGCAAGCACTGGTCCATTCATGAGATCCAGATCATGGCGGGCTTCGACCCCAAGAAAGTCGCAGAGATCCGGCAGGTCGCTGAGTCGTTACGTTAATTTTGAAACATCGTATCTTGCAAAAGAAAAGAGGTGCCTCATGATGGGTTCACGCAGAAGTTTTCTCAAGACGGCCGCTGCTTCCGCTGCCGCATGGAATATCATCCCGGCGCGGGTGCTTGGAAAGGACGCGCCCAGCAACCGTATCGCCATGGCCATGATCGGCGTTGGCGGCATGGGGCAGGGCAATATGAGCAGCTTTCTGGGCATGAAGGATGTGATCGTCCGTATGGTCTGCGACGTCAACACTTCAAAAACGGAACAGGCCAAACAGAAGGTTGACAAGCACTACGGCAATAGTGACTGCCTGGTGACCAAGGATTTCCGCGAGGTCTGTGCCCGCGGCGACATCGATGCGGTGATGATTGCCACGCCCGACCACTGGCATGCTTATGTGGGAACCTTCGCGGCCCGCCACGGCAAGGACATCTACGGCGAAAAGCCCTTCACGCATGATCTGCGCGAAGGGCGGGCACTGGTGAGGGCCGTGGAGCAGCACGGACGCATTTGGCAAACCGGAAGCTGGCAGCGTTCGTCAAGCGAGATGCGGCGTGCGGTGGAGCTGGTGCGCAACGGGCGGATCGGCAAGATCGCGCGGGTGGAGGTCGGGCTGCCTCCGGGCGGACGCCCCAGAAACCCGATTGATCCGCACGCGACGATTCCCAAAGGCCTGGATTGGGATTTCTGGCTCGGCCCGGCACCGTACCGGCCCTATCAGGGCATCGCCGACTGGGATTGGCGCTGGGTACTGGACTGGGGTGGGGGACAGATGATGGACTGGATCGGTCACCACGCCGATATCGCGCAGTGGGGATTGGACCGCGACACGTCGGGACCGGTCACGTTCGAGGGATACGCGCCGTTCGAGGTCGACGGTATTTGCGACTCGCCCAAAACCTATCGTTTCTCCTGCCGCTATGCCGACGGGGTCGAAATGACGGTGGCCGACAGCAGGCAGGTCAAAAGCGGCACCACCTGGTACGGAGAGAACGGTGAATGGGTCTGGGTGGATCGCGGCCGGTTTGACGCGTCCACGCCTGAAATCCGCGACAGCCGCATCGAGCCCGGGGAGTTGCGCCTGCATAGTCCCGGTCATCATCGCAACTTCATTGATTGCGTGAAGACGCGCGCGACCACCCTCACGCCCGCCGAGGTGGCGCATCGTTCCGCGAGCATCGGACATCTTGGACAGATCGCCATGCTCACCGGCCGGAAAATCAAGTGGGATCCGGTCCGCGAACAGATTCTGGGGGACGTCTCCGCCGAAGCCCTGCTCGGACGTACGCCGCGCGGGCCGTGGTCTCTGGTGTGATCCTGCCTCAGGTCGTGTGTTGTTCGTTAGCCGGTAGGGACGCATCCCCGAGGCGTCCGCAGAGCCTCATGTCGTGTTCGGGAACAAACGATCAGGCAATCTGATCCGCAGACTTATACAGAACGCCGAAGTTGTTTCGTTAATCCTAAAAGGAGCAGGTGAACGGGTAGAATTCTAGCAAAGCCCCGTAAACATTGGGTTTTGACGTATTGAGATGCGGGCGGCGCCCGCAATCTCAAAGGCTGTGAGACTGTGAGGCTGTTAGGCTGTGAGGCGGTGGTATTCCGTGGTTAAATGATCGATCCCGATCCCGATAGCGATCCCGACCCCGATTTGGATGAAACCTTGAAACCAAAGAGAGTTGAAGGTTCAACTGCTCTTTTTAGGTTAAGCAATCGATCCCGATAGCGATCCCGACCCCGACCTCGATTTGGATGAAACCACGAAACCTTGAAACCTGAAACCAAAGAGAGTTGAAGGTTCAACTGCTCTTTACGGGGAAACCGCCCTACCCGTGCCGCAACCCGGTATGGGCCCGGCAGCAACCATTCTCATTCTGGTCGGGATCCTTCGACTTTCTGCGGAGCAGGTTTCGTCTCTCTGCGGTTCGTTTTTGGGTTGCGGGTTGGGTTCTGCGTTAGGCTTGTTGGATCCGCCGCACACGCGGTGTGTCGGGTAGATCGCGCAGTAATTCCGCAACGCTTCGGGACTCGCCGGGCAGGACGAGATTGGGCCTCAGGTCTGCGAGCGGCTGGAGCACGAAGCGGCGTTCACGGGTGCGCGGGTGCGGCAGCGTCAGTTCCGGCGTGTTCCGGCGCTCCGTGCCGAAGGCGATCAGGTCGATGTCCAGCACGCGCGCCGCGCCGTGCACACCGGTTCGTGTCCGGCCCCAGCGCGCCTCGATCGCATGCACCGTGTCGGAAAGCGCCTCGGGGGAACGGTCAGTCGAAACGATCACCACCTGATTGAGGAAAAGTCTTCCGGCCTCTTCTTCCGGCACGCCGACCGGCTCGGTCTCGTAGATCGGGGAACGCTCCAGAATCCGGAGGCCCGGCTCCTCTTCCAGCGCCGCGCACGCCCGCTCCAACGCGATGCGGCGGTCGCCGAGATTGCTGCCGAGAGACAGAATGGCTTCGCGTGGGGTTGCCATGGGGGGGGAACGCGGCGTCACACGGATTCGAATCCGAGCACATGCCGCATGGTGTAAAGGCCTGCGGGACGGCCTTCGAGCCAGAGGGCGGCGCGCAGGGCTCCTGCGGCGAAGGATTCCCGGCTGTTCGCCCGGTGCGTGAGTTCGATGCGTTCCTCGTCGGCGATGAAGAGCACGGTGTGGTCGCCGACCACGCCCCCGCCGCGTAGGGCGTGGATCGCGATCTCGCCTTCCGGGCGTTCGCCGGGAATTCCCTGGCGTCCGTAGCAGGCGACCTCATCGAGTTTCACGTTGCGGCCCCGGGCCAGTGCCTCGGCGAGCCCGAGTGCCGTGCCGCTGGGCGCGTCCTTCTTGCGGCGGTGGTGGATTTCCACGATCTCCGCGTCGTACTCCGGCCCCAGCACCGACGCCGCGCGCCGCACCAGTTCAAACAGCAGGTTCACACCCAGACTCATGTTGGGTGCCCAAACCATGGGGATTTGCTGTGTGGCGGCGAGGATCGTCTGCCGCTCGGCTTCCGTAAACCCCGTAGTGCCGAGCACGTACGCCTGACGGCAGGCGATCGCGCGGGCGAGGTTGTTGGTCACCGTTGTATGGAACGTGAAATCGATTACCACTTCCGTGTCCTTTGGCCACGTTTCCTCGATGCGCAGGGTCTCTGGAATGTTCTCCGCCGTTAGACCGAAGGCCTGACGCACCGATTGGCCCAGCAACGGGTGGCCGGGGCATTCGGTGGCGGCAACGATTTGGCAGGCACCGATCTTTTCCGCGCATCGCAGCAAGTTCTGTCCCATGCGGCCTGCGGCTCCGAGAATCGCAATCTTCATATCAGGATCGTCCCTTCGTCTGGTTGGTGGGGAATGACGCCGGCCGGATCGGGCCGTTACATCAGGTTGAGGTGGGTCAGGGTTTGCACGAGTTGCGCACGGATCTTTTCCGACGGTTCGCACAGCGGCAGACGGAAAGTCGGCCCCACACGATTCATCAGCGTCAGCGCGGTCTTGACCGGGATCGGGTTGGTATCGATGAACAGGTCACGAAAAAGCGGATAGTAGGTCTGGTGCAGCGCGCGCGCTTCAACCAGATCATTGGCGAGGGCGAGCTGCACGAGCTTTGACATCTCCTTCGGGATCACATTCGAGGCCACGCTGATCACGCCGCACGCGCCCACGCTGATCATGGGCAGCGCCAGACTGTCGTCACCCGAGAGCACCGGCAACTCGCAGGCGTTTCGGATGGCGCTGACGCGGTCGACGCTGCCTGCGGCTTCCTTGATGGCAGCCACATTCGGATGCGCGGCGAGGCGGATCACCACATCCAGCGGGATCTCGCGTCCCGCGCGGCCCGGCACGTTGTACAACACCACCGGCAGCCCCAGATCCGCCACCGCGGCGAAATGGCGGTAGAGCCCCTCGGCGTTGGGTTTGTTGTAGTAAGGCGTCACTTGCAACGTAGCCTGAACACCCGCGTTCAGCACTTGGCGCGTGAGTTCGATCGCCTCGGCTGTGGCATTGGCGCCGGTGCCCGCAATGATCACTGCGCGTCCCGCAGCAGCCTCGGCCGTGGCGGTGATGACACGGATGTGCTCATCGATCTCCAGGGTGGGCGATTCACCAGTGGTGCCGACCGGCACGAGACCGGTGACCCCGTTCTCGATCTGCCATTGCACCAAGGCGTGCAGCGCGGGATAATCCACACTGCCATCCGTGTTAAAAGGGGTGACCAAAGCGGTGAATGTGCCTGTCAGCGTCATAATCTCCTCAAGCGTCGATTGCGTGCGACCAGTATGCGGAAACGGGAAGGGGAGGTCAACCCCCTTTGTTGAGTTTGGCAGCGATCTCGGCAGGTTTCCGGTATCGGCGGGGCACGGGCCCAAACCGCGTCCGGAACCAATCCACAATACCAAAACCGGGTCACTTTGCGCATTGACAACTTTCCGCCAATCCGATACATTTTGCGCACTTTGTTCCCTTGCGGGATAATTGTGCCGAACGACAATTCCGGCGTAGCGCAGCGGTAGCGCAGTTGGCTGTTAACCAATTGGTCGCTGGT
>ERZ795047.3655-NODE-3655-length-13535-cov-4.729896_pt1 | contig 13535 bp, 9 predicted proteins | sample MGYA00375131_ERZ795047 | MGnify/ENA primary metagenome ERZ795047 (study PRJEB30176, sample SAMN05720228) | activated sludge metagenome | isolation source: Anaerobic digester | place: Japan | collected 2015-05-20 ... | reverse complement strand
GATGAATATGAAGCACACGTTGTTGATAAGCGCTGTCCGGCCGGCCAGTGTGAGGCCCTTACGCCTCCGTCAATTGATCCGGCCAGGTGCATCGGCTGCGGCGCATGCCTCAGAAAATGTCCGGTAAACGCAATCACAGGGGAGAAGAAAAAACCACACCAGATAAATGTGCTCACGTGCGTCCGGTGCGGAACGTGCGCTGCCGTTTGCAAATTCCAAGCCATAACAGGAGTGTCTGCATGAATGGAAAAAACACTTTAATAATAGACAACAGCGAATTTACACTCAACGGTGAGCGCAATCTCCTTGAGGTTGCACGCAAAGCCGGAATCGAGATACCCACATTCTGCTATCATTCGGAGCTCAGTATCTACGGGGCTTGCCGTATGTGCTTAGTCGAGGTTGAAGGACGGGGTATTGTAGCATCGTGCTCCACCCCTCCGGCCCCGGGGATGATAGTGAAGACTAACACCGCTGAAATCCGCAAACTCCGCAGGATAAATCTTGAACTGCTCCTTGCGGCTCACAACCGCGAATGCACAACCTGCGGTAAAAGCGGTGCCTGCTCGCTTCAGAACCTTGCCCGTACAATGGGCGTAGATTCGATCCGATATACACATTACCCCAGAGATGAAAAGCGGGATACCTCGTCTGTATCTGTGATACGTGATCCCGGAAAATGTGTTCTTTGCGGTGACTGTGTGAGATTCTGCGATGAGATCCAGAGTGTTGGTGCAATAGATTTTACCTTTCGGGGAGCTCAGACGCAGGTAGTACCGGCTTTTCAAAAGGGTCTGGCAGAAGTTGATTGTGTAAATTGCGGCCAGTGTGCGCGTGTCTGTCCGACCGGAGCCCTTACAGCGCGTTCGGAAATAGAGGCTGTCTGGGAAGACATCAACGATGAAAACACAGTGGTTGTAGCCCAGGTAGCACCTGCAATCCGTGTAGCCATAGGCGAGCACTTCGGAATGCCTGAAGGGAAGATCACTACCGGGATGATCGCTACTGCTCTCCGGCGCATTGGATTTGACAAAGTTTACGATACTGGTTTTACGGCTGATTTGACTGTACTGGAAGAGGGAACCGAGTTTCTCAACAGAGCCTCCACAGGAGGGACTCTGCCGCTATTCACATCATGCTGCCCTGCATGGGTCAAATTTGCCGAACAGTACTACCCTGATCTTCTTGGCAATCTGTCGACCTGCAAATCGCCCCAGCAGATGTTCGGAGCGATTGCAAAAGAGATGCTTCCTGAGCAGCTCCAGATAGATACCAAACGTCTTTCAGTGGTTTCGGTGATGCCCTGCACAGCCAAAAAATACGAAGCACGTCGCAGTGAATTTGCAAATGGTAACGGAATAGCTGATGTTACACACGTGATAACCACTCAGGAACTTGCACGAATGATAGAATCGGCCGGAATTCGTTTCAATGATCTTGATTCTTCGGAGTATGACGATCCCTTTGGCACAGCTTCCGGTGCAGGGACACTGTTTGGACTGTCCGGTGGAGTAACAGAAGCGGTGGTGCGTTATGTACATGAGAAAGTGGAAGGTAAACCTTTCGATTCTTCTCTTCCGGTTGCCGAAACAAAGCTAAAAGGTGTCAGGGAGACCACAATCAAGATCGGAGGTAAAGAGATAAAAACTGCTGTTGTCTACGGCCTTGCAGCAGCACGTGAGATCTGCCGTCAGGTACGTAACGGAACCTGTCCTTACAGCCTGATAGAAGTGATGGCTTGTCCAGGCGGATGTATCAATGGTGCAGGACAGCCGGTAAGCTATAATCCGGAAGTAATAAGACGTCGCGGGGAAAGTCTCTACACCATAGACAAGACTGCTCAGCACAGAACTTCGCAGAGCAATCCTGCATTGACGGCGTTGTATGAGAAGTTCCTTGGAAAGCCGGGCGGCCATGTGGCACACAAGCTTCTGCATACACATTATGTCCCCAGACGACGTTTTACAGGCGATGGTATCGAAGTAACTGCCGGATGTGAAAAGCCTGTAGCTACAGTTGAAGTATGCCTTGGGACAAACTGCTGTCTGCATGGTGCCCACAGCCTGATAGGCCAGATAACCCGCTATGTCAATAAGAACGATCTGAGTTCAAGTGTTTCTGTAAAAGCAGGTTTCTGCTTTGAGCGATGTGGTGAATCGCCTGTAGTCAGGCTCAATGGAACGATTCTCGGCCATGCTACATTCGAGAAAATCAAGGAGTTCATTGATAATAAAGTAGCGCAACAAGAACCGGAGAAAGTTTCATGATTTCTGAAAGGCATATTGCAGTTAAAGTGTGCCTCGGAAGTTCCTGTTATCTCAGGGGAGGGCGGGAAATTCTCGAAGCCCTCACCACCTTTATATCGGAAAACAAACTGGAAAAAGTGGTTGAGCTCAGCGGGACACTTTGTGAGGGACGCTGCTCCAAAGGTCCCGTTGTGTCAATTGGGTCTCAGCTCCATTCGGGTGTCAAACCCCGCGATGCAGTCGAATTGCTGAAGAGTCAACTCCAGGAGAATATCACATGAACAAATGCATGCCGATATTCACCAGACAGACAGAGTGTCAGGACTGTTATAAATGTGTCCGGAGCTGTCCTGTCAAGGCAATAAAAATCGAGCAGGGAGTTGCTTCGGTTATGGATGAGGCATGCATCTACTGCGGGACATGTGTTGAGGTATGTCCGTCAAATGCCAAGCAGGTCAGAAATGACAGGCAGCGTGTAATTGACCTTCTCAACACAGGTAAACGGGTAATAGTATCACTTGCACCCTCATGGGTAAGCGAGTTTCCAGGTTTAAGCCGTACTGCGATGGCAAAGGCCTTTAAAAAGCTTGGGTTTTCAGGTGTATCCGAAACAGCTCTGGGAGCACAGGAAGTTGCAGCACACGTGGCGGCACTCTTGTCGGAAAAACCGGATAAGTGCTTTATTTCAAGTGCATGCCCGGTTGTTGTGGAATATATCTGCAAATATCATCCTGAATATTCTCAGAACCTTACTGCACTCTCCTCGCCCCTGCTTGCGCATTGCTCTTTTCTGCGCAAAATATATGGAGAGGATACAGAGATTGTATTTGTTGGTCCATGTATTGCCAAAAAACTGGAATCTGACCGCTCAAACGGGCTGCTTCACACAGCATTGACTTTCACAGATATTCACGAGTGGTTCGAAGAGTGCGGAGTTGACATCGACCAGCCGGGAAACAGCGGTGGTTTTATTCCGGAATATGCCGCTGAGGGAGGACTGTACCCGATTGACGGTGGTATGATTGCCTGCATTAAAAATCAGTGTACAGTCACTGATAACCATTTCGTGAGCTTATCGGGCATGGATTCCATAATTTCTGTTATGAACACACTCGATCAAATCCCGGCGAATCGAGGAATGTTTCTTGAAACTCTCGCCTGTTCCGGCGGCTGTATAAACGGACCCTGCACACGGGACAAGATGGCTACAGTTGTAAAGCGGCTCCGGGTTCTGGACACCATTTCGCAAACCGGGAATAGATTTCCGCGCAAACCGGCAATCAGTATTGATCGCCAATTCCATCCCTGTAATCCTGACCAGCCCGTTTACGCAGAACACCAGATCAGGTCTGTGCTTCAGCGAACCGGAAAAAACAGTGAAGCCGACGAGCTTAACTGCGGCGGCTGCGGTTACAATAGCTGCAGGGAACTTGCAAAGGCAATATTGAACGGGCGCGCAGAAACTGACATGTGTGTTACCTACATGCGCCAGCTCGCACAGAAAAAAGCCAATATGCTTGTCAAGACGATGCCGTCTGCTGTCGTTATTGTTGACAACAGCATGCGTATAATTGAATGCAACCGCAACTTCGCGCGAATCGCCGGCAAGGAAGCTGAGCAGGTATTCGAAGTAAAGGAGGGCATGGAGGGAGCGGTTTTAGACAAAGTACTCCCGATTTCGCATTTATTCAGAAGAGTATTTGAAACCGGAACAGAAATTGTAGATTTTGACGTTCGGGTTGGGGCTAAAATCCTGCGATGTTCCCTTTTTGTCATAGAACCCCAGCTTATAGCTGGATGCATTCTCAATGATGTCACAAAACCATCCATGAAAAAAGAGGAAATTATCAAAGGCGCACGCCAGGTAATAAAACGCAACCTGACAACTGTTCAAAAAATCGCCCGACTCCTCGGTGAGAATGCCGCCGAAACAGAAATGACCTTAACGCAGATTATTGACGCTTTCAAAGCAGGCAATACAGGAAATCAGAAATGAACGGGATAACAGAAGACATTCTGGAATGCGTCGCGGAGGTCGGACACTTTGAGCGTCGTAAAAACAGGCAGGTTGTATGCGGCGATACCTTTTTGTCGATACGGGTGAAAGAAGAGAACAGATCGATCTGCGTTCTTTCTGACGGATTGGGAAGCGGAGTGAAGGCAAGTGTACTTTCTACTCTCACTTCGACAATGGCGGCTTATTTCACCGCAGGATACCGTGATATCAGAAAATCTGCAGAGATTATAATGAATACATTGCCTGTATGTCGGGAACGCAAGATAAGCTATGCTACATTTACAATAATTGACATTGACGGTAAAGGAATGGCGCGGATAATTGAGTACGACAATCCTGCCTGCTGTATAATCCGTGATGGCAAGATTTTTAAACCGGATATCATACGGATACAGGGCAGAGCAAAAGGAAAACGTCCCTATGTTCTTCGCTACTGCTCGTTTCTTATGCAGCAGAACGACAGAATTGTATGCTATTCTGATGGTGTTTCACAGTCTGGAATAGGAATGGACCGTTTCCCTCTCGGCTGGGGTGAAACAAATGTGGCACAGTATATAAAGGAGACAATTAATAGTATGCCCGGGATCAGTGCCCGTGATCTCGCACGTCAGTTAGTCGAAAGGTCGATGCAGATCGACCGCAGCACCGCACTCGATGACATCTCCTGTGGCGTCATATATTATCGCCGGCCACGTGAACTGCTGATTGTCAGTGGTCCCCCATACGATCCGGCAAACGATCCTGTGATGGCGGCTGCCTTTGAAAAACACAACGGGCCAAAAATTATCTGCGGAGGAACTACAGCGAAAATCATTGCAAGAGAGCTGGGTAAAACAATACGTCTGGAACCAGGTCTGCCGTTCAGCACAGTTCCACCCACTTCATCGATGGAAGGTGCTACTCTGGTAACCGAAGGGATTATTACACTGCAACGTGTGGCAGACCTGCTGAAAAGTTATACCCCTCCGGAGGAGGGTGATAAATCTCCGGTAAGAGAAATTGTCGAACGAATGCTTGACAGCGACATCATCACATTTATCGCGGGTACAAGAATAAATGACGCTTATCAGGATCCATCTCTTCCGCAGGAAATCGCCTTACGACGCTCTATTCTACGGGAAATAGTTCATTATCTGGAGGTTGAGCATCTGAAAGAAACCAGGCTTCGATTTATCTGATTGCAACAAACATGAACTTTCAGTTTTTACAAATATAAGGAGTTAAAAAATGATCAGCGGACCGCTTACAGGCACAATAGACGAAGAAGAAATCAGGTCGCATCTTGACACCGCAGAACCTGATCCGGTGCATATCCGTGAGATTCTCACTCGCGGCAGAGAATTGCGCGGTCTCGATTCTTCTGAAGTCGCTCTTCTTGCAGGAGTTCAGGACAAAGCTCTGCTCGAAGAACTCTTCGATGCTGCGCGAACTGTCAAGAATAACATCTACGGCAGAAGAATCGTTCTGTTTGCACCTCTTTATGTCTCAAATATATGCAGAAATGAATGCCTCTATTGCGGTTTCAGAGCTGGTAACCGGGAACTTGTCCGTAAAAAGCTCTCCCTTCAGGAAATCGCGGATGAAGTTAAGATTCTGACAGCCAAAGGGCACAAACGGCTTCTTCTTGTTGCAGGAGAAAATGACAGCAGTACAGAGCTGAAGTATATAACCGATGCAATAGAAACAATTTACAAGACCAGATCCGGCAAGGGAGAGATCCGTCGTGTAAATGTAAATATTGCGTCTCTCTCGATTGAACAGTTTCGTGAACTTAAAAAGACAGGAATCGGAACATATCAGATTTTTCAGGAGACCTATCATCGCCAGACTTACAAATCGATGCACCTGTCCGGGAAAAAGGCCGATTATGACTGGCGGCTCGGTGCACCCGCACGCGCAATGCAGGCTGGGATTGATGATGTAGGTATAGGACCACTCTTTGGTCTTTACGACTGGAAGTTTGAACTGCTTGCTCTTATGCAGCATATCAGGTCGCTTGAAAAGGAATTCGGCGTTGGCCCGCATACTATCAGCGTTCCGCGTCTTGAGCCGGCATCGGGATCTGCTCTTTCGAAAGATCCGCCGTACAAGGTATCCGATGTTGATTTTATGAAAATTGTCGCAATCCTGCGGCTTGCGGTACCATATACAGGAATTATCATGTCAACCAGAGAGAGTCCGGAAATGAGAAACGCTTCGCTGGCACTTGGCGTTTCGCAGATATCGGCAGGAAGCTGCACGAATCCGGGTGGATACAGTCATTGTGAAACCGGAAAAGCTGATCCGCAGTTCAGTCTGTCGGATCATCGGGAACTCGATGAGGTAATCGCCGACATTTCACAGATGGGCTACATTCCTTCATTCTGCACAGGATGCTACCGTCTGGGCCGCACCGGTAACGATTTCATGGACCTGGCCAGACCCGGTGATATCCGGATGCATTGTGATCCAAATGCAGTCTCTACTTTTCAGGAGTACCTGGAGGATTTCGCGTCAGAAAATACCCGCGCCATTGGCATGAAAGCGATAGATATGTTTTGTGAATCGATGGAGCCGAAAGCGCGGGAGCGTGCTCTAAAAATGGCGGCAACAGTCCGGGCCGGGAAACGGGATGTTTACTGCTGATAGCTGTTTGACAAAAGGAGATTTGATGATCCAGACATCACCAAAAACATTCAGACTTCATATAGGATTATTCGGGCGGAGAAATGCGGGAAAATCCAGTATTCTCAATGCTGTTACCAGTCAGAGCATCTCTATTGTTTCTGATATTGCAGGAACTACAACTGATCCTGTTGAAAAACCAATGGAACTTTTTCCACTCGGGCCGGTTCAGTTCATTGACACCGCAGGGATAGACGATGAGGGAGTCCTCGGTCAAAAGCGTATCGCAAAAACACGAAGTGTTATAGATCGCACCGATCTTGCTTTGCTGGTTGTCTCCTGCAATAAGTGGAATGAGTTCGAGGAGAAACTGCTGGATGAGATACGCAGCCGCAAAATCCCAGTTATTGCTGTTCTGAATAAAACCGATCTGGTTCCACCCGACCCTGGCCTTATCGATCTCCTGCAAAAAAAAGGCTGTGTTGCAGTCCCGGTTTCCACTCAAACCGGAGAGGGAATCGACAAGCTGCGTCAGACTATCATTGAATCAGCACCTGATAGCTTTGTAAACCGTCCTGTGATTCTCGCCGATTTAGTTGGTCCCGGGGAGTGCGCTGTCCTGGTGGTACCTATTGACAAGGAAGCACCTAAAGGCAGACTGATTCTGCCACAGGTACAAAGTATCAGGGATCTTCTGGATAATCAATGCATCTCTATAGTTACCGGTATCTCCAATCTTCCAAAGGTCATGGCCAATCCGGGTTTAAGGCCCAAACTTGTGGTAACTGATTCCCAGGCTTTCAAAGAAGTAGCACAGATCACTCCAAAAGATATTGCGCTAACCTCGTTTTCCATTCTCTTTGCCCGGTTTCAGGGTGATTTACAGACACTGGTAAACGGAGCGTCTGAAATTGACAATCTCAGACCCGGCGACCGCATTCTTATAGCCGAAGCCTGCTCACATCATCCTGTTGAGGATGATATCGGAACTGTTAAAATCCCCAGATGGCTGACAGAAAAGATTGGCGGCCATCTTGATTTTTCATTCACAAGAGGACATGATTTTCCCGATAATCCCGGTGAATACAAACTGGTCATACACTGCGGGGCCTGCATGTGGAACCGACGCACCATGCTCAGCAGGATTGAAAAGTGCTCGAGGACAGGAGTTCCAATCACAAACTACGGCCTTGCAATTGCAAAGTCACTTGGCATCCTGGAACGAGCCCTTGCTCCGTTTCCACAAGTAACAATCACAACAGAACCGGCGGTCTGAATGGAAAATTTTATCTCTCTACTGGAACAGGAAAACCTGAGTGTCGACCAAATAGCCAGGATTCTCTCATGCAGTTCCGATGAAGATATTGAGGCACTTCGGTTCCAGGCAGAAAAAGTTACTATTAAAACAGTTTCCCCGGCCGTTTATTTCCGCGGGCTGATCGAACTGTCAAATATATGCAGTCTTGACTGCTACTACTGTGGAATCCGCAGGAGTAACAGAAACATCCGGCGGTACACATTAAGTCGTGATGAAGTGCTGTCGGCTGCCATGGAATGTGTAGAAATGGGCTATGGAAGCGTTGTGCTGCAGTCTGGCGAACGCACCGATGATGCATTTGTCGATTACATCGAAGATCTTATTAACGCTATCAAAACGCACTCACGCTCTGAACGGCTCCCCGAAGGACTCGCAATTACATTAAGTATTGGCGAACAGTCTGAAAAAGCACTCGAGCGGTTTTTCAAAGCGGGGGCACACAGGTACCTATTGCGGATCGAAACAAGTGATCCTGATCTGTTCGCCCGAATCCATCCGGCGGATCAATCTTTCGAGAAGCGTCTCTCGTGCCTGCGTTCACTCCGGGAAATCGGATTCATGGTGGGAACCGGAGTTATGATTGGCCTGCCAGGCCAGACTCTTGAGATGCTTGCCCGGGATATTCTTTTTTTCAGGGATGAAAAAGTTGACATGATCGGAATGGGACCATATATAGTACATCCCGATACACCTCTTGCAAATACACAGGATTTCACAAAAGAGTACCTGTTTCGCTTATCACTTAATATGATATCCGTGTGCCGTCTGGTCTGCCCTGCTGTCAACATAGCATCTACAACTGCACTTGAGACCCTGTATCCTGAAGGAAGACTGATGGGTATTGCACACGGGGCTAATGTGGTAATGCCATGCCATACCCCGCTCAGCAAAAGCTGCGATTATAATCTCTATAAAGGTAAATCGAGGCTGAACAGGGATAATGGTGATTCATGGGAGAATTTTCTTGGAGCAGTTAAATCTCTGGGACACACTCCTTCTTTTCACGCATGGGGTGACTCTCTCCATTTCCTTAAGAGATCCGGCAAACTAACTTGTGCTAGTGATATTACAGTCTGCAGGGAATTACTTCCAGAGTAACTTCTGGATTTTTTCAGAAATAACACGGGAGTACTGTTTACAAAAAAGCAGTCCTCCCGCTGGATTTCCAGAATCGATTATTTGGAGCTTAATTTCATGTATCTGACAAGAAATGTTGCAACTATCAGCAATACACCTGCAACCAGGTAAGAGCCATTGTATGAGCCGGTCTTATCAACAACAAGACCTCCGAGTACAGGGCCTACAATACCTGCAATTCCCCACCCTGTAAATACCAGACCGTAATTTACACCAAGATTTTTCACTCCGAAATAATCTGCAGTTATCGACGGGAAAAGTGCAAACAATGAACCATAAGCCAGGCCTGCAACAGAAGCTCCGATTATGAGTAAAGGAATTGTGGTATAAAAGGGAAAAAGGAACATGTTGACGGCTTGAATGATAAAGACAATTAAAAACGCTGCTGTACGGCCGACCTTGTCAGAAAGAATACCTCCGGCAATCCGCCCTGATGCATTGAAAACAGAGAGTAATACCACAAGAATATACCCTGCTTTCCACGATGCCTGAGTGGAAGCTATACTTGCCATGTGACCGATCAGCATCAGGCCTGCAGTAGCAGACAGCAGATATGTGATCCACAAAATGTAAAACTGGGAAGTACGAAGCATCTCTTTCCAGGATGTCTCTTTTGATGCTGACGAGCCCGATGACTTGGATCCTGTCTGGACAGGAATATATCCTGCAGGCGGATTTCTCAATATCAAAGAAAACACACTGATTACCACTACTGCTATGGTACCAAGAATAATAAAAGTTTTCTGAATTCCATACAGTCTCAGAAAATAGGCAGTCAGCGGAGCGATTATAACCGGTGCCAGACCGACTCCTGAAACAACGATACCTGAAATCAGGCCTTTTTTTGAGGACTCGAACCATTTTATAGCACAGGGTGTTGTCGCTGAATATCCCAGCCCGATACCAATTCCGCCCATTACTCCAAAAGTAAACACCATCGCTACAGGATTGGTAGCAAACCCGGAAAGTATAAGGCCCCCTCCGAACATCAAACCCCCGATAAGGGCTACAATTCTGGGTCCGAATTTATCCTGTGCCCTCCCTGCAAACACCATCATAAAAGCGAATAAGGCTGCTGAAAAAGTATAAGGAAGGGACGATACTGTATTTGACCATCCCCAGTCTGCTACCAGTGCTTTTTTGAAAACGCTCCAGGCGTAAAGCAAACCAAGAAGAAGATTGATTCCAAGAGCCGCACTTGTAATTATCCAGCCGGTTGTCTGTCTCGTTTTTTCCATGCAGATATAACTCTTTCTGTGAAAATGATTATGGATTTGTTGATTAACAGACAAAAGTATAATACCTGTTTTCTTAATAAGTCAACTGTGTTTTTTGGAGGGGAGGGGGATTGTTTCAGGGCCTCGACAAAGATGAAAGTTTTTCCACAGGGTTCGATGACCTGGCCGGGGAAATAACAGACAATCAGGGAATTTTTACCAGGAAAAGTTTTTTCCAGTTCTTACCTGTGATATAGAACAACCCTGACGATTTGACAAATGCTATCCCGTTGAGCACACTTTCCTCTGAGGCGGGATTCTCTATAGCCACAAGTTCTCTACAGTCGATTATTTTTGTAACTTGTCCGTCAGACGGAGAAATCTCGAAGATAAAATCGCTGTACCAGACATTCGCCAGCACTTTCCCGGCTACATACTCCAGCTCATTGAGATCCCTCACCGGAACTCCGTCTTTCTTTACAGCTACTTTCCTGACTATGCTCATGTCAGGATTGCGGAAATAAAGAGTATCGGAACCATTGCTCATTATAAGATGTGAAGAGTCCGATGTCAGACCCCAGCCCTCTCCGGTATAGGGAAGATTCCCGGTAACCCGGAGTGAGGGGTCGTAAAGGATGCATATCTGTTCACGCCATGTCAACTGATAGAGCACATCATCAAGAAACGCACACCCTTCCGCAAAAACCCCTGGAACTTCTCTTGATTTAAGGACAGTTCCGACAGTATCCAGAATCCTTATGCTTGACTGGCCGTGCAGACCCGTACTTTCATATAGTTTCCCCTCTCTCCAGAGCAGCCCCTGAGTAAATGCTGAAGGATCATGAGGATATATCTCGACTATGAACGGCTTTACAGTTTTTACTGGAGTTGAAGACGAACCTCCGGATTCCCCTGTGCATGAAAACAGGAGCAAGACTGTACTGATCAGGATACACGATCTGGTCATAACCCTGCGTCCAGAGAAAAGTAACACCGCTTCCTTAAAACCTCATAACTGAAACTTAAACTAAAGCGCTGGTTGAAAGTGTAAGATTTGATATGGCCCAGTTCCAGACTGAAACTTATAAAATGCCCCACAGCCGCGCAGGGTGTATATGAGGGGTCTTTAAGAATTTCTCTTGTAAAAACCAAAAGTGAATCAAAGAACTGACCATTTGTGTAGATCTGGAAATCATATCCGAAACTACCATACATGGCATCAAAGTAGTAGACATTTCCCTTGTTGATATTACGCGCCAGAGGCAGCATCACATTGATACCCGTTTTTGAACTGAAATACGTTCTTGAATGATCATCAAGAGTGCCGTTCCAATCAAGAACCTCCCTGTTGGCATAATTGACCATCTCATAATTTGAAAACTGAAGTGATCCATACCTGCCAAGAGGGAAACCATGGTAAAAGTTGATTCCGGCAACCAGTCCGTTCGGTACAGTAACTACCGTATCGCCTTCCGGGTGAATATAATAAGAAGGTCTGAAATCAGGCCCCCCAATTATGGAAAGCTGCGTAATGTCTCTGCCATTGTATTGAATATCCTCATTAACATACCCGCTTCTTTTCCACTCCACCACAACAGGAATGCTTCCGGCAAGAAGCCCCGCGGGTACATTGACCACACATTCAGGAGCGATACCTGCTTCAAGATCCCTTGCAAGCTGCCACTTCAAATAACCTGCTGCATTAATGAAAGCAGGCATAAACATCTGCATCTGAGCACCTAATTCCAACCCCAGAGTCGCAGAAGTGGCTCTGTTTTCCCAGCCCACATCTGTAAATATCACAGGAACCGCACCGGAGCGTACACTGCCGCTTTCTTCATCCTCCGCACTTGTGGCCTCTAAATAATTCACATCATTTCTCATTCCGGAATATCTTCTGACACGCTCCTTTACAGGCTCAGTAATTCTGCTTTTCAGTTCATGAAACCTGTTCTTCTGAACAATTTCTTTCTCCGGAATTGAAAAACTGTTATACTGAATTCCTTCTCTATCATTGTAAAGCCTTCCAAAGACACCCATACCGGCACTCGACCATCGCGTACTCTTTTCAAGTGCATCGGACTGTACTTTTGATATAAATCCACCGAAGAGGAATTCGGTTATATCAGGTTCTGAACGATACTGTCCTGTCATGAGACTGCTTGTTTTGTATACTTGACCGGCAATTCTCATTTCTCTCTGAGGCCTGAGTTTATAGGGGTGATAAGGAGCCGCATCGATAACGACTTTACCTTTAGGAACCGGAAGCGGCTGAAAAGAACATCCTGATCCGGAAACAGAATCGACAGGAACGGCTTCCGGCTTCAGCTCTGCGATTGAAAACCCGGATGCGCTGTAGTTGGAAAAGATAATCTGTTTCTCAGGGGTTCCGAAGGGTGAAAAAGCTCCTCCTGTGCTTTTACTGTGGCGCAGCAGACCGGTCCCATCGGGAAGTATCGAGTAAATCTGGAATATGCCATCAAAATCAGCACTGAAATAGATTCTCCCGTCCTCTGCCCAGTAAGGCGACTCTTCCTGGGCAACTCCAGGGGTAACAGCAAAGAGTTCTTTATTTCCCAGAGACATTCTGAAGATCCTGGATTTTCCATTTACAATTTTGCTTACGGCCAGCATCGATGGATCAGAAGGATTAATAGTGAGGTGCATAAAAGGTTCACCTGATATGCCGGCGCTAATATTCCGGAATTCTCCGCTGGAGAGGTCAAAGATATCCAGACTGAATACACTGTTACTGTATCTGACACATGCTATACCCTTTCCATCGGGTAAGGCGGAGATAGAGTAGACACGTGCACCCTTTGTAAGCCTTTTTTCTCTTCCACTGTCTATATTGTAGCTGTAAATATCATTGTAGAACGATCCATTGCGGTCTGGACTGCGCGATTTAATGTAAAAAATCTCCTTTGAATCTGAGGAAAAGCAGAATGAACTGTGTGCATACGGGATTCGTTTCAGTTTTGTTGTCTGACCGAAAG
>ERZ795047.3654-NODE-3654-length-13540-cov-8.016166_pt1 | contig 13540 bp, 16 predicted proteins | sample MGYA00375131_ERZ795047 | MGnify/ENA primary metagenome ERZ795047 (study PRJEB30176, sample SAMN05720228) | activated sludge metagenome | isolation source: Anaerobic digester | place: Japan | collected 2015-05-20 ... | reverse complement strand
GGGAAGGCTATGCCTGACGCACGGACCGTCTGTTCGAATCAGACAGGGGCCAATCTTGCAAAACTCTTCACTATATGTGATAATAGGAATAAATAACCAAATATTCTGTGAGGTCTATATGAAATTCTGCCACAGTACGCTTAATGTGAAAAATCTTGAGGAATCGATAGGGTTTTATGAGGAGATAGTGGGGCTTGGGGTCGTAAGAAGATTTTCGGCGGGAAACGGAATGGAGATTGCGTTTCTCGGCGAAGGGGAGACTAAAGTCGAGCTGATTTATGACAAAAATCATACCGAAATCGATGCTGGAAAGGATATTTCGTGGGGATTCGAGACCGATTCAATTGAGGAAACTATGAAAATCGTCAGGGAAAAGGGAATGGAGATTATCGGTCCGTTTTCGCCCGCGCCGGCCGTGAAATTTTTCTTTGTAAAAGACCCCAACGGGCTGAAAATTCAGTTTATCGAGCACATAAAATAAGAAAGAGAATTGGTTTTTTGCGCAAACTGAGACCAAAGAGATTTTTGAGGTAAAGAAATGAGCGGTGTCATGACGGTCTATCTCGCGGGAGGGTGCTTCTGGGGGTTGGAAAAATATCTGTCCTTGGTTAAAGGAGTGGTTTCCACCGAAGTGGGGTACGCGAACGGCAGGACGAAAAACCCGACTTATGAGGACGTATGCTGCCGCGATACAGGGCACGCCGAAACGGTAAAGGTCGTCTATGACCCCGGAAAGATAAGTCTTTACGAGCTTCTTGACGTATATTTTGACGCGATAGACTCGACCAGCGTCAACAGGCAGGGTAACGACGTCGGCGAGCAGTACAGGACGGGAATTTATTACGTAAACGAGGACGACAAAGAGGTAGTTGAAAAGGCGGTTGCGAACCTCGCAAAAAGAATGCGCGAGCCCGTTGCGATTGAAGTTGTGCCGCTCATAAATTTTTACGCCGCAGAGGAGTATCATCAGAAATATTTAGACAAAAACCCGTTCGGGTATTGTCATATAGGAAGGGAAAAGTTTCAAAAAGCGCGGGAATTTAACCCTGAAAAGAGTAGGGGTTGACAAGAGCAAGGCGTTTTTTGTTATAATGGCACCATAACCCCGTATTTAATTAAGGAGGCAATATGCAGGAAAAGAGAACCAGCTCCTTCAGATACGGCATCGGCATGTTCGGCACATCTCTCCCCATCAACATGTTCAGAAGTCTTGCTTCGGCGTTCTATGTCCTTGTAAAAGGACTTACGATGGAAGACTTATCGCTTGTCGTTTTCATCTACACCTTCATTGACGCAATAGACAACCCCGTCTACGGCATTCTGTCCGACAACACGAGGACAAAGTGGGGCAGAAGAAAGCCCTGGCTGTTCATCGGGACCCCCCTCTTTATGATATTTTTCATAATGTTCTTTACCCCGCCTGCGGCTATGTCGAAAACGGGACTGTTTTATTGGGCGATGTTCACCTACATAATAACGGGCACACTGGACAGCCTAATAAATGCCAACTACGGCGCGCTCTTCCCCGAACTCTTCCCCGAAGAAAGTCTGAGGGCAAAGACCAACGGAATAAGGCAAACGTTCCAGCTTGTCGCGATGGTAATAGGAATCGCGTTGACGCCCATGATAGTTTCGGCGCTCGGAGTCAACGGCTACACCTGGACGGCTGTAATTTATGCGGTGATTGCGCTGGGCGTTATCTGGTTTATGACATTCGGCATAAAAGAGCCGCCCATTGTCGCACACAAGGAAAAAGTGCAGATTCTGCCCGCCCTCCTTTCCATGATAAAATCCAAAAACTTCTGGATAATCGGCATCGCAAACGCCTTCTACTCGGCGGCGATGGCGCTGGTCATGGCGTCGGTGCCCTTCTTTACAAAATACGCCCTGCAGATTGACGAATCGCAAAACACCTATTTACTCGGCACGGTCATCATCGTCGCAATGGGCGGCGTGGCGCTGTGGAGCTATTTCGTAAAGAAATTCGGCACGGTGAGAATGTGGCGTATCGCGCTTATCGCCCTTGCGGTTGCGTTCGTTCCCCTGTATTTTGCAAAGAACCTTGTCATGGCAATAATCTTCAGCGTAGGAATCGGCATAGGTTTTTCGGGGGTCATCAGCACTATGGACATTGTGGGCGCCATGCTTATGGACGAGGACTACCGAAGATACGGTATCAGGAGAGAGGGGATTTATTCCAGCACAATGGGCTTTATGAACCGACTCTCGGGTCTTTTTGTGTCATTAAGCTATCTTCTTGCGTCCAAAATCTACGGCTTTGAAAGCGGCGACAATCCGGGACTCAGGGCCGGGGACGCGTCCAGATTCCTTTTGATACTCTTTCCGTTAGTCCTGGTCGCGCTGGGCGTTGTGTTCGCGTTCTTTGTCAAGTTCAAAAAATTCGACCCGCCTGCAGCTCTTGAAGGCACGGCAGCAATTGACGGCAATACACAAAACGTTGTGGTTGCGCCCGAAGGAGAAGCCGAAAGTATTTCGGAACCCGAAAGTCAAGAAATAGCCGAAAGTGAATAAAAAAGAAACGCCCGAGACTTAATCGGGCGTTTTCAATATATCGTATGAGCAGAGCACGGCGCCGCTCTCTTCCACAGCGTTTCTGAACGCTTTGGAATTTAAAAATTCCAACTCGTACACGCGCTTTTTCCACTCGGGGTCGTTGAGGTGGGGCGCGTCGTAGGACGGGTGAAGGAAAACTTCGTTCACGCCGTCTTTTAGATTTCTTATTTTGTCCACATAGTAGCTTTCCAGAGCGTTATAGTCGGGAATATCCTTTATTTTATAGGGATTGGAGACCATGTCGTCGATGAGTTTTACTCGGTAAAGGCGGGAGAAGCCGATTATTGCTTTATGCGCCGCCTTGATTATAGGCGGGACGTTGCCGCCGAAAAAGCCGCTTAAGAAGCCGGGACGCTTTGGAAAACGGAAGGGCAGGCGGTATTTAGCGGCAAAGCGGAAGGCGTTTATAAAGAAAAGCCGCCCGTTTATGCCGTATAACAGACCGCTGTGGCTGTCGGCGTGGTCGACAATAACGCCGCTCTCCGAGATTAATTTATACTGGTTTTCGATTTCGAGGTCGAGCTGACGGCTCTTCGCGTTTTTATTGAAATACTTTGTTTCGTGATAAAAATACCCGTCATTGTCGGCAAAACTATTGACCTTTTCGGCGGGGGAAATTGCTTTCCAGCGTGAGTGGTCATAGTCGGAGTTGAAAGCAAAGTGTACGCCGACGCTTATGTTGTTGCGTTTTGCAAGAGCGAGCGCTTCGCGCGCATAATTTCCCACGGCAAGAAGGCTTGTCGAAGTTATCAGTTTTTGGGTATAGAGTTCGGCTATTGCCTTGTTGGTTTCGGGCAGGATCCCAAAGTCGTCGGCATTTATGATGAGGTATTTTGTCATACTTTATTTATACCACGAATTGCAAGCATGCACAATAGCATAAAATGCCCAAAAACTTTACATAATGGGTGAAAGATGGTATAATGCCCTTACCAAAACCCCAAGGAAAATGTAAAAAATTGAAAAACAAGTATCTTGATCTTTTTTTGACTTTCTTTTACGTCGGGCTTGTGACCTTCGGCGGCGGATACGCCATGATAAACGTCATAAGAGAGATTGTCGTCGAAAAGAAACACTGGATGACCGAGGACGAGATAAGCGACGTCATTGTCATCGCAGAGTCGACTCCGGGACCGATTGCCATAAACCTGGCGACCTATTGCGGGTATAAGGTCAAGGGCTTTTTGGGAAGTCTGCTTGCGACAATAGGCGTTGTGCTCCCGTCCCTTATCATAATCTTCACAATCAGCATGTTTTTTGACAAGTTCATCGCTAACAAGGTGGTGGCGGCTATATTTATGGGCATCAAGTGCGCCGTCGTTTACCTCATTGTCACGGCGGGTATACGAATGTTCAAAAAGATGAAGAAAAACTGGTACACCCTTACCGTCACCGTTTTAATCATCGCGGCGATGGCGGTTCTTAGCGTGTTTTCGGTCAGTTTTTCCAATATATACTTTATATTAATCGGCGGATTTCTCGGCCTTATCATATTCGGATTTTTGCAGAAGAAGGAGGGCGGTAAATCGTGATATATCTCCTTCTTTTCTGGGAATTTTTCAAAATAGGCCTGTTCTCGTTCGGCGGCGGATATGCCATGATTCCGCTCATGCAGGAAGCGTGCGCAAAGCACAACTGGATAGACGAGAACATGATGTTGAATTACATCGGCGTCAGCGAGTCCACTCCGGGACCTATAGCCATAAACCTCGCGACGTTTATCGGCTCGTCCCAGGGCGGACTTTTCGGCGCGGTAATCGCAACGCTCGGCGTTGTGCTGCCTTCGTTTGTAATAATCCTCATCATCGCCACGCTGTTGAAAACCTTTATTAAGAACAGGTACGTTCAGGCGGTGCTTAAAGGTATCCGTCCCGTCGTCGTCGGCATGATACTCTTTACGGGAATATCTTTCCTCTTATCGGTGATAAACGTTTACCCCGTAAACGGCGACGTCTCGGTGCTGGCTATCTGCATAATTTCGGTTCTGTTTATTGTCGGAACCAGCTATAAAATACTTACGAAAAAGAACATCCCCACGATAGTGATAATCTTACTCGCGGGGTGTATGGGATTACTATATCTGATATGATAAAAGCAATTAAGCATTTTGCCACGATAACAAAGCACAGACATATGGTTATTAAATTCTGCCTTATGGCGGGAATCCCCGTCCAAGGACTTTTGCATGACCTTTCCAAATACAGTTTTACCGAATTTTCCATTGGCGCAAGGTACTATCAGGGCAATCGCAGTCCCAACGACCGCGAGCGCGAACTGTTTGGCTATTCCACGGCGTGGCTCCACCATAAAGGGCGCAACAAACACCACTATGAGTACTGGTCGGACTTCAATCCCAAGGAGAGGAAGGTGCTCCCTGTCGATATGCCCGACAAGTATATCAAGGAGATGTTCTGCGACAGGCTGGCGGCAAGCCTCATCTACAAAAAGGAAAACTTCACAAACGGGTGCCTAAGGGAATTTTTCAACCGCGAGAAAAACCATTTTGCCATGCACGAGAATACCCAGAGAAAGCTGGAAAACCTTATGATAATTTTAGAAGAAAAAGGACAAAAAGAAGTATTCAGATACATGCGTCAACATAAAACGCTGTAATTTTTACATTTTTCCCAAAACAAATTCAACCGTTTTTCTGTTTCGCCATAATGCGACACCTTGAGGCAATTTAAGTCAATATTTGCCTTGCATTGGGCTGTAAAAGGTTTGGGAGCGGGACGATAAGCCATATATAATAACAATCACAAACAACAGGAGGTCCGTTATGGAAAACGAGTTAATTTATGCAGTGGGCGAAACGTTGCTGCTGGAACTGGAGGGCGCGCGGGATGTCAGATACCCCGAAAACACCGCCATCCCACAGAGCTTTATTCTGATTACCGAGGAAGGCGAATACAAAATCAGCCTGGAAAGGATAGCATAAGCATAAAGCCCTTTTCGATCATATATTTATATGGCTCGGGAGGGGTGGGATGGAACAAAACAATTCCGAAATAACGATAACGAGAATAGAAACCATCCTGTCCGCTCCTCCCGTGAGAAGCATAATCTATGATCTTTTACGAAACGCTATTACGATTACAAAACACGAAAAACTCCCCGAAAAAAAAGATGACAGCATAGTTATTACGATAACTTTCCGCTATAAATTGTAAATGAATTTTACAAAATGGGATTTCTGTGATATAATACCCCGGAATGCTGCTGTTTTTAGGGGAAAATCCGATGACACAAAATAGTTTTCGAAATCTCGGGAAAAAAATAGTTGGCGCCCTTATGAGCGAATACTTGTTTGTATGGCTCGCCGGCGCCGTTATTTTTACCTTCTGGGCGCTCAATCTGTGGACGGTGGGCGTGCTCGTCGTGTGCGTAATGATAGCCTTTTCTCTCGTTCTCTTTAAGGACACAGCCCGGGTTCTTGCCATTCTCTACATGATAGTGCTTATTATTTCCGAAAACAGCCACGAACTGGCGGGATTCGGATGGCTGCTCATTGCGTCCATCACCCTTTTGGTTGCGGGAATTATCGTTCACATAATACGCTTTAAGGTCAGTTTTAAGCCGATGTTTTCTCAGTTCAAAGTCAAAGGCTTCAGCGTTTCCCTTGTCCTTCTCGCCATTCCTGCGGCCTTGGGCGGAATCACCCGCGGAGAGCGCAACGTCGTAGCCGCCCTTGTGGGATTCGGGTTTTTCGCGCTGGTAGGTATTTGTTACCTCTTTTTCCTCGCGACGACCGAGGATAAAAAGGGCGACGATATGTTACGGTACGTCCTTACTATGATGCTGGTGGCGGGGTTAGTCATGAGCGCGCAGCTTATCACTTACTACGTAAGACTGGGCAGCGTGGAGAACGTCCTTGCAAACATCAGACTAAAAAACATAAGACTGGGCTGGGCGAGCGCCAACAACGTCGCGCCCTTTCTGTCCATGACGTGGCCGTGTCTTTTCTATTTCGCCACGAAAAAGAAGCATTACGGCTTTTTATTTATTATCCTTGCGTTTATAGAATATCTTCTGATATTTACCACCAAGTGCCGCGGGGCGATACTGTTTACCACGCTGGCGTTCCCCTTCCTTCTCTGCTATACGATGGCAAAGTCGGAAAACAAGGTGGCAAACGGCTTTACCATTTCTCTGCTGTCTGCCGGAATAGTAATTTTCGCGGCGTTGAAAGCCGAAAAGGTCTTGCCTGCGTTTGAAAGCATGTTTGAACTGGGCTTGAGCGAAAACGGCAGAATTCCCCTCTACCGGGAGGCGCTCGAAGTATTCAGAAAATACCCTGTTTTCGGCGCGGGCTGGGATTACCGGCTGGGCGAGCTTGCAGGGGACAGCTACACGCCTTACTGGTTCCACGACACCGTATTGCAGATTATGGCAAACATGGGCATCGTCGGGCTTATCTTCTATTTGCCGTTCTTCGGTTGGAGATACGGAAGCTGCCTGCTTACCAAAAATTACCGCATGCCCAAACTCGCGGTTGCGGCGGGTATGATACTCTTTGAGCTTTACGGACTGGTGGACGTAAATTTCTTCGGGCCGACGTTCTTCATTTCCATGGTAATTATGTCTTTGGCAGTGGAAAAGAGCCTGGAGAAAGACCAGTGCAACCCGCTTTTATTCCTCGACCTTTCGGCAAAGGCCGCCTCGAGGAAAAATCTCAAAGCTTTCCGATAATCTTTTTGGCAAGAGAGGGCTTCAAGGTAGTAATGTTGTCCACGCCTTTGTACAGGGCGAGGTTTATATCCATCGCGCGGTTTAACGTGTAGACCGAAACAAGCAGCCCCATATCCTTCCACACACTGACATTCTCTTTTGTCACGCCTTTATAATTGAGGTTTACGCCTATTGCGCCTGCGTCGAGCGCTTGACTCCCTAGCTTTTTCGCGTATGCAAGGTTGTGTTTTTTCGTTAATGGCACTTTAATGTTGAGATAATAGGGTATCTCAGGCGCTTTTTCCTTAACGTCATCTACCATGTCGGCGGAAACGCCGGTAAAAAAGCACCTGTCGCCGAGGTCGTAGAGTTCCACAAAATAGGCAAGGTTTTCAAGGTGAGATGTCTCTTTTAAGTCGAGGTTTACCTTGCAGGAGTATTGGGCAAGAAGGGCAAGTGCCGCCGGCGCCGTTACGCTGGAATAGCTTTTCTCGTCCTCGTCGTGGCATAAGACGGGCGTGCCGTCCTCTAAAAACCTTATGTCGAATTCGACGACGTTTGCGCCGCTCGCGATGCCTTTTACGATCGATTCCAGGGAGTTTTCGGGAGTTTTTTCGCAGCCAGTGTGGGCGGTTATCGTGAAGTTTTCGCTTAAAGGCGGGATTCTGTTTGCCGCGTCGGAACAGACAAAACCAATCGCCGAAATTACCGCAACCGAGATAATTATTAATGAACAAACCGACCAAAATATTATTTTCCGCATAAAAACCCCCGTTAAGTTTCTGATTATATTGTATTCAAAATCGCATATATTGTAAATACCGCCGTTTGGACGGATAAGCGAAAACGGTTTGACACATCGGCAAAAGTTATAGTATACTTTTTTCACTTAAATGTGTAACGGATAAACGTTGCCGATTGAAAATTTCAAGCGCATATCACGCGTGTTCCCAAATAATTACCTATAAAAAAGGTTTTGGTGGTTTTTTGCTATACGAAAAAAAGGAGGAGTGTAAATGAAGAGAAACAGTTCCAGAATAACCGACGAAATACAGGCGCTTGCCGCAAGGATCGTCTCCAATGACACAATAGCACCCGAGCTCTTTGTGGAAAACAAGGTGTACAGGGGATTGAGGGACCTTAACGGCAAAGGCGTGCTGACAGGACTTACGAGAATATCCGAGATAAAATCAAAAGAGACAGTAAACGGAGAGGAAGTCCCTTGTCAAGGTAAGCTTTATTACCGCGGGTATGACGTCGAGGAACTGATACAGGGGTTTCTCACCGACGGAAGGTTCGGGTTTGAAGAGACTACATACCTCTTGCTCTTCGGGAAGCTCCCGTCTAAAGACGAACTTGCAGAATTTGAAAAAATTCTCGCCGATTACCGCACGTTGCCCAACTCTTTTGTCAGGGACATTATCATGAAAGCGCCCAGCGCCGATATGATGAACTCCCTTGCCCGAAGCGTCCTTACGCTCTACTCCTACGACAAGAGGGCGGACGACGTCAGCGTTCCCAATGTCTTACGCCAGTGCCTGCAGCTTATCGCGATGTTCCCGTTGCTTGCGGTATACGGCTATCAGGCTTACGACTACTATATCAGGGAAAAGCACAGCTTTTTCATCCACGAGCCCCGTCCCGAACTTTCCACCGCCGAAAACATACTCTATATGCTTAGGCTTAACAGCAAGTACACCGAACTGGAAGCAAAAGTACTTGACATGGCGCTCGTCCTTCACGCCGAACACGGCGGCGGCAATAACTCGACGTTCACAACGCGCGTTGTCACGTCCTCCGGCACCGACACCTATTCCGCAATAGCGGCGGCGCTCGGTTCCCTCAAGGGTCCCAAACACGGCGGCGCGAACATTAAGGTTGTACAGATGTTCAAGGACATCAAGCAGAACGTCAAGGACTGGAACGACCGCGACGAAATCAGCGCGTACCTCAACAAGATACTAAGTAAAGACGCATTCGACAATTCGGGGCTTATTTACGGCATAGGACACGCCGTATACTCCCTTTCCGACCCGAGAGCCGAGGTGTTCAAATCGTCGGTGGAAAAACTATCCAAAGAAAAGGGACTCGGCAAAGAGTACAGGCTCTATAAGAATGTCGAGGAGATAGGCATCGACCTCATCACCCACCAGAGAAAGATATATAAAGGCGTCAGCGCCAACGTCGACTTCTACAGCGGATTTGTGTATCAGATGCTGGGACTTCCCGAAGAGCTCTTTACGCCCATTTTTGCAATCGCGAGAATTGCGGGCTGGAGCGCTCACAGAATAGAAGAACTGGTAACCTCGGGCAAGATTATCCGCCCCGCGTACAAGTCTGTCCAGCCCAACCGCGAATATGTCCCCATGGACAAGAGGTAAAAAAGGGGGCTTTACATATTATCCCTCGCGGTGGTATACTGTAAATAAGGAGGGGAAATATGCATTATGTCATCACGATAAGCCGTCAGTTCGGCTCGGGCGGCAAGGAAATCGGAAAAAAGGTGGCCGAAATTCTCAATATCCCTTGCTATGACAAGACGGTCAACGAGTTTACCGCCGTCAAGACCGGCTTTTCCAAGCAGACGATTGAAAATGCCGAGGACAAGACGCCGGGCGCCTTTACGTACGGCATGTTTTCCTACGTAAAACTCCAGCCCATGCACGACGAAATCTTCTTTGCCCAGAGCGAAGTAATCAGAAATCTCGCGGCAAAAGGTCCGTGCGTACTCGTGGGACGGTGCGCCGACTGTGTCTTAAGCGACCGTAAAAACGTCCTCAACGTCTTTGTGTTTGCGCCCATAGAGGACAGGGTAAAGCGCGTTATGTCGCGGCACAATGTTTCCCAAGAGGAAGCCGGACGGATAATCAAGGCCAACGACCGCATGAGAAAGAGGTATCACGACCACTATTCCGACCGAAGGTGGGGCGAGGCGAAGAACTATCACCTGACCATAAACAGCACGGTGGGAGTGGAAAACGCCGCAAATACCATTGCGAAACTTGTCGAAGGTCTTGCGAAAAAAGACGAATAAACACTTTACAATCAGACCTTGTTTTGGTATACTGAATAAAGATTAAAAATCTTTAATTTGGTACTGTGATGCCAACAAGGTTATAGATCTGTAAGCTTATGTTTTCTGAGGTCAAACCCTGTATGCACGCAGCAGACAGGGTATTTTTATGGACAAAGGCATCTTAAAAGCCGAAATAATGAACGAGGGCGACATAAACCGCGCCCTGATACGCATTTCCCACCAGATTATCGAAAAAAATCACGGCACAGACGGGCTTTGCCTCGTCGGCATTAAGACAAGGGGCGTTCCGCTTGCAAAGCGCATTGCCGAAATAATAAAGTCCATCGAGAATGTGGAAATACCCGTCGGCGCGCTGGACATCACACTTTACCGCGACGACCTTTCCGCCTTGAGCGACGAGCCTGTCTTAAACAGCACCGAAATCCCGTTTTCCATCGACAAGAAGAAAGTAATACTGGTTGACGACGTCATTTATACCTGCCGCACAGCCCGCGCCGCCATGGACGCGGTAATGACCCTGGGCCGTCCCGACAGAGTGTATCTCGCCGTCCTTATCGACCGCGGTCACAGCGAACTGCCCATCCGCCCCACCTTTGTGGGGAAAAACATTCCGACTTCTCTCAACGAGATCGTGGCGGTAAACCTCGAGGAGACCGACGGGGAGACAAAGGTAACTCTTTACGAAAAAAATTAAGATACAGAATCTAACAAATAAAGGAGAGTAAAAATGACTGAAAAGATTTCACTTTGGTTCAAGAAAGAGTTCAGTAACGACCACCAGACAGGATATCTTCCCGACGAGCGTCCGCCGGTCTGGAAGCTGTTCCTGTACGCGATCCAGCAGATTATTGTAATGTTCCCCGCGACGGTGCTGGTGGCTCTCATTACGGGCTTCCAGGTCTCCACCACGATATTCGCGAGCGGCCTTGCCACGGTTTGCTTCATCTTCATCACAGGCAGAAAGGTTCCGCTTTACTACGGCTCCAGCTTTGCGTATCTTACGGCTGTATCAAGCCTTATGAGCACCCAGGCTATAATGAGCAAATTAAGCCCGGCGGCTCTTGCTCAGCTCACCGCTTGGCAGGCAGGAGAAATAAGCGTTCTTCCCGGAGAGGCTATAGCTTACGCTCAGTTCGGTATCATAATGTCGGGCTTTGTGTCCATAGCCGCAGGTCTTCTCATCAAGTTCTTCGGCACGAAAGCCGTTGAAAAGATACTTCCTCCTTCCATCACCGGCTCCATCGCTATGATTATCGGTCTTACCCTTGCGGGTAACGCTTTGGGCGACGCCGCTCCTTCCATGGCAGCCATCCAGGCGGGCACGGGCTGGGCGGTATGGGTTGTGTCCCTCGCGACGCTTCTCTCCACGGTTCTTTTCTCAAAATATCTCAAAGGAATCTGGGGACAGCTTCCCTTGCTCCTCGGCGCGGCAGTGGGCTGCGTGACAGCCGCGATTATCCTTGCCGCAGGCGGACAGGATTACAACCTCTTCCGTACAATTGACAAGGAGCTTCTGCTCTCCGCGTCCCCCGCGTTCACACCCGACGGTATCCTTGCAGTACCCGCCTTCACCATTCCCAAGGCGTCCTGGGCAGCTGTCGCCGCGATAATGCCTATCGCAATCGCGACTATCCCCGAGTCCACCGCGCATATGTACCAGCTTGACATATACGTAAAGGACGTTGCCGACAAGAAGGGCAAGAAGATGAAGTACAGCCTCATCAGCAAACTTTGGCTCAACCTTATCGGCGACGGTATCGGCGATATGATATCGGGCTTTGTGGGCGGTCCCGCCGGCACAAACTACGGAGAAAACATCAGCACGATGGCGATTACCAGAGTGTTCTCGACAGCGGTTCTGCTCCTTGCGGGTATTATCGCCATGGTAATTTCCTTCTTCACTCCTCTCATAAGGGGTATCTACGGTATTCCGCTGGCAGTTATCGGCGGACTTGAAATCTACCTTTTCGGCGCTATCGCCGCACAGGGTATCGCAATCATGATTGATAAGAGCGTCGACATGTTCAGCGCGAAGAACATCGCCGTCATAGCTTCCATAATGGTCATCGGCCTGGGCGGAAACTATGCCTTCGGCGGAAACATCCCCTTCTTCGGAATCGACGTGCCCTGCATCGCGGGTGCTGCAATCTTCGGTATCTTCCTCAACATCATCCTCTCCATCGGAGACAAAAAAGGCAAGAAGGGAGCCGCCAAAGAAGAAGTTATTGCGGAAGTCAAAGAAGAAGCGGTAGCGGAAGCTGTTGCCGAAAGCGACAATCAGTAAGTTTTTAGCGACACATAGTAAAAGCGCCCGCCTTCCCGGCGGGCGCTTTTTACATAATTTGAAATTGCTTTTTTGCCGAAAAAGCGGTAAAATCATATACAACATATAATTTAGGTAGAAGACTTATGAGAATGAGAAGAAAGCGTTATCTCGACGAAAGGCTGGAAGCCTGCTCGGCGTACATTGTTTCCACCGAGGGCGAAAAGCTCAACGCGCTCGAAGCAATACGGGACACGGCATACATCGACTATGAGAAACTTTTCGGCAACGGCAACAAGGTTGTGCTCGAAATAGGCTGCGGCAAAGGCGGCTTTATCTGCGAGTGCGCACGCCGCCACCCCGAAATCAACTACATAGGCGTAGAACGGACGCGAAACGTCATAGTCACCGCCTGTGAAAAGGCAATGCAGGGAAATTTGCCCAACGTCAAGTTCATCCCTACCTGCGCGGCGTACCTTCCCCGATACATACCGCCTGAGTCCATAAGCCGTATTTATCTTAATTTCTCCAATCCGCTGCCCCAGAAGTCGTCGGAAAAGCAGCGTCTGACCCACCCGAGACACCTCGGGATGTACAAGGGGTTTTTGGCAAACGGCGGGAGCATATATCAGAAGACCGACGACAAAGATTTCTTCGAGTACAGTTTAAAGCAGTTTTCAGACTGTGGATTTATAGTAAAAAACGTCACCTACGATCTCCACAACAGCGGAGAGGCCGACAATATAATAACCGAGCACGAATACAAGTTCTCAAAAATGGGTTTGCCCATATACAAGCTGGAAGCTTACTTAGAGGAATAGTAAATGAAAAAAAGAATATTCTTTGCGGCGATAATACTCTGTCTTCTCGCGGTTGTGCTTATCGGCTGTACGTCAAGCGGCGGAAAGGACAATAACAAGACCGACGTCTACTACACAGTCACGGTAAACGGCGGCACGGGCGGCGGATCCTTCAAAAAGGGAGCGACGGTCGTCGTT
>ERZ795047.3643-NODE-3643-length-13560-cov-4.419104_pt1 | contig 13560 bp, 9 predicted proteins | sample MGYA00375131_ERZ795047 | MGnify/ENA primary metagenome ERZ795047 (study PRJEB30176, sample SAMN05720228) | activated sludge metagenome | isolation source: Anaerobic digester | place: Japan | collected 2015-05-20 ... | reverse complement strand
AAAAAAATGCAGGATACGATCAGACACGAGAGTATTTTTCCATATCTTTTATTATTTCTATAGTTTTCAGGCCATATAGCTCAAATTCAAGAATCCAGGAGTTCCTTTTTATGCAAACCTGTCCCTGTGGATCGCAGCAACCCTATCAATCCTGTTGTGAACCGTTTGTTACATCCAGTGCGGATGCACCTACCGCGGAAAAGCTGATGAGGGCACGCTACAGTGCTTATGTGCTCGGGGCTGTCGACTTTATATTTAATTCTACTATCGAAGAAAAACGCAAGGAGTGCGATGAAAAGGCGATCAGAAAATGGTCTCAGGAATCAGTGTGGCACGGTCTTGAAATAAAACAGGTAACCGATGGAGGGCCGGAACATAAAGAGGGAGTTGTTGAATTCATAGCTCAATTCTCCGAAAATGGAGTTCGCCAAAGCCTGCATGAAAAAGCAACTTTTAAAAAGGTCGATGGGAAATGGTTTTATGAGGACAGTGAGATTCAGAAACCGAAGCCTTTTATCAGGACTGAGGCTAAAATTTCCCGTAATGACCCCTGCCCCTGTGGAAGCGGTAAAAAATACAAAAAATGCTGTGGAGGTTGATTTTTCTTAAGAAATTACAGGAATCAGAGGAGGGAAAGTGTCGGAATCGAAATTGGAATTCGATGCCGATTCCGATACCGGTACCGACCCCGAAAAGATAGAGATGAGGATATGAATTCAATCTCTGGCCAGGCTGACAACCCTCACCCCCTTACATCCTGCCTCTAGCAGCGTTTCGGTGCATGATGCGGTAGTAGCTCCGGTAGTTATTACATCATCAACCAGAATTACAGTCTTTCCAATCAATTGTTCCTCGTTACCTTTTACAATTGAAAAAACACCTTTCACATTGCTTTGCCTTTCAGATCTGTCGAGCTTTACCTGAGTGCGGGTGCGCTTTTTCCGGTAAAGAATATCAAAAAGAGGAATGATCCCGGTTCTGTATCCACTGCGCTGTTGCTGTTGTGCTGCCAGTCCTGAAATCAGCCCTCTTGCCAGCCACTCAGCCTGATTGTACCCGCGTTTTCTCCTGCGGAGCCAGTGAAGCGGGATGGCTGTAATGATATCTGCTCCCTCCAGAACCGGCTCTGGAACAGTTCCTGAAAAGAGGGACCCGATATAATAAGCTAGTTTCTTTTTCCCGCTGTATTTAACATGACGCATTATTTCCTGAACAGTATCATCGTAATCAAGAAATGAATAGATACTCTCGAAAGGGTAATCCCACACCAGTTCACAGGCGCAATCCCTGAGATTTCTGTTCTGGGAGCATCTGGGACAACGATTGCGTTTTCTGTTATTGTCAAATAGATGATTCAGGCATCCCTCACAAAGCCATTTGCTATGGAGAGGACGGGGCTTATCGCATATTATACACAGAGGAGGAAAAATAAAGTCCTCAAAACGACTGAGAATCGAATTGAGGATTTCTTTATACATGCTATTTTGTCATCAAAAAGTTGACTCGTGAATGAAAGAAACCCTGTGGGTTAACAAAAGGTTGAAAAGATTATTTTGAAACAGTTTCCGGTAATTTCTCCTCTGTTTCGTAATTTTCCTGTACTGTTCCGACCGCGTCTGCTGTCTTTACCTCTGGCTCATCTCTGAAGAGGTAATTTTTCAGTATCAATGATGAAAAAAGGATGAAAAGCACGATACACACAACCTGGTTGTGGCTCAGAGGTCCCAACCTCTCATCTGTACCGTAAAAACGGCTGAAATCCACAACAAAACGGAGAACCGAGTAGAAAAGTCCTAACAGATAGAATTGGAACCCTGTGAAGAGCTTTTTTCTGGAAAGAAGAAGGAGAATAATTGCGATTAATAGACCTCCTGCCGATTCGTAAAGCTGCGAGGCATGGAGTCCTGATGCGTGTATGTGGTGTTGGTAAACACCGGCAGGACTCTCAAGGGGGAAACTTACACCAAGTGAACCGGTATTTGATGCCCCGTAGCAACAACCGTTAAGGAAACAGCCAATTCTGGTGAGAAAAATTCCGATTCCCACGCTTGGAGCAGAAATATCTGCATATGGAAGAAAGGGTATCTTTTTAATCTTGAAATAAAGGATCCCGGCAACAATTGCTCCTATAAAACCACCGTACATCACCAGACCGCCGATTCCTATGAACCCGTCTTGAAAGGGATTGAAAATGGATGTCAAATTTCCTTTAAATTCTTCAAAATGCAGAAAAACGTAGTATAGGCGTGAACCGACTATGGCAGAAAGGATGATCCAGAATCCCATATCGGCGATAGTTTCCGGGTTAAGCCCTTCTTTTTTAGCCTTGTAACTTGAGAGCCAGATACCAAGCAGAAAAGACAAGGCAAGCATGAAACCATAAGAATGGATGGGAAAAGAGAACACTTTAAAAAGAACCGGATGCATAGTAGCCTTTCTTTAAAGGTCTGGTCTGGCGTTGGAGATAGAATCGTGAACTTTGAATACGACTAAAAAGGGATAAAATTAAAAATACGATAAGACCGGAGAGGGTGGGTAAAAATTGAAGAGTAAGTGTATCAGGTAAATTAACTGTCTGCCTGGTAATTGAATGATCCTTTCCTTCAGAAAAAAATGTCTGAACTGGATTTGTCTGATTCGCATGATTTTTGAATTGGAGCAATCTCTTAATCAGATTAATCATAGTTCAAGACATTTCAATGTAAATTTATTCCTCGATCCTGTACCTTTTCAGGTTTTCCGGTGTAATAACTACAAGCACTCTTTCGGTTGGTGAAAATGTGACACATACAGCGGAGTTTCCATATTTTCCAAGTTCTTTCCAGGTCTGCGTATTGTAAATTTTCCCGCCGGCGGCAAACAGTGTTCCATCCGGAGAGTATGCATGGCAGAACCCGGTAAACTGTTTTATCAGTGTCCCGTCATTGCTTTTGATTAACAATACTTTGCCCAGGAATGTTTTTTCTATTGTAACGGCTATTGCGCTGTCTCCCGGGGAGAAGGAGAGGAGAGGTAGACGGGCTCCTGGAACAGTCCCGGGTTTGTCGGAGAAGTAAGGAAGATCACGGTCAAGAACACCTGTGCGGCTGTCAAAGATACGGACACTGGATTGATAATCGAGAAGAAGGTTTTTATATTCAAAAGCCGCGATTTTAGATCCGGAGTTGGAAAAGGCCACGTCTGCAAACAGGGATCCTCTCGGGGGAGCTAACTTGTAAAGAAGGGAATAGGTGCGGGTGTCAAGGACAAATATTTTCCCGTCAGCCACAGCGGCCATTGTGTTTCCATCAGGTGAAAAAACTGCCCTGGTGGTATTCTGAGTGATAGTAACAGAACGTACCTGTTTCCAGTTTTCAGATTCGAAAAAAAGAACTTTGTCACCTCCGGCAACAGCCAGAGTATCTCCTTTGGAGAGAAAAGTCACAGAATAGCCGGAAAGAAGTTCAGGGAGACGCAGAAATGCCATCACTCTGCTGTCATCCTTTTTTTCATGGTAATAAAAAATCCCTGCAGAGCGTGTGAAATCACGCTCTGAAAGTCTGGAAGGAACCGCAGCAATCTGGCCTGTCTGGGTTACAGTGAATATCCCCACACTTCCTGCGGTAATCATATTGGGAACCGCAAAAAACTTTCCGGTAGGTGAATAGGAAACATTTTTAATATTCACCGGTCTGAGTTTTATTGTGGGGCTAATCCCTTTAACCCCTGCAGACCCGTAAAAAACAGTAGTCAACAACAAAGAAAGGGATAATAAATACTTCATCTCAACTCTCCTGGATTGTTTATACCTTTATTATATATAGAAAATTACATGCCGCCATAAAATGTTACAGTAGAATGAAGAATACTGATACCCAGGAGAAACAGACTATTCGAGGACTCTGGCCTTGAGCTATCCCTTGGTATTGACATAGTAAGAGATGCAGAATGTGATACTTCCCTTTTAACTAATTCTGAATGTCCTCGTCTGTGCCCACCTTGTGTGGTAAAATGCCCCCGCTGGAAGTGCCCCCCTTATTAAGGGGGGATAAAGGGGGATTCCTTTCCCGCTCTTTTTCCTAAACTGTTTTGCTCTTCACTTTATGCTAAGTCCCTGAACCTTAATACATTATATAGATACTAAATCTGTTAATGCTCTCCTGTTAACTTAACAGAGATTATTGATGAACCCGAAATCCCCATTATTATTCAGTTTAGTTCTGGTTTATTTGTCCTTTCTTTTACCCCTGAATGCAGCAGGATGGAATCTTCCATACCTGAAAAGTGCCAGGCACGACTTTTCAGGGTATTACTCAGAAGACTTGAAAACCTTGTTACAAACAGATTCTGATCTGGCCAGGGGAAAACTTCAGAATGGCTGGACTTATTTCAAACAGAACTTTATATCATCAAACGGCCTGATTAAAAACAGCGGATCGGCATCAGAGGCTCAATCAAAAGGACAGGGTTACGGGATGCTTCTTGCCGTTCTCAATGATGACCAGGCTGCATTCAATCAGATCTTCGAGGCGACAAATCAGTTGCTTTGGAGCGAGGAAAAGAAGTCTTATTTCTGCTGGTCCTGGGATGATAGTTGTACAGGAAAAGGTGCTGCTACCGATGCTGATCTGGATATCGGGCTTGCTCTTGTTTTCGCCGATGAACTTCAGAAGTATGGATACTGGAAAAAGTACAATCAAAACGGGATCACATATCAAAGCAGGGCACTGGAGATTATCAAGTCCATTCGTCAAAATATGTGTTCTGACGAGGGATATCTTTTACCTGGTGATAACTGGAGCAGCAGTGGAATAAGCAATCTCAATCCGGGTTATTTTGCTACGGCCTGGATGAAAGTGTTTGATAATTATCAGAAAGAAGTGGACTTTAGTGCGGTTGTGGAAAAGTGCTATACTGTTTTGCAAAAACTGCCTCATTACAACAAAGGACAGGCTGCAGACTGGGTAGATACAACCGGTGGACAGGCATCATTGGGTAAAAAGTACCCTTATAGAGGCCTTGGGATGCAGAGTGCGGGAATTATGGCTCACTGGAGAATTGCAATGGATGCATTGTGGTTCAATGATCCACGGGCAATCGCTTATTGTGAAAATACAAAACTTACTCTTACGCAGTACTCCAATTCCAATCCCGGAATGATCCTTCTTCAGATGGGGCTCTACGATGACCAGGGCAAATATTGTGAAAACACAAATACTTGTGCAGAGGCGGCTCTCTGGTCATGTGCGATACTGGGATCCAAGAATACTGATTACTCCACAAAAGGGCTTAACAGCCGTGTTTTGGGGAAAATCATGGGGAACTCTGTTTCATCACAGCTCTATTTCGGATCAACCGATTCTGAACAGGTTTCGATGGTTCGGCAGGCTGTTACAATGCTTGGATTTGCAGCAATTACGGGTCAGTTTCCCGATATCAGAAGCGACATGCAGGACCCATCCTGCAATTTCCTTCTCTCCGGGCTTATTTCAATTGTTTCCCCTCTTGAACTCAGCAGTTTGACAGTTGATCTACGGTCACAACAGCAGATCAAGGTATCAGCCAGTCTTGACAGAAGTGCCCCATGGACATTGACTTTTGAAGGGCGGGAGTCGGGGAAAACAGAGATTTTCAGTGGTATGACAGAATCTATCCAGGTGGTTTTTACCGGGGCAGGATGGTATAAAAAGGAGAAAGTCGATGTCAAGCTTGATGTCACAGGTGTCGATTCTCTGACCCCGGATCCTTTCCTGTCCGCATCATTTGATATTACCGGTGTTCCCGATCTTCCTTTTGTACCTGGAAGTACTCTACTGCTCCATGATTTCGAAAACGGCAATGGGGCTAATGCGCTTGGAGGATCATGGTACCTCTTTGATGACAAATCTACAAGTGGAAGCTCCACAGTAACTCCCTTGGATCCTGCACTGCTTATTCTGGATGGTGTGGGGCATCCTGGTCATGGAATCAAAATACAGTTTGAAATCGATCAGTATGCCGGAGTGGGTACAACCATTCTTGATTCAGGAACAGTTGACTTGAGCATGTTTGAGAGTGTCTCTTTCAGCTATAAAACAGAGGGTGAAATCAGTGATATTCTCTTTATGGTCGGCACAGCAAACATCAGGAATTTCGCTTATAATCTCAAAACAATACCTGCTTCTAAAAACTGGAAAGAGGAAACGGTAAGATTTACAGATCTCAAACCGCCTTCCTGGTCACCGACTACTATTATGGATCTTAAAGTTACTCAGAAGATACAGTGGCAGGTTCAGGGGGTTGGGCAGAGGGGAACTCTTTACCTCGATAATATCAAATTAAAACTGAAAAAAGGTATGCTCCCTGGAAACGACATCCTTTATGCTGTAACACCTGTTGTCAATAACGTGAGGACCAGAAAACCACTGTGGCAGGTGTCAGTATCACAGGTGGTGAAAAACCTGGTTATTGAGATCGATAACAGGGATGTTTCAGGAATTGAGATGTACAACGTGGCTGGAAAACGTGTTATGGCCTCAAATTCAATATCCTTCAACAATTCGGGCCGGATTGTGATTCCAATTGGAAGAAAGCTTTCACCCGGACATTATACAGTCGTGCTCTACGACAGTAAAAATCGAATAAGCCGCGGGATTATCTGGTGGTAACAGCGATTAGCTGTTTCCGATTCGGGGTCGGAACCGGTATCGGTATCGTCTTTTTTGAAAACTCAGAGTTGAAAAAAGTAAAAGGCAGAATTTTTCGATCCAGATACCGACCCCGATGGAAAGAACTGGCACGATCAAATATGCTCCCCGATTCTCTCCATATTGTATTTTGATTTTTGAAATTGAAATCACTGGAGGCCAGTATGCGTCTTTTAAAAATAGCTGTATTGTTTTCCTTCGCTGTTATCCTCACTGCTTTCGCGCAGGAGGATTTGATTGTGGAGGGAAGCGGGGAGAGTGTGAATCGTGATGAGGCATTGATGGCGGCGAAGCGGGATGCGATTGAAAAAGGGATAGGGACAATCTTGCTTTCCCAGACTGAAGTCGAAAATTTTATGGTCAAAAGGGACATGATTGTCACCAAAACCATTGGTGCGGTTAAAAAGTACGATATCATCTCGGAATCAAAAGCAGCAGATGGGCTGGTGAAGATCAGGATAAAGGCACAGCTTTCCAGAAGTGCTATGCGCAATGATCTGGCTGCGTTCCATATACTGATCGAATCGATGGAAAAACCGAGAGTCATGGTTATTATCAGTGAAAACAATATCGGAAATGAGGAGCCGTCAAATCAGTCTGCCGAGAGTGCAGTGCTGAAATTTCTCAAAGATCCATACGAGTTTGATCTGGTAGACCCTGACATAGTTGCCGAAATCAGAAGTTCAAAACAGAAGATGGCGGAGCTGGCAGGTGATGCAAAGGCTGCGGTTGCTCTTGGGTTACAGCATGGAGCTGAAGTGATCATTACCGGAAATGCGGTGAGCCGCAAGGCTGAAGAGATTTCCAAAAATCTGGGTGGGATGATTTCTGTTCAGGCTGATATAACACTTAGAGCTGTTAATTGTACAACAGGTCGGATTATAGGGTCGGAAAGTGCACATGCTGCAAAGGTGCATGTGAGCCCTAATACTGCCGGTAATCAGGCCATCGATAAAGCAGCCCGGACAGCAGCCGGTAAGCTCCTTGATGCCATAATCAAAGACTGGCAGAATCAGCTTAATAAAGGAGTCCCGATCAGTGTGACTATAAACGGAGTCTCAGCATTCAAGCATAAAACAGCAGTCATTAACTCTTTGAAGACCCTGGCAGGGGTAAGCACTGTCAGGGAGAGAAACTGGAATGGAGAAGCTGCAGTTCTGGTGATTGATGTACAATATAAAGGAAACACAGACGGTTTTTGTTCGAAAGTGGATGGTTTCAAGCTTAAAGAAAGTGGCGGAAGTCTGACTGTTACAGGTGTAAGTGGTCAGGATGTAACGCTGGCTACGAAGTTAAATTGAGATTTCCATGCAGAGTATTTCCAGAAAATTAACCAGGAAAATCAATGTAAGGGGGGTTACGATCGGAGGAGGTGCTCCGATTGTGATCCAGTCGATGACCAACACAAAACCCTCAGATATTGATGGAACCCTTGCCCAGATCGATCGATTGACACAAGCGGGATGCCGTATAGTACGGATCGCTGTTCCTGACCAGAATGCTGTCGCTTCTTTCAAGGTGGTAAGAAGCCAGACCGATGTACCGCTTGTAGCCGATATCCACTTTGATTATCGGCTGGCTATTGCCGCAATCGAGGCTGGTGCAGACAAGATCAGGATCAATCCCGGTAATATTGGTTCCCCGGAAAGAGTAAAAATGGTTATAGATGCTGCTAAAAGCGCCAGCGTTCCGGTGCGGATCGGTGTAAATTCAGGATCTCTGGAAAAAAGACTGCTGGAAAAGTATGGCGGGCCAGAGCCTGAGGCTCTTGTGGAGAGTGCTCAGGGGTATATCGCCACCATGGATAAGCTGGGATTCGGGGATATAATCCTGTCGATCAAGGCCAGCGATGTGTTGACCACGATAAAGGCTTGCCGTCTCCTGTCGCAGAACACCGATGTACCCCAGCATATCGGAATTACAGAATCGGGGACCCTAAGAAGTGGTTCAATCAGATCCGCTGTTGGTATAGGGACTTTGCTGGCAGAAGGCATAGGGGACACCATAAGAGTGTCACTTGCAGGTGATCCGGTAAAAGAGATAGGTGTTGCCAAAGAGATTCTTATATCACTGGGATTAGCCCAGGGTCCGGTAGTAATTGCCTGCCCTACCTGTGGGCGAACGCAGATTGACCTTGAATCACTGGCGGCACAGGTGGAGGAGATTGTCTCTGGCATAGAAAAGCCCCTGAAGGTAGCGGTTATGGGATGTGTGGTGAACGGGCCGGGGGAGGCCAGGGATGCTGATATAGGAATTGCCGGAGGAAAAGGTGAGGGATTGATCTTTGTAAAGGGAAAACCGGCAATTAAAGTACCCGAATCCAAACTTCTGGATACATTCAAAGAATACCTCAGTCAATTATAAGCCACCGATTATTTTACATGAGAACGTAAAGTTGAGCGGAAGGTTTTCTTCCAGCATTCAACCCAGTATGAGATGTGTCTTAAAGTGTCCCCTGCATTATTGGGTTCAGGGCTTTTCCGGCTCCCGGCAGCAATAAAAAAGGCCGCCGTTAACTCCGGCGGCCTCTCCAAATAAAACCTGTTTATAAGTTACTTTGTAATATTAAGTGGCTGAGAAAGCCGTCCTTCCTTACTGTCAAGCACTACCAGATAACGTCCGTTGGGAAGGCTGCTGCTGTTCCAGTTGATTGTCTTTGCAGAAGTGGTACCATTGTAAAGGGAACGCACCTTGTTTCCCAGCATATCGTGAATGGAAAGGGTAACGCTTTGTTTCTGCGGCAGATTAAAGGATATTGTAGATGGATTTACTGAGAATACAGTTGCAACTCTGAAAGATTTGGCGCGATTAACGCTGCTTGACGAGAACAGATCCCCGTAGGTTAAACCAACAAGCTCGATGTCGTCAACAGAAAAATCGGCATCACCAGATTTAACCTGAAAAGCCATTTTGTTAACAGCAGAAGCTCCGTGGCTCCATGTCCATCCTGCTTTGTCCATTTCGGAATAGGCTTCAGGAAGAAGATCATCAACTGGAATATTCACAGTGGTCCAATCTGCGGTGAGTTTGATTGAATACCCGTATTGGCCCCAATCATATCCTCCATCAGCAAAGTCTTTAGTATCAAATTGCATTCTTACAGTTCCACTTCCTTTTACCTTCAATTTCACTGCAGTCATTTTGCTGAAATCGAGATATTTCTCTCCTTCACCGACGAGATTGCATCCAACTGCGGCATAAGGATAATCCAATGAACTGGTAGATGTTGAGATGAGAACATGCATAAAACTGTCAGGGACCATGGTTATTTCATTATCTTTAGCAACAATTCTTTCTCCAGCGGCATTTTTCACTGTTGAACCGCTTTTATCATCAAACGTATACCAGTATCCTCCTCCCAGGTAAGCAGCACCTTCTGTAACACAACCATATACCTCACCCAGAGTATTCTGGTGAGGAGCTCCACCATAAGCATCATTGAAATCATCAAGAAATGCCGGAGCACTCAGATTGACATCGTCCTGAGCAAATGCCGCTGCGGAAAAAAGGCAAACAGCGATAATGGTACGAAAGATAGACATATGGTACACCCCTTCAAAAGATTTATAAGCACTAACCATATTCTGCCAATTTCAGGAAGAATATGGGATAATTATCAGGATAGACAGGAATTCTGTAAAGATAAATTATATTCCTCTGTAATCCCTGTATCAAGAAATTTACACAAAAATTGATTCTGAAGCAACTACAAACGATTTAAAGTTTTTCTCTATAATTAAACAGTCTGTTTATTCTTATAGACTGATCAAAGAAAACCGCTCAGGATTTCTCCTGAGCGGTCTTTTTTAATTATCTGGCATTTATAAAATTAATTTTACTGCCGCTTGCTTTGCCATCAATATAATGAACAGCAGTATACATCCCGGAAGGAAGCCTGGAAAGAGAGACAGAGGCCATCCCATTATTCTTTCCGTTTAATCCCTGTTTCAGGACAAGTTTCCCTTTCATATCGAAAATGGCTACATCGAGACGGCTTCCGGAGTATTCCGGTAATTTGTAAGTCAGTGATCCATTGGATATTAAGGGCTTCAGATAGCTCTGAAGGATCATTTCCGGCATTTTGTATCTGGATGAGACGACTACCTGCATCTGATCCACGAAAACATTGTCAAGTGTTAGCTGCGCGAAACCTATCGAATCGTAAACAGTAAACCGTAGAGCGGTAATGTTGTTGAGATCAAGTGGAACTGATGCAGTTTTCCATGAGGGTTGAGTGAAATCAGCAATATTGAGCCGATATGTGTTTCTTACCTTCATAACAGGGACAACTGTGCTGTAGTAAGCACCATCTGTGATATTTGCCTGTTCGAGTTCAACATAGACAGTTGCTTCTTTGTTTGATTTCATATCAAAAGCGATGGCTTTTGCAGGACCAATTGAAATCGGACTGCCACCATTGAGGGTTGCTTTTACACCTGCATAGATTGAATTGCTCTGGGAGGCAACATTACAGGTGACCCTTAAAGCACCTGAACCTTCATCAGTTACTATCGACATTACACTTGTTCCAGTGCCAAAAGCCACCCATTTGTTACCGTTTATCTGGTGAGTCGAATCTTTGTCATCAAAATTATCCACCAGAACATCACCAGTGCTTGTTGCAGGTTTTTTGGCAGCCTCGATGATGATATTTATCCCTTTAGCTTTGACAATATCATAGGCAACAATATTACCCTCGATACTGAGATTGGCAGCAACAGTTTCCCCGCTTAAAAAGAATCCATTATCCGCACTTCCATCCCACTCTTGACTGATACTTGTTCCGGTTCCGGTAAAGGTTTTTGATCCATAAGCACCGCTGATCTTAACAGTCCAGGCAACCGACTTTGAAAAACCCGCGGTAAACTTTACTTTCTGCGAGGAGAAGTTTACCCCCTCCTTGTTGGTTGCACTGAAGGCCTGGTTGACCTTTACATCAGTTCCTGGATCATTTATGGCCTTTAAGAATGCAACCGCGCCTGTGATACCTGCATTATAATCGATTGCCACTTCACAGTGTTCCGGTGTACCATCATTGCTCCAGTTACCGTTGTCATCCGGTCCGCTGACAAGTCCGCCTTGAGGCCCGGATCTGGTGGTTCTATAATGGATATAATTTGCCGGAGAGTTGTTAAAACCGATTACATAAGATCTCTTAGGGTCGCCGAAGTAACCTGCAACCCAGTCAACGTGGTTTTTAATGCGCTTAGAATAGAGTGCCCGTGTGTCATCAGAATTGCTAACAATGTAAGCTAGTGCATATTCAAAAGCAGCAGATCCGGCTTCACGGGCAGTTCCCCATCCACTGTTCTTGAAGATGTCCTTGAAAACGCCCGTGGTTTGTATTTTGGTCTCTATGAATGAGACATTACTGGTTAGAGCAGAAGACCCTCCCAGACCCTGGCGCCAGACCTCAAAAGCTGCCAATGGTCCTATGTAAGCATAACCCATGATGCTATAAGGGCTTGTGATCGATTTTTTTGCCCAGGTTTTGTAAATCGGATTCTCATCGTTGGTTGCACGGTATAATTCAACTCCGGCTGCAACCATCTTGTCATTTATCTGCCTCTGTAATTTGCCCTCCACATCAGGATAATAGTAGAGATATTTACCATGTTTCTGCTGAGCGCTACAATAGAGGTTATTATCCCCGCCTGCCTCAATTTTTTTCCTTGCAAATTCGAATGCCACTTTTGCCTTAGCGAGGCACAGATCTGCATAGCTTTTATCGAACTTGCGGTATAAAGTGGACATCAGGGCAAGACAGGCGGCGTATGTTGCCGGAATGTCGGCGCCGCTGCAGAGGAGGATCTGATTTCCACTGCGTCCACTCTCATATTTCACACCCCAGGTCTCATGCTCATCTGCTGCTTGTCCTACATCCAGAACGATCGTATTGTCATTAATTACAGCTTTGGTCAGATAATCTGTGGCAAATTTTACCTCAGTGAGGATATTGGGGATGCCGTTTGATACGGTATATGCACTGGGGAAAACATCGTAGCCCTTCAGGAGGCAGTAAACAGTGTAGCCCAGAGGCATTCCGAATTTGATATAATCACCTGCATCGTACCATCCTCCATCGAGCTTATTACCATTATAGTTATCTCCGCCATGCCAGGCATTGGCATAACCCGGGTTACAGTTGCCTGCCGAACCACTGGCGAGACCAGCCCTCTGGTAGCAGTAAAACTTGATGAGCATGTCATGAAGCTGGTTGTAATTCTGAGCCCAGACCTGGGAGACGAGTGAGAGTGCTAACGCTAATAGGATCAATTTTTTCATTGTGATGCCCTTCTGTATGAGTTACACGCCTCGGTGTACAGGTGCACACCGAAGCGAATTCAGGATTATTTTCCGCTTACAACCGTTTTAAATAATTTTGCTCCGTTGAGGTTATCAAGCCTTATAAGCCACATTCCGCCCGGCAGACCGCTGATGTTCAATTCCGATTTTCCCTGATTGATTGAACCGCTTCTAATTACCCGGCCGTTGGCTCCAATGATGGAATAAGCCGTGAATCCGTGGCTGTGAGGGAAATCTATCCTGAATCCCCTTTTGTTAACCACTATCTCTGGATCAGCGTTATTTATTCTGTACTGCGGGAGTGCGTTGTCGATAGCGGTTATGACATTTGTGAGTTCGATCCATTCGATCATGTAACCGGAGCCGGTTGTGTTCACAAACCGGAGTTTTACTGTATGTTGTCCGGCAGGGACATTTATATTGGTGACAATCGAGGTCCAGGTGGTACTTTTCTGTACGGAAATCTCACCTGCTTTTGTATTATCCACATAAACCTCTATATTGCCGTCTCCTGCTTTTGCCAAAGTCCGGATAACAATTTTACTTGTAGCGACTGACAGGTTGAATTTATAGGAAACCCAGTTATCAT
>ERZ795047.3633-NODE-3633-length-13594-cov-3.697540_pt1 | contig 13594 bp, 11 predicted proteins | sample MGYA00375131_ERZ795047 | MGnify/ENA primary metagenome ERZ795047 (study PRJEB30176, sample SAMN05720228) | activated sludge metagenome | isolation source: Anaerobic digester | place: Japan | collected 2015-05-20 ... | reverse complement strand
GCCGATTCTGTAACCCTTTAATCCGGCTTCTTCAATCAAACGGCCGGCAAAGTCATCGGGCGGTCTTTTGAATACACTACCTGCACTGGGATAATCCAAGGGTTGCTTGTCAACTCTTCTTTGCATCAGCTCGTCCATTTTGGCCTTAATTTCCTCATATTCGCCCTTGTAAAGCTTAAAGTGCAGGTTTGTAATTATATATGAGCCTTTTTTATAAACACTGTTTCTGTATGAAAGATCGAGCTCGTCGCCGCCATAACTCCCGAAAACACCATTGTTATCAATATGGTCACAGGAAATCAAAACATCCTTCATTTCCCCGCCATAGGCGCCGGCATTCATATATGCGGCTCCGCCGGCACTGCCCGGTATTCCGTAGGCAAATTCAAGACCGGACAATGAGTTTTTAAGGGCGAAATTACACAGAGCAGAAAGTTTGATACCGCTTGAGCAAACTATCTCGTTGTCAGCCCCTAATTCAACTGAATTCATGGCAGAAGTGTTTATTATCAGTCCCCTGTAACCCTCATCATCAAAAAGGACATTGCTGGCATTCCCAAGAACAAGAAAAGGAATTTCATATCTTTGGGCAAGTCGCAAAAGAGAAGCTGCTTCTTCTGCATTGCTTGGTTTTGCAAAATAATCTGCCGGACCTCCAACTTTGAAAGAGGTGAAAGTTGATAAGTCAAAGTTAGAGGTAAAGTCACATCCTAAAGTAGTTAAAGCTTTTAAAAAACCGGGATTGTCGTACATTTTTACCTCTCTTAATAGTCCAAAAGAGCGGCTCCGATAATGCCGGCATCGTTTCCAAGTTCGGCAGCGCAAATTTTGGTTTGTTTGGATGCGTGAATGCTGTAGCGCTCGCGCTCAACATGCTTACGCAAGGGTTCAAGCAGAGTTTCGCCCTCATTACCTACACCGCCGCCAATGCAGATTACCTCCGGTTGAAGAGCATTAATTATATTTGTGATTCCCGCGGCTAGGTAATGAACATATTTTTTCACAACTTCTTTTCCGGCTTCGTCACCGCGCCGCATTGCATCAAACGCTGTACGACCGGAAACCTTGTGAATACTGTAATCGGCTAGTTCCCACATGAGGCTGTCTTGGTTTTGTTTCATTGCGGCTTTTGTTTGGGCAACAAGGGCCGTGGCTGAAGAATACTTTTCCCAGCAACCGCTTCTCCCGCAGTTACAGGGCTCACCGTCAACAACTATTACCATATGACCCATTTCGCCTGCGGCGTAGTTAACTCCGCTGACAATCTTACCGTCAATTATTATTCCGCTACCCACTCCGGTGCCCAAAGTAACGGCAACAAGGCTGTTAACCCCTTTTCCGGCTCCCGCAAAAGCTTCTCCCAAGGCGGCGCAATTGGCATCGTTATCAAGAAATACGGGTTTACCCGTCAGTTCCTCAAGCATTTGTTTTGCCGGAACATTGAAAAAATCAAGGTTATTTGCAAATTCAATTACACCGTTTTCCTTATTAACCGAACCCGGAGTTCCCACGCCTACGGAAACAACCTTATCCCTGCTGACCTTAGCATCGGTCAACGCCAAACTGATTGCCTTGGCGATATCGGCGAAAATTTCTTCTGTTGGCCTTGGTAAGTTTGTTTTCACTCTTCCGCGACCAATAATTTCATAATTTTCGTTAACGACTCCCACAGCAATATTTGTTCCGCCTAAATCTACACCGATTCTATACATTTTTTCCTCCTAAAATTTATTTAAATTGAGTGCCAAGCTTCGATTTCTTTATCTTCTGCCACAATATCGTCCGCAAGGCCGAGATTCCTCAAAAGCTCTTGCGCCGCATTATAACCCATCTTTTTTTGCCTGTTATTCATAGCAGCCGCCTCAACAATTATTGAAAGATTGCGACCGGGTTTAACAGGAACAACAACTATCGGAATCTTAATGCCCAAAATATCGGTATATTCGTTATCAATACCTAATCGGTCATACACCTTGTTATCTTCCCAAGGCTCCAACTGAACAACCATATCAATTTTTTCCGTAAGTTTGACGGCGCCCATACCAAAGATATGACGGGCGTTAACAACACCGACGCCTCTTAATTCAATAAAATGCCTAATATTATCCGGTGCCGAGCCTACAAGAGTTTTTGCAGAAACACGGCGTATTTCAACGGCATCATCGGCAATGAGCCTGTGACCTCTTTTAATAAGTTCAAGAGCCGTTTCGCTTTTTCCGACTCCGCTTCCGCCTAGAATTAAAACGCCTTCACCGCTTACCTCTACCAAAACACCGTGACGGGTAATCCTTTCTGCCAGCTCAACGGTCAAATATGCAATTATAGTTGCCATAATGCTTGAAGTGGTTTCCGATGTTCTGAGAAGAGGAACATCAAATTTTTGAGCATATTCCAAAATCTTATCATTACATTCTAACGCTCTGGTTATTATAACGGTGGATGGCCTTTTTGAAAACAGTCTTTCAATGCTTTTTTCTCTTGAGTCCGGAGTTAAGCTTGCCAAATATTCAAGCTCCGCCAGACCTAAAAATTGAATTCTGTCCTCATCAAAATAATCGGTATATCCGGTGAATATTAAACCCGGACGATTAACCTCAGGTGAAGTTATATAAATATCACCCACTTTTTTGGGAGTAAAAAGTATTTCAAAGGAATGATCTTTTACAAGTTTTTCCAATGAAACAGAATATTTGCCGGACAAATTAACGCCTCCTTTGTGAGTGGAATTAAGTATCAGAAATTCTCAATTGCTTCATATTCGCGAAGCGCTTTGGGAATATATTCAATAACTCTGCTTGGGGTAAGCCCTCTTAAAGATAAGTCTTCGGCGGCTAAATCGGCCGCCTTGCCGTGAATGAAAACTCCTGCCATTGCGGCATTTAAAGAAGAAAAGCCCTGAGTCAGAAAAGAGGAAATTATTCCCGCCAGAACATCACCGCTGCCACCGGTGGCAAGGCCCGGATTTCCCGTAGTGTTAATAAAAACGTTTTCGCCTTTATTGTCAACAATCAGAGTATTGGAACCCTTCAAAACCAAGACAACTCCGTATTCCTTTGCAAAATTTGCAGCTATTTCAATCCGGTTGCACAGTATTTCATCTACCGACAAGCCGGTTAGTCTTGCCATTTCGCCCGGATGAGGAGTTAATACCGCTCTGCTGCCTTTTATGGTCTCTAAATTATCCGCAAGGCAATTTAAAGCGTCCGCATCTATAACCATGGGACAAGAAGTATTTTTAATAACATCATGGGTAAAAAGCTTTGTGTCCTCATTGTGCCCAATCCCACAACCGATAAGCAGACAATCAGCCTTAGAAAGTAAGTCCGAAATTATTTTATAGCTGTCGTTTTTAAATGTGCCTTCACAATTAGATTCAACAGGAATTAAAATGGGTTCGGTTACTTTAGATGATATAGCAGGATAAGCCACATCAGGCAAAACACATGTCGCTAGCCCCACTCCGCTTGAAACAGCGGCATTGGCCGCAAAAGTTGCGGCACCCGGCATGTGATAAGAACCGCAAATACTTACAAGCCTGCCAAAATCACCCTTATGTGCCAATAAATTTAAAGGTTTAAATAATTGCTTGACGTCACTGCTAAAAAGGGCATTGCACTTGTAGGAAGAATCAGGTTCGAACTGCCCTATTCCTATGTCGACTGCTTCAACCTCACCGCATAATTTTGCGGCAGGTAAGAGTACATGCGAATATTTTAGGTGGGAAAGCGCAATTGTGTGGTCGGCTTTAATATAACAAGCTCCCATCCGACCGCTGTCACTTTCTAAACCACTGGGCAAATCAATTGAAAAAACACAAGCTTTACAAGAGTTGACAACCGTAAAAAGGTCAACAAGGCTATCGTCCAACTTGAATTCGGAAGAAAAGCCGGTTCCAAAGACACAATCAACAATTAAGTCGGCGTTATTTAATAATTCAATTGAAGTTTTGCAATTTGACGAAAACTCAAAAACCGGAACTTTTAAATCTCTGAGTTCGTTAAAGTGTGCCTTAGCTTCACTTGATTTTGGCAACCCTTTGACCAAGATAACATTTACTCGGTATCCCTCAAAGGCCAAATATTTAGCAATTACAAAACCGTCACCGCCGTTGTTGCCGTTGCCGCATAAAATAATAACTGAATCAGATTTTAAATCTAAAGAACTGCCCCGTATACGACCCGTAATTATTTTAGCACTTTGAAACCCGGCGTTTTCCATCATGGTATAGTAGGATATGCCGTTTTGAGCGGCTAAAACTTCAACCGATTTCATTTCTTCGGCAGTTAAAACGCGCACTAAAGGCACATCCTTTCTTTTTCCGTGTATCCAAAAACGACGGCAGCCGCATATTCTTTGGTGTGGGTAATGCTTACGCTCAAACTTATGAGGTTGGCGTCAACTATTTCTTTTGCCTTTCCCGACAGAGAAAGGTACGGCTTTCCGCTTTCTTCGTGAAGGAGTTGAACATCCGTTAAATGAAAGGGGCCGATTCCGGTCCCGACTGCCTTTGAAAAGGCCTCTTTTGCGGCAAAGCAAGCAGCAACTCTTTGGGATTTGCAACCGCCTCGATAATACTCATCAAGCTCTTCATTGCCCATTATCCGTTTGAGAAAGCGCTTGTTTTTTAATGAGCTTTCTATTCTGGATATCTCAACCAAGTCAATACCGGATAAAAGCATAATATCCACACTTCCACAAGTTTTTAAAATTATAACACAGTTAAATAGTCTTTCCAACCGACTTAGGCACAATACTTGCAAAAGTAATTAAAATATGTTATAAATTCTGCACATGCTTTGATGGAGCCAGTAAGCAACTTCACAAGCTCGTTTAAAGAGAAAATTCGCCTTTGGCTGTAAGCGAATTTAACGAGGAAGCTTGCCGAATTTCACTCCGGAGCTTTGCGGTTGAACATTAAGTAGGTCGCAACGGTTAGCCCCCGTTAATGGGTATGAGTGTTCACCTTGGCAGTTTGTCAAAGTGAAAATCAGGGTGGTAACGCGGAGTTTATGCCTTCGTCCCTATTTTGTGGACGGAGGTAATTTTTTTGGAGGAATTTATGAGAGAACAATTGCTTAAAGTAAAAACACAGGCCGGTGAAGCCTTGGCCGCTGTTTTAAACAGTCAAGATTTAGAAGCCGTAAGAATTAAATATCTCGGAAAGAAGGGCGAACTTACCGCTCTTCTAAAACAAATGGGAACACTTTCCGCGGAGGAAAGACCTGCTATGGGGCAGCTTGCAAATGAAGTCAGAACACAAATTGAAAGCATGCTCAGCCAACGTCTTAAAGCTCTGAAGGAATCCGATACGGCCGCCAAACTTGAAAAGGAAAGGTTGGATGTCACCGTTCCCGGTAAGAAACACAGCCTTGGTTCCAAGCATCCCTTAACTATTGTTTTGGAAGAAGTAGAAGAAATTTTTATGGGCCTTGGATTTTCTATTGCCGAGGGTCCCGAGGTTGAGCTGGATTATTATAACTTTGAAGCACTAAACATTCCCAAAAATCATCCCGCCCGAGATACTCAAGACACTTTTTATATAAGCGAAAACACATTGTTAAGAACGCAGACATCACCCGTCCAAATCAGAGTTATGGAAACACAAAAACCCCCTATCAGAGTTATCGCTCCCGGCAGAGTCTATAGGTCCGACGCAGTCGATGCCACCCACTCCCCTCTTTTCCATCAAATTGAAGGACTTGTGGTTGATAAGGGTATTACAATGGGGCACTTGAAAGGTTGCTTAGAAGCCTTTGCAAAGCGATTATACGGAGAAGATACCCGCATCAGGCTGCGCCCCCATCACTTTCCATTTACGGAACCCTCTTGTGAAATTGACGTTTCATGCTTTAGGTGCCACGGGAGCGGATGTCCGATGTGCAAAGGTGAAGGTTGGATTGAGATACTCGGTGGCGGCATGGTCCATCCCAAGGTGCTAAAAACCGGAGGAATAGATCCGGAGGTTTACAGCGGTTTTGCCTTTGGGGTTGGGCTTGAAAGGCTTACGATGTTTAGGTTTAATATTGATGACCTGCGTCTGTTTTTTGAAAATGATCTTAGATTTTTGACTCAGTTTTAAGGGGGAGAGAGTATGAAATTATCAAAAAAATGGTTGAAAAACTATTTTGATTTTGAGATGAGCGATAAAGAATTTGCCGATGCCATGACTCTGTCGGGTTCTAAGGTTGAAGCACTCGCTTATGAAGGCGAAGGTCTTAAAAATATAGTTGTCGGTGAAATAATTGACATCAAAAAGCACGAGAATGCCGACAAGCTTTCTGTTTGCAAGGTAAATGTGGGAGACGGAGAAATTGCGGTTGTTACCGGTGCCCAAAATATCAAAGCCGGTGACTTTGTTCCTGTGGCAAAAGACGGTGCTACGGTACACGGCGGTAAGCAAATAATTAAGGGTGAACTCAGAGGAGTTTTGAGTGAGGGTATGCTTTGCTCTCTTGCGGAACTTGGGCTTACCGTCAATGACTTTCCTTATGCTATCGAAGACGGTATTTTTATTTTGGGTGACGATTGCGAAAAAGTTCCGGGTAAAGATATTAGAGAAGCAATAGGCCTTAATGACCTTACGGTTGAATTTGAAATCACATCTAACAGACCCGACTGTCTTTCTGTCATCGGTTTGGCAAGAGAGGCTGCGGGCAGCTTTGGAAAAAAGTTTACGGATCCCGAGCACAAGGAATTTGAAACGGTCAAATCACTTGAAAACTTGCTTGATGTCGAAATACATGACAGTTCAAAATGTTACAGATATGTGGGAGCCGTTGTAAAGGATGTGAAAATCGGGCCTTCCCCTCGCTGGATGCGTGAAAGGCTGAGAGCAAGCGGAGTCAGACCGATTAACAACATAGTCGATATTACCAACTATGTCATGCTTGAATTGGGTCAACCTATGCACGCCTTTGATATTAGGTATCTAAAAGGCAATAAGGTTAATGTCAGACGAGCGGTTGCAGGGGAAACCATTGTTACCTTGGACGGTTTAGAACGCATGCTTAATCCCGATATGCTTGTGATAGCGGATGCCGAAACGCCGGTAGCTGTTGCGGGAGTTATGGGCGGTGAATACAGCGGAGTGATGGATGATACCGAAACCGTGGTATTTGAATCTGCCTGTTTCAACGGAGCAAGTGTAAGGTCGACGGCGAAAGAACTTGGAATGCGCACTGAATCTTCCGCCCGTTTCGAAAAGGAGCTTGACCCAAACGGCTGTTTAAAATCAATGGCCTTTGCTTTGGAATTGGTTGAAAAACTCGGTGCGGGAAAAGTAATTGAACAAGTTGTTGACTGCAAAGCCTTTGATGAAGTAAAAAGGACTTTGGAATTTGACTGGGAATGGATTAACGGTTTTATCGGAATCGATCTTTCAAGAGAAGAGCAGATGAATATTCTTGAAAATATCGGTTTTATCTTTGAGGGAGACAAGGTAATAATTCCCAGCTTCAGAAAAGATATTGAACATAAAGCCGATTTGGCGGAGGAAATTGCCAGGTTCTACGGATACGAAAATATACCTAATGTTGCTTTGACAGGTGTTGCCGACGGGAAGCTTTCCGAAAAACAAGCTTACGAAAAACTTATTAGCAACACTCTGTTGTCTCTTGGTTATTCTGAGATTCAAACATATTCATTCATCAACGAAAAAGCATACGATAAGATTGGACTGGAAGATAACAGCAAATTAAGAAATTGCGTTCGCTTGCTGAATCCTTTAAGCGAAGATACGGCAGTCATGCGCACCACTCCCCTGCCTTCAATGCTTGACGCTTTAACCCTTAACTTTAGCAGAAGAAATTTAATCGCAAAACTTTTTGAACTTGCAACCGTTTACAAGCCAACGAACGAACCCTTGCCTTTTGAAAGTCAGAAAGTGATACTTGCCGGATACGGAGCGGAGAATGATTTTTGGGCTGTTAAAGGTGATGTTGAAGAACTTTTGAAAAAGGTTGGCATTATGGATTTTCGGTTTGAAACGACGGAAGATCTCCCCTACCTTCACCCCGGAAGGGCGGCAAAAATCATGGCCTACGGTAATACTCTTGGTTTCTTCGGTGAAATCCATCCCTCTGTGCAGGAAAGATATGATATCGGTATGCGAATTACATTGGCTCAGCTGGATTTCAACAGTTTGATTGGAATTAAGAACCTTAAACGCAACTATAGCCCCCTTCCCAAATTCCCTGCAATCGAAAGGGACTTGGCCTTGGTTTGTGACAAGAAGTTAGCGGTACAAACCATCAAAGACTTGATCACCACAGCGGCAGGAGAGCTTTTGGAAAAACTTGAACTCTTTGATATCTATGAAGGAGCACAAATAGCTCAGGATAAAAAGAGCGTTGCTTTTAACCTTGTTTTCCGCTCGCACATCAGAACTCTTAACGATAAAGATGCCGACTCGGCCATGCAAAGCATAATCGAAACATTAAAAACAAAAGACATAAGCTTACGTGATTAATGTTGATAATATTTTACGGCTGGTGTATAATCTAACGGCAACGGAGGTGCGTAAATATGAACGAACCGACTAGAGAGATGCCCGCATACGGCCAGAGTGAAGTTAAAATGCGAAGCGACCTTAAGCTCATTGCGAACGCTTTGCGTGAGAAAAACTACGACCCGGTCCGCCAAATAGTTGGGTATATTTTAACGGAAGATCCTACTTACATTACTACCCACAATGACGCACGAAAGATTGCTCGCAGGATAGATCGCGACGAACTTTTGCTTGCACTTGTCAGGCGTTACCTTGAAGATTAAACTTGGATTGGAGATATTATGGCAACTAAGAAAAAGGATGATTTTTTGATGTTCAAGGGCAGGCCCTTGGTTAGAAACGGCAATCAAATCTACTATGGCAATATGAGTGACGAATATGTTGTTCTTTTGCAAATTATGGGCACCAGAAAGCTCAAGAATATAGAACTTGCCGACAGGGTTTTGGTTCAACTTATAAAAACAGATCCTGATCTTGGACCTTTCGAACGAATAGTTAAAAAGACAGAAAAAAGAGGACTTTACAGCGCTTTGGATATTGGTTCGGTCTGGCTGGAAAGAGAACTTGAAAAGTAAACATATCAAAAAATTAAGCAGGAGTTTTAAGGCTCCTGCTTTTTTTATATTTTATCTTTTTAATCGCGTCTAAGTGCGTCAATCGGTGTCATCTTTGCTGCCCTTCTTGCGGGATATATTCCAAAGAAAATTCCGATTGCGCTTGAGAAGCCCACGGCGATGGCAATAGTGACAAAACGAATAGCCATAGGCACCTTCATATAGACAGAAACGAGCATGGCTCCGCCTACGCCCAAAACGAGTCCAATAATACCGCCGATCATACATAGAATTACAGACTCGGTCAAAAATTGGAAAAGGATGGTTGAGGTTTTGGCCCCCAAAGCCTTTCTGATTCCGATTTCTCGTGTCCTTTCGGTAACGGAAACCAACATAATGTTCATTACGCCGATACCGCCGACAACAAGTGAAATTGCGCTTACGGACGCGATGAAAGCCGTGAATATCTTAATAACGCTGTCAAGCAAATCAATCAAAGTGGCCATATTCATCATCATATACTTGTCGCCTCCGGCGTTGTTATGACGCGAATAAAGCAAATTTAGAGCGGCGTTACCCGCACTTTCAAGGTTTTCATCGGTATCGGCCATCAGATAACACATCTCATAGTAGCCTTGGCTGCCCATCATCGCGTTTGCGACATTACCGGGCATAATCAAAATACAAGTGGCTCCCATTCCGCTCATGCTGCCCATGCCCATCATGTTACCGGCTGTCATGGAAGAAGAAGCAGACCCCATAAGTTTTGAAAAATCAAAAATACCTATTATTTTCAGCCTTACCGTACGGTTATTTAGAGTGAGGTCGATATACTGCCCCACACTGTCTTCATAACCAAACATAGTTAACGAACTGATGGTGTCAATTAAGGCAACGGGTCGCATGGCTTCATATTCATCTTGATTAAAAAATCGGCCGTAAGCTATCGGCGTATTCATAACCTTCGCAAAGTCAACAGTCCCGGACATTGCTATCGCAAATCCCTGTTCTTTTTCGGTCTGAGCATTGCCAAGCGACATAACAACGGGTGAAACATATTTGACCATATCAAGTTGTTTCATGGCCTTAATATCCTCATCGGTTATATATTCACTCGGCGTTGCAATGGCGGTATTAACACTGATACTTATTGAGTTTGAGCCCATATCTCTGATCATACCGACAATATAATCGCGTCCGCCGTTACCGACGGTAACAATTGCAATAACAGAAGCCACGCCGATGATTATACCGAGCATGGTTAAAAGTGAACGCATCATATTGGTTTTGATGCTATAAATCGCAATGCGAATATTTTCTTTAAAATTCACCTTGCGCCCTCCGATATCTTAAGTGTTCCGGTTCGCATAAATTAAGGTTTTGTTTTTGTAGTTTCGGTTACGGTCATTTCTTCTAAGGATTGAATTGATACTTTATCACCGTCTTTTAGGGTAAGAGGGGGAGCTTTTATGATTTTATTTCCCTCCTCGACTCCCTCAAGAATCTGATAGAATGTTCCGGAAAAAATTCCCGTTTTAACCTGGCTGCGAACAACGCGTTTTGTTTTTTCATTGAAGAAAAACACATATGAGCCTTCACTGTCAAATTGTAAAGCTTCCGCAGGAACCAAAACAGTGTTTTCTGCTTTATCAACATCGATAGAAATGTCAACATCAAAGCCGATAATAATGCTTGAATCGGGATTGGGTATCGTTACCTTAGCTTCAACACCGTTGGAAGATCCGCCACCGGTACCAAGTATTGAGTTTATATTGATGCTGCTGCTTGAAGAGGCAACAGGGCTGATAAAGGTGATTATTCCGTCAAATTTCTTACCGCTGGCGGAAGTTATTATGGCACCTTGGTCCATTTTAACCTTTAGAACATCGTATTTCCCAAGAACGAAGGATGCTTCAAAAGGATAATATTCAACAACCATACCTGCATAATCGGGAGCCAGATATTTCTTTATCATTCCCATAAGATCAATATCTTCGGAGCCCGAAGACATTAAATTCATAATCGCCGATAAATCGAATGCACCGGTATCAAAAGCGGATTCGCCCTCAAAAACTTTGCCTTCGGTAATTTTTACTTCCCTGACAATGCCGTCTTCTTTTGCAACCCAACCTGCCTTAAGCACTTCGATAGCTTCACGGGTAGCTTGCAAATCTTCATAAGCGGATTCGGAAACTGCTTTTAAAGTGCTCTCGAGCGCCCCGCTTGCCTGTGCTTTGGCAATTGTCTGTTTTGCCTGAAGCTGCATCAATTCGAATTGCATGGTGGAAAGTTTTGTCTGTTCGGCAGAGAATCCGGTTAAAGATGAAAGGTCAAATCCTTCAAATGCTCTGCCCGTTAAAATAGATAAAATCAAATTGTTTCCGAACAATGCCTTAAGTTTGTCATCGGCAGGATTCTGGGCCTTGTTTGCTTCCTCTTTTTCAGCCTTTGACATTTTCTTTTCAAGTTCTTTTATTTCTTCTTCAAGCTTTTTTATGTCTTTTTCAAGTTGAACAAGGTCAGCAGCGGAAGTTCTTGCGCTGTCGCGTGCGTTAATATAGGCCTCATTGGCCAAATTATAAGTTTTCTGCTTACTCTCAACAATCTTACCAAGGGATGATGTGTCAAAAGTGGCCAAGACATCTCCCTTTTTTATTGTATCCCCTACTCTGAAATTAACCTGTAGAACTTTTGTTCCATTCAACACATTAAAGCGTTCTTGATTGGAGGACTCGACTGTGCCCGTTGCATCAAGAGTTTGAACAATATCTCCTCTACCCACGGTAACAAGTGAGACTTTTTGAGGAGGTGCAGGTTTCAACATGTAATATAAAACCAATGAAACTAAGATAATGGGCACAAGTATAAGAAAAACGGTGTAAACCTTTTTCTTGGTTGTCCAATGCTTGGGCATAAAAAAACCTCCTTACAACAAAGAAATTAAACCTATATAAAGTGTAAATATAGGCGATGACGCTTTAAAGTTTTAATGTGTAAATTAATTGTGAACAAGCTATTACGTGCGACCGATGTCGGTTCTGTAAAAACCGTCTTGCAATTTTATCTTTTTAATCGAATCGTATGCCTTGTTTAGGGCTTCGTCCAGAGCACTTCCCTTAGCACATACACCAAGAACGCGCCCACCGGAAGAATAAAATTTTCCGTCATTATAAACAGTCCCTGAATGAAAAATCTCTGCCCCCTCAAGGCCACCCTTTTCATTAAGCCCCACTATGGGCAACCCTTTTTTGTAACTGCCGGGATAACCGCCGGATGCCAAAATCACACAGGCACAAGCATCTTCATCCCACTGTATGGAAATTTCATCAAGCCTCTCGTCGATTACCGCATCCAATATGTCTATAAGAGGAGTTTTAAGTCTTGGCAAAACTACTTGGGCTTCCGGGTCACCGAATCGGGCATTGTATTCGATTACCTTCGGACCGTCTTTGGTTAGCATGAGTCCAAAATAAAGGCATCCTTTGAATGGGCACGCTTCAGCTTGCATAGCTTTAATGGTGGGGATGAAAATATTTTCAAAGCAGTATTCGGCAGTTTTTTTATTATAGTGCGGATTGGGACTGATTGTGCCCATGCCGCCGGTGTTAGGACCCTTGTTCCCATCATAGGCACGCTTGTGATCCGTAGAAGAAACCATTGGTTTTACGGTTTTTCCGTCGGTAAAAGCAAGAACCGATACTTCAGGTCCGCTTATAAATTCTTCGACTACAATTTTATTTCCGGATTTTCCGAAAACCTTGTCTTCCATTATCTCTTTAACTGCTTTTTTGGCTGAAGCTAAATCTTCGGCTATGATAACGCCTTTGCCAAGTGCCAGCCCGTCGGCCTTAATCACGGTAGGATAGGAATTATTTTTTTCTATGTATTTAATGGCTTCAAAAGCACTTTCAAAAACCTCATAAGAGGCGGTAGGGATATTGTATTTTTTCATAAGGTTTTTTGAAAAAACCTTACTGCTCTCAATCCTTGCCGCTTTTTGGTTTGGCCCGAAAGCTCTTATACCGTTACTTTCAAAAAGATCAACCATTCCGGCAGCCAGAGGGTCATCGGGAGCGACAAAAACAAGATCAATAGAATTCTTTAAGGCGAAATCGAGCAGTTTTTCACCCTCCAAAACTCCGATGGGAACACACTGTGCATCCATTGAGATTCCGCCGTTTCCCGGTGCACAAAAAATTTGGGAAACTTTTTCACTTTCCTTCAATTTTTTAATTAATGCGTGCTCTCTGCCGCCTGAGCCCAACATAAGAATTTTCATAATAGATTTAAACCCCAAATCAATAATATTAGTGTTTGAAGTGGCGCATGGCGGTAAAGACCATGGCTATACCGGCTTCATCTGCAACCTTAATGCTTTCCTCATCTTTAATCGAACCGCCGGGCTGTATTATGGCGGTTATTCCCGCTTTTTTTGCAAGTTCAACGCTGTCGGGGTATGGGAAAAATGCATCACTTCCCATAACAGAGCCTTTTGCTTGGTCTCCGGCATAATCAACTGCAAGTTGAAGGGCAG
>ERZ795047.3627-NODE-3627-length-13613-cov-3.743251_pt1 | contig 13613 bp, 17 predicted proteins | sample MGYA00375131_ERZ795047 | MGnify/ENA primary metagenome ERZ795047 (study PRJEB30176, sample SAMN05720228) | activated sludge metagenome | isolation source: Anaerobic digester | place: Japan | collected 2015-05-20 ... | reverse complement strand
TATAAGCTTTGGATCAAGTGGGTATGTTGATCCATATACTCAAGATTTGAATATAGATTTATCATCGATCATTCCACTATCTGGAAATGGCCAATATATGTCTGTTATAACAGCAGTTTATCCAGATCTGAATTTAAGATTCTCTGCAAGTAGTGGTGTTGCATCAGCAAAAATGCACGGGATAATATGTACTCAGAATTTTGAACTTATTGCAAATGGACCATTTCCAACTCAATATAATTTGACTTTCTCTGCAGTTGGGCCTGATTTCGGTATTGAAATATACGGAGATAGTAGCAACGTAACTGGATCAGGAGTTGATTGGTCATCAGAAGGTAGTGCAAATATCCAGTTTGTTGAATTGGTTAAGGGTGAGAGTGGATTCAATTTGAGCGACACTTGTATTTGGAAAAATGGAAATTTTGATGAGTCTGAATTTTTCATCTCCACATGGGAAAATGGAAAATGGATATCTGGAACTGGGCAAGGTATGATTTGGAAAAATGGAGTAGCCAATTACATGAATGCCTACAATATATACTGGGAAGGTGGGCTATGGAGAAACGGTAACTGGAATGGTGCTCCATTTAATTTGAATAATATATCTGCTTCTCAGTTATTTGTATCTCCTGGATTTACATCAGATATTTTGACGAATATATCTATTTATAGACAAGAAGTTGGGGATCCGGATTACCAAACGATATTCATCAATAATGCGTTTACACAATCATCTAACACAAGCTTATTAGTTGATCCAGAGCTAGATAACGGACAAGGATCTGCTCCAAACCAATCTATCATACAAGACACAAATGGATCTATAGACTGGATTGATACTGGATGGTATCCCAGATTCACTTACAGTGGTGGATCATGGATGCAAATTCTGCCCATGATTAATGCTGGTACCAGCGTTATAGGATCCTCATCGTCTACAAGACTATATGCAAAAAATGCAACAGATACCTATATATTCGATTCCATTGAATTCCAATATGATATAGAAATAGTTTATTTGGCTCAATATGGACCAACATTATCATCCCCATCAATACCACCAGAATTAACATTTAGAGTTAAGTATGGAATCGATACTGGATTCAACTCAAATAATGGAAATACTCATGATATTACTGCAGTTATCACAAATGTTGCTCCTGTAACATTCACTTCAAATTATTTTGGACAAACAAAATTAGAAACTCTTAATTATACGTTTGCCCCAACGAACATTGGATTAACAGGATCATCAAATGCAAGAAGACTTTATATTCAAAAGCTATCTTCGGACCCACTTATCAAGCTGTATATACTTAAAATAGATATAAGAAAGAAGCAGCTTCTTTATGACCACAATTACAACAATATGACCTATTCAACATTTGGAATCACACCATCTTATTCAGATGTTTTGACATTACCAAATGTTGAATATTTAGGAGGATTTAATTCGGGTGGCCAAGTTTCGATCCAATTCGGAAATGGTGTCTTCACATCCGGAACATTTTCAAGTGTGTGGGAAAATGGAGTTTGGAATCAAGGACTTAGATATGACAGAAACATTGTCTATTTTAGTAATTTGAGGTTGTTCTCTGGTACTACCAAGCCACTTGCTTATAAGGGATCAGTCGTTAGCAAGGGATCAAATCAGAGATCATATGAGATGAGTGTTTCCAAAAACATAGCCCCTAATCCAAACAAGGTATCATTTAAATCAACTACATGGATCCTAACTTTACAAGTTTCAGATTCCTCAATAACAACCGAAAATGGACATTTAATTGATCAGATTGGAATTGACTTAAGGAACACGTTTAAGGTTGGTGATAGAGTATCCGTAGGAAATATAATAGCTATTGACATAAATGAAAATAGAAGATTAATAAGAGATTCTTTGACAATTATAAAAGTTGATGAGGATTTCATGTCCGTTCAGTTTACTGTAAATTTCCCAATAAGAAGAGTTGAAAGAGACTCGGATTATCACTTTATCTATGTTACCAAAAACATATGGTTAAATGGAGCTTTCCTAAATGGAATTTTCAGAGGTGTTTGGAATAATGGATTATTTAGAGGATATCCATATATCACGAAAATGATTGATTCTGAATGGATTGATGGAAGATTTGAGGGTGGAAGATTTAGAGGAATAACAATGTCAGTAACAGATATGGACACAACATCTCAGAATATCAATTCTGGTCTTATTCAGAATTTCCAATCATTCAAAGATCAAGATACTTCTATTCTGCCGTTTACCCATAGTTATAACTCGTGGATAGATGTTAATTATTATACTTACTCATCTGTTACAATTGGCAGGAATACAATAACCTATGATCCTACATATGGGGAGTATGCTAAGACCAATTTCTATAGGTATCCAACATATGATGTTCTAAGGTCATCCAAATCCGAAATAAGAAATAATTATGACGAGATATTCAATAATTATTCTCTTGGGCATAAGTATAAAGATTTTACCGATTTCTTATATGGTCTTGGAACATTTGAAAACTATTATAATAATTCTAGCATTATAGGTATAAGCAATCTTACATCTGATGGATGGACATGGGACGCCTTATTATTGGATTATCCAAATTATATTACAGCATCAATAACATCAAATGATGATAATTCATTTGACACTGATGAGCTAAAAATGAAAGTATATCTTCCATCTTCAAGTGATTTAACTGCGACAATTCTTGACAATACTAAGAGATCTGATTTCAAGAGAAACAGGTACTCATATACATCATTCAATTTAGATAAGCTTTTGGACGGAGATATCATCGCAACATTTGATCCAGAAATATCATCAATCTCACCCAATATTAATCTTTCAACTCGATCAACATCAATCATAAAAGAATATCATTATAACAATAGAAAGCTATTAATATTCAATGATCATGGTCCAACTTCATCTAACATTGATCCATATGAGGCAATTATCTCAGAGCTAAAATTTGTTGAAACAGATTCAATTCCATTTTTCCAGCTAGCGACTGAGTCAAATATAAATCAATCAATTGCATCTCCTTTACAAGCGCAGGCTCCTTTTATTGACTACTCCAATAATAATTTCTCTCTAATTGATAGCTTAAATATATCAGAGACCATATTCATCACAATTCCATCAAGTCCAAATGTTGGATCTGGGGGAGTTATTCAAAATAATAAAAATAATATTTCTGTTAATAATGTTATGAATACCGGGAACGTTGGTGGTGGATTCATAAATGGAAATGTTGGAAATGTATTCAATCCTAGTCCGACTCCACCCCCACCCCCAATGGTTAAATAGTCTCTTTTTTTATAATCAAATCTCCCGTCTCTCCAGTTTTCGAGAAATGGCCCATACTTTTAATTCTTGTTATATTGCCAGTTAGTTTGATTTTTGAGACCTTTTGGTTTCCAAGTATTCTTTTTTCTCCTCTGCATTTTTGGCAATTAGCAGCTCCTACTTTCCCTTGTCCATTGCAAAATCCACATCTACCATCCATATAATCTTTTCCAGTTCCTTCACAAAAATCACATCCATCTTCCGAATCAAAAAGTCCTATAATAGTTCCGCTTTCATCTTTAATTTGAATTTTAGATTTAAGATCCTTTCCTGTGCCTTGGCAATCATTACAAACAACCCACCTTTCAAATTCTAGATTTCCATCAAATGATTCATCAACGGATTTAATAATATCTAAAATATCGTTCTTTTTAAAATTTTCATAGTTCAAATTATGTTTGTCCCAATCAAATTCAAAATCAACACTGAATAATTCTTGAATTTCATCATAATCCTTTCCAAATCTACTCCTTTTATCATAATCTTTTCTAATATCCAAATTACATAAAACATCATATGCCTCTGTTATTTCATTAAATACAACTTCATTTCCATTTTTATCGGGGTGATAAATAAATGATAATCTATAATAGGCTTTTTTGATTTCCCTTTCACTTGATTCGTGATTAACTCCCAATATCTTATAATAATTCTTAATTATATTCATTGAATAATCCGGGATATTTTTTCACATCTTTTTTCCACTAAAATATCACTGTCTAATTTTGATACTAGATTATTTCTCATTTCAAGATATTGTCTGAGATTTATGCTTCCCAATTTAGAAGTACTATCTATCTCAAAGGAATCATTTAGAATTTTCTTCGCTAGATAATAGTCGATTAAACTAGGATTCAAATTTAGATTAATAATTACGTTACTTATATGTAATAATTGTGGATTGTAATCATAGTCTTGTACTCCTTTATCTTTTCCATAATCATTAATAGCAATTAATCTTGTGTTTTGGTATTTATCAATACTTTGGAGATGTTTCATAAATAGACTCGACCATTCATCTTTTATAATAAATGCATCTGCACTAGATATTCCCTTAATAGATTCCCAATGGGAAGAAAGGATAATTTCCTTACTTAGAATTCTTCTGCCCATCTAAAATATATCTGATTTTATAATCTCGAATATCCTTGGTAACCTCACTAATAACTGCATTTTCTATTAGAGATTTCATCATTTCTCTCACCTGTGGACTATTGTGTTCAAATGCGAACGACTTGACAATAGATTCAACTATTTTTGAATATTTCTTTATTATTGATTCCTTTTCTTCGGGATAAGATTTTTCAAATACGGTCGCAAAAACACACTGGGCCACCGTGGTAAACATAATCTCAATGGAGATATTATCGTTTCGTATAGAATCAATCTTTATCTCCATACTTTTCCTTTACATAAATTGCCTTCCTTTTAGTCTCTCTCTTTTTCTGTGATGGCTTTTTGTATTCCTTTCGTTCACGAAGTTGCTTCATCATCTTCGTATTTTCGACTTTCTTTTTAAGCTTTCGAAGAGCTTTATCAATAGATGACGATCCCTTGTTTTCAACCTCAATGATAATCATTTTGTTATATTGCTTATTTTAATATTTCTAATTAGGGATTTTCTTTCTGACGGAGATAAGATCAAAAATTGACTGTAGCTCATGTCAACTCCCATGGCCAATAGAACCATTTCTAGAAATTCAATTGTGTCTTGATCCAAAGATAATTGAGTAGTGTAGCTGTCTACATATGCTGGATTTTGAGCTGTGCTTGGTACAGTATTCGGATAATTAATCCAAATTGGTTGGTTGCTTATAGACCATTGAGTATAGTAGTCTATGCCTATAGTAGACTTGGTTGTTGTTAGATTGCTTAACATGATTTCTATTTTATTTTTATATATCCAGTTTTTGGAGCTTCAGATGCCTTTCTATTTCTATTGTATCTATAATAAAGGCACTAGATAGTTCATCTAAATCCGAATGGTAGATAGCTGGTATATTCAATTTATCATATTTTTTAATAGAATCTATTATTGGTTTATAAATAGGATTTTGCCGAATATCCCATGGATTAATAGGCTTAATATTGCTTCCGTACTCATATGCGCCCATGCATTTATCCCAATCAAATTTCAAAAGAATTGATTCTCCCGGAATATGATTTCCATCATTTGGATATTTTAATATGATTTTAGACATGGATTTCTACCTCTTCTATATTTGAGAACACGTCTTTGTTTATTCTGATTATTCTATCAAAAATCTCCTCATTCATAATGGCATGATGAACTACAAATATATTTATCTTATATTCCGAAGCAAAGGATTTTAATAACCTTAAAATATCTTCAACTCCCAAATAATCAATCGATGAGAATATCTCATCTAGAAAGAGAATGTTGATGAACTTCTTTGTTCTAATTAATTTCAAATAGGCTATTAGAATCGAGATATTAACTCTTCTGGTTTCTCCTGTGCTTAAAGTCTCATGATCAATTACAGATCCTAAATGTTTTATTTGAGCCGCGAACGTCTCATCCAATACTACCTCAAATTGAAGACCCATCTTTTTAACATTATCTGCAACGAAGTGATTTATTGGTTTAATAATGCTAGATATAATTGATTTTTTGACACCTTCTTCTCCAAATATTTTATTTAGTTCTTTATAGAATAGTTCTTTATTCTTGGAAATGGATAGATTATCTTCGGATAATACTTTCTTCTCTTTTAGGGAATCAATCGTATTTTTGAACTCTACGATGTTTTGTGATTCATTTCCAACTTCATCACTTTTCTTTTTCATATTTAGCTTATCTATTTGAGCTTTACAATTTTTTAAAAAATAGTTAAGATCATTATAAGTTTTGGTTGCCTTATCTGATATTTCTTGCAATTTTATCTGCTTTTCTCTTATAGATTTTATATTTGATTCCAGCTCAATCTTAATTTTCTCCATTCCAGTCTTTTTATCAACTAGACTTTGACGTAAAGACACAAAATGATCTGATATGAAGTCAGTTTGGCATGTTGGGCATTTTCCAGAATCATATAAATCAATGTCTTTTTGAACTCCCTTTATATCTGTTTGTAGAATAATATATTGTTTTTTCTCAGTTTCAATTTCTTTGTCTAATTCATCTTTTTTTAGAGAAATCTTATCAATCTTGTCTTTAATAGATATGTAATCTTCTTTTTTTGAATCCATATCCTCTTTAATTTTATCAATCTCTACTTGAATATTTTCCTTCTCTTTCTCAATTGATTTATCAATTGATTTTTGAATAGAGTCAATAGATTCAGAAAGAGTTAGAATCTCAGAATCGAGGGAGGCCATTCTGATCTTATTATTCTTGTTTAATTCCTTTAGAATATTATTCAAAATATTAATAACCTCAAGATTGAATAGCTTATCTAGAAGAATTTGCTTTTCTTCGTTAGTTAGTGAAATAAAGTTTTTGAAGTCGTTTATACTTAAGGAAATAAATGATTTAAATGTATCTATATCCATTCCAATGTAATCCTCAATTTTCTCATCAAGATTTACTTTCCCAGCTCTCTCATTAAGAATACCATTTTCCCATAATTCTAATATATTCGGATTTATCCCACGCTTGACTTCCACATCAGTTGAATTGGATTGGAATCTAATTCTATTTAAGAGTTCTCCATTGATTCTATTCGGAAGAGTTGAAAGAGTAGTCCATTTCTTCTTCATTCCTTTAACTTTACCATAAAGTGTATAATCAAAACTAGATAAAAGGGAAGAATTATGACTCAGTATTCCGTTAGAATAATATTCCTCTCCATCTACTTCAATATCCCACAAATCTTCTTTAATATTATCACATTCAACTGATATCAATTTTTGACTTCCATAAATGGTATCAACATAATCTCCTACAAGTAAATCTTTCAAAAAGTTCCATTTATTCGAAAATTTAACTTTGTGTAAGGGTGATCCAATCAATTCAAAGTTTTCTGTTTTTATAATTATTTTTTCAGAATTGGGGGATGTTATGCCAATATTTTTTATTTTCTTCCATCCATTTGCAGATTTTACTTTAATTCCCCTGTCAATAATAGAAATTTTATTCTGTAATAGTGAAAGTTTTTCTAAATTTACTTTAAATTTCATATAATTCTGTTACTTTATTTTTAATATCTTCAATTTTATCCGAAAAAAAGTGATTGATCTTTTGATCAATGCAAAATTTCTCTTTTTCATTATATTTTTCTCTAAATTTTAATGTAGATGACATTCCCAAATATTCTATGTACATATCAATATTTGTTAGATAGAAATCACATCTTTTATTGGAATTTGGATATTTCTTCTCGTAAGAGTACGATATATTATTCGATTGTAAAAATTTAGATATTTCAAATTCTCCACTACTTCTACATAAATGATTATTGAAATATCTCATATATCCAAATTTGCCATTCATATATGGATTTGATGACATCATGTAATTAAAAATCTCTTCATATGTTGTCTCATAATATGAAGAAACTATCACATTTTGTAATTTTAATACGGTATTTGTAATAGAATAATTGCCAATTAAATAATCAACCAAATCTCTATAAGACTTAAATGATAGCAATAATCTAACATCATCTTTATCCTTATATGTATTCTTTTCTATAAATCTCTCCACCCAATCATTTCCATATGCTCTTTTATAGTAGGATGGTTTGTTATAATCATTTTCGAAATTTTCTATTAAAAATGAATACATATCACTTAAAGCGCAAGAATATACATCTTTAACTATTTCATATTTTATTCGATAATGAATATCACCAAGCTTAAAATTGCTTCCAATTAAATTAATTATCATATTTTGATAGTTGGTAAATGATATTAAATATCTAATATCATCTTTTTCAACAAAAGATTGATTAAGTATATATTTTTCAACCCAATCATTTCCATATTTAGATTTAAAATGGGATATTGATTTTGAATCCTTTCTATCCTTTAGATTATAAGAAGAAATAGACAAAGAATTTTTCCATTTTTCTTGTCTATTTTTCCATATTTCCGTGCCTAATAACTCTCCATGAGTATCAATACATTTTTTTAGAGAAAACGTAGATTGTCTTTCTGATACCTTTTTTATTGAATCCTCTTTATTGTATCCTTTATCTAACCAATAATTTATATTGTTTGTTCTTTTTCGATCAACTCTTTCTTTGAATTCAATATTCGAATTTAATTTTTCCAAATACTTTTTACTATTGGATTTTTGAAATTCGGAACATTTTATAATTGATTCGTCTAGTGAGAATCCCCTTTTTATCCAATATTCCTTATTTAATTTCCTTTGAGATTTGACTTCAAATTCTGATTGCTCTTTGGTAAATCCTTTATTTATCCAAAATTCTATATTCATGGGAGATTTCTTTGGATCTCTTTTGACTATTTTCCTTTTTAATTTTGAATCCTCTTCTGACCAACCACGAGAAATCCAATACCTTATTGTGCTTTTGCCGATTTTTGGCATAGATATAATTCTTTTTATTTGCCCAATAAACGACTTTGGAGCCCTATCAAAATTCTCTTTTTCAATAATTTTCAATATTTCTTCTTTTTTAAGAGGGTGAAAATCTATAAGATAATCATTGATCCAATTCTGATTGATTGATATATTGCTCATATAAAAAGCGATTATTTTCTTTTATATGTTCAATAAATATTCTTTCCCTACCCATTATCTCTAAAAAACTATTAAAATCTTTTAAGTTCAGAGAATTTATATCAAATTCTATTTCAATAATAGTTTCTTTTATCACAGATTTTCCAGCACCATTCTCACCAACTAGGAGTATCAGATCTCCTTTCTCTTCATTCAGTTTTAAAATCTGCTCATTATTTCCATAAGATTTGAATCCACGAATACCAATTTCCTTTATAAACATTCAAGAAAAATTCTTTTCTTTTATATGGATTTTTTACTATCTTGTTTGGATTACTTAAGTTAATTCACAGTGAAAGAAAACCAATCAATTCTATTTGGTAAATTTTTAGTTAGATCCAATCCCATTACATCAGCTGCCTTTTTTAAATCTATTTTAGTTTTCATAGTTTATATTGTATTTTGGATGGATAGAAAATCAATATATAGAATATGAACTATATTAAAAAATTAAACGAATTTGTATCAAACATTGAAATATCAAATTTGATAAATGATGTTGAAGTGGACTGCAAGTATCTATCAGACACGGGATATGTTTCGAACCATAAATCGTATAGAAAAATAGTTGAATTTGGGAAAGAAAGCCTTCCTTTTTTAGTGGAAAAATTAAGCAGTAATACAGCTATGTTCTGGATAAGTGCCTTAGAAGAAATAACTGGAAATGTTTTTGACGATACCAAGTCAGAGAAATTGATATCAAATTGGAAAAAATGGGCATTGGAGAATGTCAAATGATATAGAATCAGATTTTCCAAATTTAATCGGCAAAGAATTCAGAGTACTAAAAAAATCAGAATCAATAAAGTATAATTGTCATGCTTATTCTCTGGAAATCTACGATGAGTGGTGTGGATCGTCTCAGAAAAATTGGCCACATGACAAAATTGATAGATCTCCATCATTAGAAAATTACATCAAATATTTTAATTTACATGGATACAATATGTGTGAAGATGATTCATTGGAAGAAAGATATGATAAAATTGCTCTATATGTTAATAAAAACAATAATGTCACCCATTCGTGTAGGCAATTTGGAGAATTGTGGAGAAGTAAGTTGGGACCAGGTGGAATATTGGAGCATAAATTAGAATGGATATGTGGTGACATATATGGAAACATTGGATGTATAATGAAAAGAAAGTCTAAATATTGATATCATCTAACTTATCAAATATTTTTTCAAAAGGTTCCACTGATGATATGATGGATTTCATAAGATCTAAATATTCTGGATGCTCTTCTATGAATGCGCCCATTTCTTTTATCATGGGCTCATCCACAGTCAAGATCATTTTATCTCCTGTATAATAAAACATGGCATCGTAATACTTTTCATGCCACATTAGTCCAATTTTCACGAAAATGCCACCCTCATATTTACCTAAATAATCAATTATCGAGGGAGTTATCTCCATTTATAATACCATCTATTTTTTCCTCTCTTATAGAAATAAGAAATTTGTTTTTAAGTAGAGTATTGAATAATGATTTAGCAACTATTTCTCTTTGATCTTCTTGGCAAAATAGCATTTCTTTGTAGTAATCATAAATCGTTGATCTATCATTTTCACTAAGTTTACTAACTTCGGATATATCAAGATAATAGTTTTCCAAATCCATTAGTGTATTAAAAATTCCAATTTTTTATACTTTTCATCTGTATCAGTGAAAACAATAATCAATTTCTTTACCCTCTCAATTATTTCTGGTTCATCGGTGTCTTCATTTAAAACGGCGTCTTTCTCCCAAATGACGTCAATTCCTGGTTCTTCACCTATAAATCTTTTCATATCCTCTTTCATTTTAGAAAGACCCCAATTTCCTCTGAAATCTATTCCTGATACGTAATCTTTGATTAAACTTTCTTTCATATATTTATATATCTAATAATTTTTAATAGTTGTATGTATCCCAAGCCAAGATTTCGATCCATAGATTGTGTTTTGTGTGGATTTAAAATAAAACTAGATGGTCTTTTAAATCTTGAGAATATACCAGATTCCAAATGGGATCCGGAAACGCAATCGTGGGATGGTGGGATGGTTGCATCGATCAGTGCTGGATATGGGTCTATACTGGACGGATATTATTTGTATATTGGTATATGTGACAGATGCACTAAGAATAAGTTAGAGAATGGGTCCTTAGTCTATTGGGGAAATTATATGGGAAAGGATGATGAAACTAAAGATAGATATAAAATTCTAAAAAATAGAAAGGACGGATTGGACAACCTCTTAGACTACTTAGACTAATAATTCATTATTAATATTTCCATTCCCTTGGTTTGGGATTTTCCCTTTGTGGCCATTGCAGCCTTATTGAATTCTTGAATCTCCCATTTAAATTCATTTTTTGGGAACCATTTTTCTAATTTATCAAAGTAGTAATATGACATTGCAAATCTACCCTTGATGGATTTCAAGCAGTTTGCTAACCTCTCATGATCATCTCCACCAAATTCATGATTTGAATAATAGTGTTCGGTTAAATGGTATGGGGCGTCGATATAAAAGAAGGCATCTTTATTATCATATTTGATAATAACATCTTGGAAATCTAAATTCTCAAAATCTGTTATTCTGGAAAGATTATGAGTATACTTATCATTCTTAAGTTTATCTCTGAATGTATCAAACTTACTCCTATATTTTCCCTTAAGATCTATAAATTTTCCAGTGCTTGGAGATATTCCAGACCATGTTTGGGTAGCTAAGTATGCAAATCCTACAGCCCTATCAAAATCTGGCATTTGATACTCTTCTTTATCTGTAAATAACCTCCTTTGGAAATCTAAGAATAGATTTTTATCCTGAGACTTATATCCTAGAGAAAATTTATGAAAATTTTGATGATCTTTGGATGACATAAAGAGATTCACCAAATAGTCATTAAAGTCGTTATAAACAATTTTTTTAAGGTTGGGGTAACTAGCTAAATCCATTTTAAGATAGACCCAAAATGCTCCTGAAAATGGCTCACAATAGGTTTCTATATCTGTGGGTATGTATGGTATAATCCATTTGGAAATTTGTGACTTTCCTCCTATCCAACTTATCATTCTATAATATCGTTTATTTTTGACTCCCTCTCATTTATGAGATAGGAATATCTAATTAATGTTGCTTCTAGTATTTTTGAAGACATTGAATCTAATTTCATTCCACCCGCCACAATATGCCCCGCTGTTCCGTTAAAGGAATCAAAATACATATTGATTAATTTGACAATGAACAATCTCTTTTCTTCTGTTAGTTCCAATATTTTTGGAATATTTATCACCAATTCAGAATTGACCACTGACGATTTTTTTAATCCATTAGATAATGGTCCAACAGATCCTGATGATCCTGCAGTAAATACGGGTAATGGCATATCCATTATATCTATAAAACAGAATGTGTTCAAAAAATTAACCCCCGTTTCCGAGGGTCAATTTTTAGATGTCTATTTTTATCATTGATCCACCGTGGCTTTCCCTTATCCGTGAAAATTTACGCTCATCTTCTTCATGCTCTAGAATCCAAGTTTTGAGATCAAGTTCTGGAATATACTCTTTCAATTCGTCCCTTTTCAGAGGAATTAGTGATACTCCCCTATCCTTGATTTTAAGAGTGAGTCCATCCCATGATAGGTCATCGAATTCAAAATCTATTCCAATCAACATGTCGTAGATATCGCTTTCCTCATGACGAATCCTTTCGTTTGAGAGGTCTACTTCAATCACTTCCAATGTCGAGGAATTGATTGTAAAACTGCTCATGCAATTGAACTTTTCATCGTGGAAGAAAATCTTTTTCGTTGATGGCTTTGATGAAACGTAGGTTGATCTATGATTCATTCCATAGTCCTCATACCATCCATTGCCTCCTCCCCAATTATATTCGCAGTCACCACCGTAGTATCCACCATATCCACCATATTCTGTCTTGTTCATATCTCTATTAACTGGAAGAGAAATCCAATCAACTTTGAGACAAGCTTCTGCTAGCTTAACGAGGTGGTCTATATCTTGGCGCTCGCTGTATGTATGTTCGCTGTAATATCCGACAGAGATGTTGGTGCATTCCGGATAAATTTTAACGAATTGAGCAGAATCTGTATAGACGCCACTTGGATCAATAATATATTTGAAAGTTGTCTCATGCTTATTAAGTTCATCAGCAAGTGATTGACCAAATTCGTTAGAGGCACATCGTGATCCCCCTTGGAAGGTAATTACAGAATCAGTTCCACGTCGATCAAAAGAGATAACTTTATTGATATATGAAAGCTTTTCGATTGCATGAGCTCCTGAAACTTTCCTAGATCCTACACATCCCACTTCCTCACCAAGGAAAAAGTAGTAGAGTCCTGGAATCTTATTCTCAATCATATACAACATTATAGTAACACCTGCCTTATCATCAGCACCAAGAATAGATTTACCATCAGTTTTGATAATATTCCCTTCGATAACATGATTAACCTCTGTAATGGCACTAGTTGCTGTATCGAGGTGTGAAGTAAACATAACATCACTCTCCCCAATTTTCACAAATAGAT
>ERZ795047.3626-NODE-3626-length-13615-cov-4.357891_pt1 | contig 13615 bp, 7 predicted proteins | sample MGYA00375131_ERZ795047 | MGnify/ENA primary metagenome ERZ795047 (study PRJEB30176, sample SAMN05720228) | activated sludge metagenome | isolation source: Anaerobic digester | place: Japan | collected 2015-05-20 ... | reverse complement strand
GCGCTCATGGCAAAGCGTTCAGGCCCAGGACATCCGCCATGTCGTACAGGCCGTAATCGTTCTTGTCGAAATAGCCGACGGGACTGGTGTACGGTCGTTCGCCGACCCCGAACATGGGATGGTAGCCGGCCGTCTCTTCGAGGTCATAGAACGGGTAGGCAGAACTGTAGTAATTGGCGCGACTGTGGTCGATCATGTCGGAGTCCGACCAGGGGAACCGGTGACCCACCGCGCCGCCCCGCGCCGCTCGTTCCCACTCCGCCTCCGTTGGTAGTCGATAACCGGCTGCGAAGTTGCAGTTCCAACCTGCATCATAGGCCGGCGGCAGCCCGGCCATGGCACTCCGCCAGTTCGCGTACGCCGCCGCTCCGTACCAACTGACCAGGACAACTGGGTGGTTCTCTTTCCCCGGCACGACGCCGAAGTTGTCACCGTTCCAAGTGATTCGGCTGAAGTCACTGGATGTCGTCGTGTCACAGAGTGGATAGGTCGTGCCGCTCCCGGCCCTGTAGACAGTGCCGTTGCTCACCGTGATCAGCCCACCCTGCGCGCGGGCCCAGTTCAATGCTTCTGCGAAATCCCGGTTGGTGACTTCGTGGCGGGCGAGAAGGATCTCGTCGATCACGACGTTATGCAAGGGGCGCTCGGCCAAGTCACCTTCTGTGTAGAAGGGATCGCCCATTTGGAACTGGCCGCTGGGAATCAAGACCATGCCGGGCGGCAGCACTTCGACGGATACCTGTATCGATGTCGAAGCCTCGCGGTTATCGACGGCAGTGAATGTGACGTGAGCCGTGCCGCGGGTGGGCGGTGTGATGGATGCCTTGCCATGCCATTGGCCGGCAGAGCCGGGTGAGAGCGGTAGGGCGGTTGGCCCGCCTAACGCGCCGAGATTCACGGTGACCGACAGCACAGTGCCGTCCGGATCGGTGGCAAGACAGGTGACCTCGACAGTGCTCGGCTCGCCCTGATTGAATCCGCCAGTGACAGCCGGATTCGAGATGCTCGGGGCCTGGTTCTCGCCGTCATCCGCGCAAATGCGGATCTTGAACCGAGAGCCGATTACGCCGGGCAGGTCGACCTTGCAATCCCACAGGATAATCCTCTGGTCACCGGGGAGGATGTCCGGTCCGACATCGCCTGATAAGGCGGTGACCGGAACCGTCCAGGTGTTGCCACCGTCACTGCTGGCCTGGACGGTGACGGTGCACGCATCGCCGTCGGCGTCGCTCAGATCGTACTGGATTTCCACTATTTTGTCGGGACGCTGCGATGCGAGCACGCTACTGACGACCGGAGAGGCGGCATAGGTCTGCGAGGCGAATGCAAGCGCAACAAGTCCCATGAACGCCCGACGGATCTGGGTGGGCATGCTGTTCCCCTTCCGAAGAAAGTCCAAGAACAAAAAGGACCCTTTGGCGGTGCCACGACAAAATTCTCTGGCATCAGCAGTGGCCGGATCTTCGGGCCAGTTTTCCGGGGGTCGCCCGACGAGCTGTGTGTTTTGATTAAACCGCCACCTGGTGGCGACCGCACAGACCTGTTGTCGCACTCGAAGCGCCGCGCCGACAGTAGCCAAGGCTATGCACCGGACACTACCGTCGAGTGCACTGACGATGCCGATTATAGCGAATGATGAAAGTCGCGTCCAAAGAAAGTTTTCGGACGTAGTGATTCCGATTTACCCCGATCGTGCCTGATCCTGGTGCCGTCTCTGATTCGCCGGCTCGCCTCTTCGAGACCGAGCATCCGGCCAACCATCGGTGCCGCAGCGAACGTCGAAGCAGGCAGGATGGATCGGCAAGACAGGCAACAGCGGGCATCCATGCGTGCAGCCACCGACCCGTTCTTGGCCCTGACATCACGCTGGTTACTGGCCGGCGCGCAAGGCAAGCATTGTGGCACGAGGGGCTAACAAGAAAAAAGATCTGGCGACGGCTGCTTGCCATCGCCAGATCCTCAATGCGATTTCAAATGCAGCTCATGTCGACTTAACGACGGCGGAGCAGGAAGCCGATACCACCGAGCAGGAAGAGCATCGTCGCGGGTTCAGGAATCGGGGAGTAGATCGCACCGCTGGCGATGCTACCGTTGATCACGTTGCCGATGCTCCTCGTGTAATCGGGAGCGTCGGTCTGCACGATCAACAGGTTCGAGGTGGCGCCAGGAACCAGCACCGACGGTCCGAGCGGCGGGCCGACGAACGAGAAGCCCACCACGTCACCGTCGAGGGAACGGTCCATGGTAGCCGGGGGCACCTTGTCCGTCACGTCCTGCTCGATCGCGAAGCTCAGGTCGGTGAGGAAGCCGCTGAACCCGTTGGCCGTAAAACGACCAATGGCATGACGGCTTGCTTCGCTGTTGACGATCTCGTAAACAAACGTCAGGCCGCCATACGGGTTGCTCTCGTCATTTTCGTAAACCCAGGAGGTGACCTTCGCATCGAAGGCCGTGCCGATCATCGGCGTCTCCAACGGGCCTGCCACGAGCGTCCCGTTCAACGGTTCGGACTCGGCAGCCGCAATAGCCGCCTGCCCCGCCAGAATAGGAATCGCCCACACCTGTGTGCCGGCCACGAGTATCACCGTCGTGGCAACAAGAAGTGATTTCCGCATTCCATCCTCCCCTTCGACGACGAGCTGCGTGCAAAGCTGCGTGCTAACCCGTCCTCCGGTTCTTCTTACCCATACCCTTGGGGTCCCATCGTAGGACCTCAGCTGATCATGCTAGGAGAATGCCTCGAGCGTGTCAATAAAAATTTTCGAATTCGCCAAACTTTCAGTGGGCTGGGTCGCCCCAAAATTTGTAGGTAGAGTGCGTGTAAGTATTTGTTAAAGCTTGGTTTGTGGGTTATTGTGTAAATTTCCCTTAGGTGGTGCTTTCCGGCGGCGGCGGACTTGAGAAAAAAAGATTTGACCTCGCACGGATGTGCTCGGATTCGAAAGAAGCGGGCCGGCCACCGTCAAACGGTGGCCGGCCCGATAATTCATGCGAGGCGTCGTCAACCATCCAGTATCACGGCGCGTCCATGACTACGCGGAGTCCGATGTTGCCGTTCGATTGGTCCGGGGCGAGAATGGCGCGGAAGGCACTGCGGACGTTCTCGGCGTAGTCGAACCAGGACCCGCCACGGAGAACCCGCTCAGTGCCGACACCCGGGCCGGTCGGATCGGTCTCCGGTCCGGCGGCGTACGGGCCGTACCAGTCGTTGCACCACTCCCAGACGTTGCCGTGCATGTCGTACAAGCCGAATGCATTGGGCAGTTTCTGACCGACCGGATGCGTGACGAAGTTGGAGTTCCCGATATACCACGCATAGTCACCCAACAGTGAAGCGTCATTGCCGAAGTAGTAGTCATCCTCGGAACCCGCGCGGCAAGCGTATTCCCATTCGGCTTCAGTCGGCAACCGGAAGGTGCGACCGAGACGCGTGGAGAGCGCGGTGATGAACGCCTGACAATCGTCCCAACTGACCTGTTCGACCGGACGATTCATGTCGCCGTCTTTGAAGTTCGACGGATTCGAGCCCATGACCGCCTGCCATTGGATTTGAGTGATCTCGTATTTTCCGATGTAGAACGGCTGGCTGATCGTTACGGTGTGCACGGGCAACTCATTCGCCTCGCCGTTGCCGGTGGAGTCACCCATCTGGAACGTGCCGGCCGGGATCTGCACCATTTCCAGGATGATGTAGAGGGACTCCTTCACGGCACTGTCCACCATTCCGGTCTTGTAGGCGATGGCTTTCAACGTCGTGGTGGTGGTCAAGTCCACCGAAGCGCCATTGGCGATGATGGTGCCGTTGGTCTGGGACGGAGTAGAGCCGTCGGTGGTGTAACGGATCGTCGCGTCCGGTGTCGCGCAGGTGATCTGAACCGTGGTCGAGTTCAGGAAAATGTCGCTGGCCACGCTGAACGCCGGCTGGGCCACCTGGTCCATCTTGGTGTAAGTCGCCTGTGTGATGCTGCTGTCGGTCAAACCGTCCTTATAGGCGATGGCCTTGAGCGTCGTCGTGGTGGTAATCTCGACGGAATCGCCGCTGGCGATGATCGTTCCATGGGTTCTGGATGGATCGCTGCCGTCGGTGGTGTAACGGATGGTTGCGCCCGGCGTGTCACAGGTGACGACCACTTCGACCCTGGAAGCGAAGCTGAACCCGTCGGGCGAGAATAGGGGTTGCGCGACCTGGTCCAGCTTGGTGTACACGGCCTGGGCGATCGGGCTGTCCACCATTCCGTCTTTGTACGCGATCGCTTTCAGTGTGGTAGTGGCGGTGAGCGTGACGGAATCGCCGCTGGCGATGATCGTGCCGTGGCTCTTGGAGGGATCGCTGCCGTCTGTTGTGTAGCGAATGGTCGCGTCCGCCGTCGAACAGGTGATCTGGACGTTGATCTGATCCGTGAAGCTGCTGGCGTCCGGAGTGAACGTCGGCTTGGCCACCTGATCGAGTCGCGTGTAGGTGGCAAGGTTGACGTTACTGTCGGTCATGCCGTCCTTATACGCGATCGCTTTCAGTGTGGTGGTGGCACTGAGCGTGACGGTGTCGCCGCTGGCGATCAGGGTGCCGTTGGACCGGGAGGGCGTGCTGCCGTCCGTCGTGTATCGAATGGCCGCACCGGGCGTGCTCGTGGTTATCTGGACGCTGATCGAGTTTACGAACGTCGTGCTGTTCGGCGTGAAGACCGGCTCGGCCACCTGGCCGGGCTGAGCCTGCTTGGTATACGTGGCCTCGGCGATGGGGCTGTCGATCAGGCCGGGCTTGTAGGCGATCGCCTTCAACGTGGTCGTGGAGTTGAGGGTGACCGAATCGCCGCTGGTGATGCTGGTACCGTGCGTCTGGGACGGATTAGTGCCGTCGGTAGTGTAGCGAATGATGGCATCCACCGTCGAGCACGTGATCTGGACCGTAATTGATTCGGCGAAGCTGGTTCCCCCCGGGTTGAATGTCGGCTTGGCCACCTGATCGAGCCGGGTGTACGTGGCTTGGCTGACGTCGCTTTCCACGGTGCCGGTCAGGAATTCCAGGTAAGCAATGGCCTTGATCGTGGTCGTCTCCGTCAGGCGAATCGGCGTTCCGGTATAGAGAATCCCGCTCTCGCTGGTGGGATCGCTGCCATCAAGGGTATAGCGAATTGAGGCATCCGAGGTCTCACTGGCGAGCGTGACATCAATGCTGCCGGTGAACGTGCCGGCCGCGGGGGTGAAGGTGACAGCGGCGATCTCTTCCGCCGGCTGCGGCGGCTCGCAGCCGACACTCGCCAGCCCGATCAGGCCGACAGCACACGCGACGATCCCACATAACCGGCGTTCGGAAATTGTTTTCAGACACATCATTCCTCACTCCTTGCGAAGAACACGGGTTGGTTGAAACACGACTCTCGGTTTCGAGTTCTCTTTCGACGATTATGACCGCTTACGGCTTCGGACAGCGTCGTCAGGCCGGCCGAGCCTCAACGGGGCGGGCGATCCTCCGTCGCAACAGGATAGCGAGCTTATCGGCCTAAAGCATCCGGTCCGGCCTTAGGAACCGTCCTGCCTCTGTTTATCGGGTGCCCAAAGCAAGCGTCGCCAAGAAATCGGCATGAAAGCGAGGGGGACCGGTACCCCTGCCCGCGCGGCCGGAAAATTTCGGTGTGCCTGCCGGTCAGAAGGGGTGGTCGCCAGCGGCTGGACTCCCAACAAGGCCCCGGCTGGCCGTCGCGGGCGATCGATCGGCGGTCCAGCCGGGAACAGCGGGGAAAGAAACCTATTCTTCGTATTCGCAAAGGGATAGATACAAAAAAGACGAGAGCCCGGAAGCCTGGGCCTCCGGGCTCTCGTGATTCAGGTCTCGCAAACAGGGCAATCTCAGCCGAGGCCGAGGAACGCGCTGATCTGCGGGGCAAACTTGACGATCAGGCCGGCGAACACGACCGAGACCATGCTCATGAGCTTGATGAGGATGTTCAAGCTCGGGCCGGAGGTGTCCTTGAACGGATCGCCGACGGTGTCGCCCACGACGCTCGCCTTGTGATCGTCGGATCCCTTGCCGTAGATGATCTGCTCGCCATGACCGGTGCGGACGGCCAATTCGGCCCGGGCCACGATAGTGTCGCGGATGGCCGCCGGAATCCGCTCGCGGGTGGCGGCGTCCTCGACGATGTCCTTGGCCTTGAGCTTGCCGTAGGTCTCAATCAGCTTCTTGGCGTTGTCCCAGGCGCCGCCGGCGTTGGCCATGAAGATGGCCACCGCGAAGCCGGAGGTCAAACCGCCCGCGAGCAGACCCATGACGCCCGGCACGCCGAACACGAGCCCGACCAGCACGGGGAGGATGATGGCCAGCATCGAAGGCAGAACCATCTCCTTCTGGGCACCGGCGGTCGAGATGGCCACGCAGTTGGCGTAGTCGGGATACTGGTGGTTATCGACGGTGACACGCTTGGGCCAGTTGTCGGGGTTCTGGACGAACGCCTCGTCCTTGCCCTGGTTGCGGAGCGACTGGCGAATGATCTCGAACTGGCGGCGGCACTCGAGCATCATCTGGTTGGCCGCACGTCCGACAGCCTTCATGGTCAGCGAGCAGAACAGGAACACCAGCAGCACGCCGGCGAACAAGCCGCACAGCACGCTGGGGTTCATCAGCGTGACGTTGTAGAACGTCATGAACTGCTCGAGCGAGGCTCGGTGCGAGGAGACCAGATCGATGCTGTGTTCCTCGGACTTGCCGTCATGTGTAGTGGTCACGGTGGCCTTGCGAACGTAACCCTCCTCGCGACCGGCGACCGGTCCCAACGCGACCTTGGTCTTGCCGGGCTCCAGGGCCTCACGCACGCTGGTCGGCCAGTTGGCATAGTCCAGAGCCATATAGGACTCGAAATCCTTGGGCGTCGAGCCCGAACCAATCCGGGTGCCGAACTTGCCGTAGCCCAGGTAGAGGACTTCGTCCGGAGCGGGCGCGTTGTACACGGTGGCGACGGTGTCGCGGGCTTCGTAGATCTGGCCGAAGCGAACTTCTTCGATGTAGGCGGCCAGCAGGGCCAGAGCGGTCAGGGCCGCCGAACCGATGGCGAAGCCCTTGCCGGTGGCGGCGGTCGTGTTGCCCAGGGCGTCGAGGGCGTCGGTGCGCTGCCGGACCTCGGGCTTCTGGCCGGTCATTTCGGCGTTGCCGCCGGCGTTGTCGGCGATGGGACCATAGGCGTCGGTGGCCAACGTGATGCCGAGAGTGGCGAGCATGCCCACCGCGGCGAAGCCCACGCCGTACAGGCCGAGCATGAAGTCGTAGCCGCCGCCGGCGAAGATGAAGGCGCCCATGATGGCGACGATGATGGTGGCCAGCGAGGCCCAGGTGCTCTTCATGCCTTCGGCGATGCCGCCGATGATGATGGTGGCCGGGCCGGTGATGGCCTGGTTGGTCAGTTCACGAGTGGGCTTGTAGTCATAGCTGGTGAAGTATTCGGTGGCTTTGCCGATCACGATACCGGCAGCAAGGCCGCACATGACGGCCGCCCAGATGCCGTACCACTTGACTTCATAACCTTCCGCGGTGGCCGGGATCCGCCCCAGCAGGAGCCAACAGACGAAGAAGGCGGCGACGGCGATCAGCGCGCTGCTGCCGTTGATGCCGCGGTTGAGGGCGGCCATGAGAACGCCCATGGTGGCCTTTTCCTCGGTCTTGACCATGCGGATGCCGACGATGGAGAGCATCACGCCGATGCCGGCCAGCACCATGGGGGCGGCAATGAAGCGGATGGCGGCAGCGGCGCCATCGCCACTGAACTCCGAGCCGAACAGTGCGACCGCCGCGGCGACGCCGAGCGCGGCGGTGGAAAGAATCGAGCCGGCGTACGACTCGTAAAGGTCGGCGCCCATGCCGGCGACGTCACCGACGTTGTCACCGACGTTGTCGGCGATCGTCGCGGGGTTACGGGCGTCGTCCTCAGGGATACCGGCCTCGACCTTGCCGACCAGGTCGGCGCCGACGTCAGCGGCCTTGGTGTAGATGCCGCCGCCGACACGGGCGAACAACGCCTGCGTCGAAGCACCCATGCCGAACGTCAGCATGACCACGGTGATGGTGGACAGGCTATAGCCCGTGCCGAAGTAGAGAATCAGGAACCACGCACAGATGTCGAGCAGCGCGAAGCCGACGACCACCAGACCCATGACCGCGCCGGCGCGGAAGGCCACGGTCAGGCCGTCGTTGAGGCTCTTGCGGGCCGCGGCGGCGGTGCGGTTGCTGGCCAGCGTCGCAGTCTTCATGCCGAGATATCCGCACAAGCCGCTGAAGAAGCCGCCGGTGAGGAAGGCGAACCAGACGACTTCGTTCTGGACCTTCAGGCCGTAGGCCATCCAGGCCAGAATGGCGGCCAGGACGACGAACACAATGCCGACGACCTTGTACTGGCGCTTGAGGTAGGCCATGGCACCCGTGCGGACGTGCCCGGCGATCTCGATCATCTCGGGGTCGCCCTGGTCGGCGTTCTCGACTTCCTTATAGAACTTCCAGGCGAACACAAGCGCCACAATGGAGCCCACCGGGGCCAGGAGCCACCACAAGACGGGGATGCCGCCGATGCCGCCCGTCGGCCGAGTCACGTTCTCCTCGGCGGCGGCGATGCTCGCAGTCTCCGCCGGTGCCGTGGCGGTCGCTTGCGCGTGGCACAGATCGGCCGCCCATCCGCCGATAACGACCACCATGACCGTCATCAGCAGAAGATTCGATACGCTCCAGAACCTCTTCGATCTACACATCAGCTGCTATCTCCTTCCTTAGGGGGGCATCGGCGGCTGGTGACGAAATCCGGCGCCGTGCTTTCCCCAGGCGTTGTGTTGCAAAACAGAGGTTGCCGTATGGTTCTTTGCCGGGCATCGGCGGAGTCCGGACGAACTGACCGCGCTCGAACGGTCTCCGCAGTATGCGAGGGTCGTGCAAGTTACTATGGGCGGGGCAGTCTGGCAAGCACCTCGATGGCTTTCCACGCACCCAGAGCCCCGTTACAGCGGATTCCGGGGAGAATGCCGGTGACGGACGAGCGACGAGCGGGGCAGTCCCGCTAGAAAACAGGCGGGAGCAGCCTGTGGTGCCCCCGCCCGTACCGCAATCCTTGCGTCGTTCTGCCCGTCAGCAGATCCGGGTCGTCTCAGCGGCCGGCGCGGACGTCCCGCTTGGCCGACTTGCGGGCCCGACGGCGCCGTCGCTCGCTCGGCTTCTCGTAGTAGCTGGTGCGCTTGATTTCCTTGGTCAGGCCTTCTTTTTCGCACATCTTCTTGAAGCGACGGAGCATCTGCTCGAGCGACTCATTGCCTCGGGACTTCACCTTGATCATGCCGCGGACGGTCCTTTCTATATCCAGACTCTTGGCGATTCGATCGCGACCGGCGGGTTCAGCCCCGCCGATCTTTGTACAGACCCTGTATTCTAACGGGCCGCCTTCGCGCTGTAAACGGCGCCCGTCGCGAGACATCATGGGTGATATGTCACCCGCGGCGAGGGGAGTTCGAGGGCGGGAGCCGGTTTGGCTGCCGGGGCGCCGACAGGGATCGTAAGCTTTTTTGTCCGAGCAATTTGCGTCGCCGGATGGGTCCGAGGCGGCGGGTTCGGACGGCCGTCGACGCAGGCGGACGAACGCCGCAGTGGCCCACGGGCCGTACCGGCTGCCCATACCGTGGGGCCGGCCCTACGCTTCGGGAACTCACTTCCACCTGCTGCGGCGGGTCTTGATAGGCGTGGGCGGGCGAGGGCTCGGCTCGACGAGGACGACACACATGGCAACACGCATGACAGCAACTTGGGTCCTGATCGGGTGCTGGTGCGCAACAGTTTTGGGACAGGCGACGGGCGGCGAGCCCAGCCGAATCGTGACTGTGACCGGCCGGGCCGTCGGCAGCACGCCGGCGGCCGAGGAGGAGGCCAAGCTCGACGCGCTGCGGGAGGCGGTGCGACAGGTCTGCGGGGCGTTCATCAATGCCCAGACCGAAACGGCCGACTTCGAGGTCGTTCGTGACAAGGTGCTGGAACAGCCGGTGGGCCTCGCTCGCGTGGTAAAGGTGGTCCGCGGGCCGGTGGTCATCGACGGCGACATCACCGAGGTGCAGTTGACGGCCGAGGTCTTTCCCGTGCGCTTCGAGCACAAATGGGCTGAGTTCGCCCACATCAAGCAGCGGGAGGGGAATCCACGTTGCGTAGTGATGATCGTGCAGGATGACAACGTGGACGACGACAAGCCGGCCGAGGCCAACGGCAGCGTGCAGTCGGCGATCGAGGACTTCCTCCTCTCGCAGAAAGTCCAGCTCATGGACAAGCAGACGACGGATGCCGTTCGCATGCGGGACCTGGAACTGGCGGCCAAGAGCGGCGACGCGAAGAAGGCGGCGGCGGCCGGAGCGGCGTTCAAGGCGGACGTGGTGGTCATGGGCAAGGCCGAGGCCAAGCGCGGCGAGCCGGTGAATGTCGGCGGTCACAAGGTGGAACGCTGGGTGGCCACGCTGGCGGTTCGCGTAATACAGACGGATTCTGGTGCCGTTATTCTGTCACGTACGTATGAGCCGTCCAAGCCGTACGCGTCCACCATCGGCACGGGTCAGGCAGCGCTGGCCCGGCTGACGCAGGAGATCGCCCCGCAATTGCTGCTGGATATCGGCGAGGCCTGGCGCGACCGGGCCACCGCGGGCAGGATCATCCAGGTGACGTTCGAGCCCTGCACGCGCAAGCAGTTCAAAGCCATTGCCGCCGAGATGATCCGGCATAAGGGCGTGACCGGCGGCGAAGACGGGTTCAAACTCCGCGAACTGGCGAACGAGGTGGCGAACGTCGAGGTGGACTGGAAATACGGCCTCGAACAACTCGCCGACCGGCTGGAAGAGTTGAACGTCACGGCCGACGGCGTGCCCATCAAGCTCGACGTTATCGAGCAAAGCGCCAATCGCATCACGGTCCGGCTTCGACCGGCGGTAACGGCGCCGATCGTACCTGTCGCACCCGCCGGTTCCGCACCAGCCTCTTGATCGAAAGAACGGCGAGAGAAGGTGTTGCTCACGCCAGGCCGTGCTCTCGCTTGGCCTCCTCCGCTCGTCTGGTTTTCCGTTTGATCCGGGGGGACGCAAGTCGTAGAATCAATGGTATAAAACGCCCGGGAAATCCGCCAACTTCTGCAGCGATCGCCCTTCCAACCGTTTCGCGTGATCCTGACCAGCGGGACGGTCTATGAGGTCCACAATCCCGAGATGGCCGCACTGCTTCCGCGCGTTCTGTTCATTGCCATCGAGAACGAGGACTATTACGCGACGGTTCCCCTCCTGCACATTGCTTCTGTCGAAATGATGCAACCGGCGTGACGTACTTGTGTCTTGGTAGTCAGACTGATCACTTGGCGATCAACTCGCGCACGACGGGAACCAGATCGTGGGGCACTTGCATAGTCGTCACGGAGGGATCGTCCATGGCTGCCTCGTCCTCCGCGACCACCTCTTCCTCGGATTGACGCTCGGGGGCGAGCGTCCCGCCTGCCTGGAGGCGGGCAAGATGCCCGCCCCCCAAAAAGAGCGTCGGTAACCGACCACCGATTCTACCGGTGAGTGAGCTGATCGGAGGACCGATTGGAGCCCCGACTGCTTGTTGGCCCGTTGGCCCGGTGCTTGACGCGGGCGGTTTGCCCCACTAGATGATCGCCTCTCGGCAGGAGGATCCATGAAGACGCTTTCACTCAACGGTACGGATTGGACGGTCACGGGCTATTGGCAGAACCAATGGCGGTTCGAGCAGGCGGGCGACCTGGGGCAAAGCAAGCGGGTGCCCGTGCCGGCCGTGCCGGCGGTGGTGCCAGGCGCGGTGCATGCGGATCTCCTGCGGGCAGGGATCATTCCGAACTGGCAGGACGGGCTCAATGCCGAGAAAACCGAGTGGGTCAACAATCGCGAATGGATGTACGCGAAGACGGTGACCGTGCCGGCGGAGTGGGCAGCGGCGGAAAGCGGGGGGGAACGCACTGAATTTGAAAGAGACGGCGGGGGTAAACCCCGCCGCTCGCTGGAGAGGTCGCGCGGGCGCTCCCGTGGGGCGATTGTGCTCGAGTGCGACGGGCTGGACTACTCCGGACTGGTCTTCGTGGACGGCCGGGAGGTCGGTACGTTCGAGGGCACGCATCTGCGACATCGGTTCGATCTGACCGGCTTCGTGGAGCCGGGGCAGACGTTCAAGCTCGAGATTCTGTTTCACCTCTCGCCGCAGATCGAGGGTGTGTTCGGCTTCACGAGCCGGACGCGGATCTTCAAGCCGCGGTTCGGCTACTGCTGGGACTGGTGCCCGCGCGTGGTGAACGTGGGCATCTGGCAGGACGTGCGGCTGGTGCAGCGGGGACCGGCCGAGTTCGAGCACGCTCGCGTACAGGCCCGGGTCGACGATGACCTCCAACGCGGACACGTACGCGTGGTCGCCAACGTGAGGGGCGAACCGGCCAGCGTTCGCTATGTAGTGACCGACCGCGACGGCGTGAGCGTCGCGTCGGGCGAGCGGCCGTGTGAGGCGGGGCCGCTGGATCTAAAGATCCTGGTGGAATCGCCGGGGTTGTGGTGGCCTCAGACGCTTCGCCGCGACGCGGCAGGCGATGACGGGGGATCAGCCGGCACGGATCGCAGACGGGCTGCGAATCTGTATCGCGTACGCGTCGAACTGCTCGACGCCGCGGGCCAGATCAGTGACGTGATCGAACGGCCGGTGGGCTTCCGGCGTGTGCGGTGGCTGGATAACCCGGGAGCGCCGGCCGGAGCCAAGCCGTACCTCTGCGAAGTGAATGGCGTGCCGCTGTTCATACGGGGGATTAACTGGGTGCCGCTCTCGCCGTTCTACGGCACGGTCTCGCGGGAGCGCTACGAGGCGGTGCTGCGGCTCTACGCCAACATGAACGTGAACCTCATTCGGGTCTGGGGTGGCGCCATCCTGGAGACGGAGACGTTCTACGAACTCTGCGACGAACTGGGCCTGATGGTTTGGCAGGAGTTCCCGCTGAGTTCGTCGGGTGTGGAGAACTGGCCGCCGGAGGATCCGGACGTCATCGAGCATTTGCAGACCATCGCGACGGAGTACATCGAGCGGCGGGGGCATCATGCCTCGCACGTGCTGTGGTGCGGCGGCAACGAATTGCAGGGCGGCCTGGACGGCAGCAAGACGGGCGTGGGAAAGCCGGTCGACGAACTGCATCCGCTCATGCTGCGTTGGCAGGAATTGCTGGCCCGCATCGATCCGGGCAAGCGCTTCCAGGCCACGTCGCCGTCGGGGCCGATGTTCTACGCCCACGCGGAGAACATGGGGAAGGGCATCCACCACCAAACGCACGGCCCGTGGGGTTGGGGCGACGTGTCCTTCGACAACGTGCACGCATATTGGAACCGCGACGATTCGCTCTTCCGCAGCGAAAACGGCGTGCCCGGCTGCTCGTCGATGGCGGCGCTCGAGCGGCACAAAGGCGATGCGTCGCTCTGGCCGCCGTCGGAGTCGAATCGGCATTGGGTCGTGCCGGCCGCCGCCTGGATTCCGTGGGGTGATGTGACGGCGGCCATCGGGGAGATACCCGATGATCCTGCCTGGTTGCCGCTCGTGGTGAAGATCCACCGGTACATGCAAGCCGAGTCCTACCGCTAT
>ERZ795047.3625-NODE-3625-length-13616-cov-31.816975_pt1 | contig 13616 bp, 9 predicted proteins | sample MGYA00375131_ERZ795047 | MGnify/ENA primary metagenome ERZ795047 (study PRJEB30176, sample SAMN05720228) | activated sludge metagenome | isolation source: Anaerobic digester | place: Japan | collected 2015-05-20 ... | reverse complement strand
CCCACATTGCAGGGTATGTGTCCGATGATTGTTAATAATAATCAAATATTAGATGTTTTTTTGGAGAAAGAGGCCGTTTTTTGGTGATAAATTGGTTATGTCAAGTTAATTCGCTTTAAATTTTTAAGCAGAGAAAGAAAAAGTGCCATTGTGTGGCACCCAGCTTTTTTATAATTGGCGAGAAAATGTTCAACTTTGCAACATGTTTCTAAAGCCGGTAATAAAACATCGCAAAGGAGCAAACGGGAAAGACGAAAGATACGTCTATTTCCGTTTGAGTGAATCCTACAGAGATAGTCGGGGAAAGGTTCACCAGCGTATGATCATGGGACTTGGAGAACTTTTGGAACTGCCCAAACAATCACAACTCAACAAATTGATTGAAGTACTCAATGACATGGTACTTCACCATCAACTGCCACTTTGTGAGGATACCGCCGTGATGGACATTGCCCACAAAGTATACGAAGAACTGAAGCGGCTCAACCGGATCGGGGAGATTAAGCGTATGGAGGAAGACCGTCAAAAACATATACAGGAGCAACCGGTAAGGGAAAATAATTCTTCGCCGGTTTCCGAATATGTCACCATCAATGCAGACAGCGTAAAGAATCTTCACGCACGCACCATTGGAGCAGAACAGGTATGTATCTCGACGCTCGAGAAGCTCAAGGTAAGAGATTTTCTCAAATCCAAAGGATGGAAAAAACGGGATATCGATATAGCCCTTGTTCAAATCGCATGCCGTGCCATTTATCCCTATTCGGAACTTCGCACCGTTAAGGTCTTACGCGAAAATTCCGCCGTTTGCGAGATTGTCGGAATCGATCCCTTCGCCATCACCAAGGATGACCTTTATCGAAGTGCCCACAACTTATACGGGCTGCATGAGGACTTGGAGATGTGGCTTTATAACCGGACGCGTTCCCTGTTTGCCATGGACGACAAAATACTCCTTTTCGACCTTACCAACACTTACTTTGAAGGGCGGATGTCGGATTCGGAGTTGTGCCGATACGGGCGAAGCAAGGAAAAACGCTCAGATTGTCCACTGGTAGCACTGGGAGCAGTGGTCAATACCGAGGGCATGCTTGTTCGCAGCCGGATATTCGAAGGAAATCGAGCCGATTGCAAAACCCTTCAGCAGATGATAGGCAGCCTGGAAGGTTCGACCACTTGCGATACCCACCGTAAAATTGTAGTAATGGATGCCGGCATTTCCACCAAAGAAAACCTGGATTGGCTGAAAGCCCACGGTTATAAATATATCACGGTAATGCGTTCGGCGGGAGTCAGGTACACCACGATAGACAACACCCGCAAAACGGTTACAGATAATAAAGGACAACAAATCGAACTGCAAAAAGTAAGGGTAGAGGGGCTCTCCGATACGGTGCTTTTGGTGGACAGCGAGTTGAAGACCCGCAAGGAACAAAGCATGTACAGGCGGGCTTGCCAGGTTTATGAAGAGGGACTGAAAGCGATTGAGTCCGGCATTCACCGAAAGGGTGGAACAAAAAAGAGAGATGCCGTCAATTTGCGTCTGGGACGCTTGAAGGAAAGAAGTTTCGGCGTTCACAACGACTATGAAGTCACGTTTGAATATGATGAAAAGGACATCACACGATCCATGAGTTGGAAAAAGAAAGAAGCCCGATCGCAGCTGACCGAAAGTTCACATGGCAAGTACCTGATTGAAACCAATATGGATGAGAATGAGGAGGAAAACATATGGCAGTTTTATAACGTAATTCGTATGGTAGAAGAAACGTTTCGTATTTTGAAAACGGATCTCGACATTCGTCCTGTCTATCATAAGACGGATGAGGGCATCAAGGCTCATCTTCATCTGGCGATATTGGCCTATTGGGTGGTCTCCTCAGCACAATATCAACTCAAGAAAAAAGATATTCGTCACGAATGGAACGAGTTGGTACGGGTAATGAAAACGCAGGTTGTGGTAACCACGCGAGCCACACGCAATGATGGTGCACGGATAGAAATACGACAATGTACAGAACCGGAAGAAAAGCTCAATCAAATTCTGACAGCACTGGATATAAAAACACCTCTGATAAGAAGAAAAAAATTTGTGTGGCACCCAAAGGCTCCTCCTCAAAAAAACATCCACTCGTTTACAGGTACTTAACTCCATAATACCTGCAATGTGGGTTAATAAAAAACGATGTATTGTTGTTACCGTTTTTGCTGCACCATTGTTACCATTTTTGTCGTACTATTGTTACCATTATTGCTGCACTGTGATTACCGATTTTGCTGTATTTCTAATTTCTTGTTACACCAATAGGAATTCCATCAACTACATATAACGGATCTGTACTTAAGTTGATGGTTGAAAAGCCTCTAACTAAAACCTTTGGCTGTGCTCCTGGAGCTCCAGAACCAATAATTTGAAGCCCGGGCACTTTACCCTGCAAGCTTTGGTTTATATTGCCAACAGTCATGGACTGTACATCGGTCCCTTTGACAGATGATATAGAACTTGTAAGATCACTTTTTTTGACAACCCCATAGCCAACAACCACAATTTCTTCCAATTGTTTTATATCTTCTTCCAATATTACATTAATAATTCTCCTTTCACCCACTTTTTCTTCAACAGTTTTATATGTGATATATGAAAAAACCAATATTGAATTTTCATCAGGTACCATTATACTGTATTTACCATTAATATCAGTTACTACTCCTTCCTGAGTATCTTTAATTATCACATTGACACCAGCTAAAGGTTCAAGATTAATATCAGTTACAGATCCTTTTATCTGAATCTGACCATTTATAACAATGCTTGGCATTATTATAAATATTATAAAAATAATAATATTTTTTTTCATATTTACAATATATTAAAAAATTCATTCTTTTACTTTTCCTAAGATAGCTCGCTCCAATTCAGTATCCATAATAAATTTATATGTCCCAACAGCTCCTTTATATGAAGCATTATTTCCTCCCAAAAATACTATAATACCGTTTTTATCCAATCGCCACCAAGGACTACTCCAATTTGGAGAGGTAATGGTCATAGCAACATCTCCACCCGTAAGAGTTAATGCTCTTTCCAATTGATATGGATTTTCAGGATTAGCAGAAAGTAATAAATCCGTATTATTAGGATCCCAGCCCCCATTTAAAATGCCATTTCCACAAATCGTTATATTACCTGGTGTATAAGGTGAAGTTTGTGGGATATATAATGTCGCATTATATATAAGTTTACTAAGATCTACCGTAATAATGTAATAACCTTTCTCGGGCAAAACAATTGGCTGAGCAGATGAGCTGTTTTCCAATTTCCCATAACCACCTGTTCCGAAACAATGAGGTTCAAACGAATTTTCTTGTCCTAAAAAATAAATTTCTTTATTAGCTCGGTCTGCATAATATTTGAAGGTATAGATTTCTCCTTCTTTTTTATGATAATACATAGGTATACCAAATATATCTTCAGTTAAATCACTACCTTTCGGAACATCGGCTAAATAAAGAACTGTTAATCCCTCACTAACGCTAAAGCGTATTCTTGTTGTTTCCCTATTTGGATAGATAAAATTATCTACTGTAATTATGGATAATTCATAAGAATTTACTTTTGAAGGGATTAAATAGATTTTATCGAACACATAATTCTTTAATCCTCCGACTTTTATTTTTTCATTAATATTTAATTCGTCAAGGAATACTATAACTGAATCTATGCCTGCAGTATCGGTTACATTAAAATAAATATTTAATTTTATACTATCTTCTTGACTAGCTAAAATAACGCTTCCATCTGAAGGTTTTACATTACTAATTTTAGGAGCTTGAAAATCTCCATCCAAATTTAAAATTAACTCTTTATTTATAGAGTTTCCTGAAACATTTGCCAATGTTAAAAACACCTTATATTTATCACTCGTTTTTGTTTCAGAAGGTGCCAAAAATTCATATGAAAGTAAATAATTTTTTATCAATGAATCTGTTGGAAAAGAAATAATTTTATCAAGATATAATTCGGGTATTTTAATTCTTACATCCCTTAATCCAATTTCATCTTTTAATTCTGCTCTTATTATGAACTTGCGATTAGGATTTGAATAAAGCTCATTCGTTTCAGTTCTTATTTCAGGAATTACCGTTTTTGGATATTGCGGCTCATCCTTTTGACAACCGACAAATAATAAAATGATTAATGAGAAAATCAATAATTCAGTTTTCATGTTCTTTGATTAATAACTAGATATTCATATTATATTTTTCAATGAATTAAAATTGGGAAAAAACCAAGGAATAAAAATGCAAAGTGATCTACAATAAATTATCATCACCATTATTATATGAGTCTACTTTAAAATGTTCAAAATCCAAGAATTTGACGTTGTAATAAACTGATAATCAAATGTTGTTTTTTCAATAAATGACTTTTTCAAGTGGACTCTTATATTATTCCATCAGAAATCTTTTCACATATTGTTTTTGCTTGGATATGGTTTATATCCAATTCCAATACCTTATCAAGGAATTCCTTGGCTTTTTCTTTTTCTCTCAAGCCAAGCCATCCCAATGCCATCACGTAATAACAATGAATGCGATTACGTTTATTCAAATCATCTTCCCAGATTGCTAAATCGGGTAAGGAAACTGCAAAATAATCGATTTTGCAATTGTCGTTTACGTGTTCTTTTCCATGATCGATTAATTTATTAAAACGTTCTTTTGCTTTTTTTTCTTCACCTAATGCCCTCCAAGCCAATCCTTGATAATAAATCTTGTCGGGACTCTCATCATAATAAAAGAAGGCTTGCTTTGGCTCGGCCGCTCCTTGGGTAGCTTTTAAAAACCACTGCTTAGCCGTTTCTTCATCACCCATTCCTCTATAGCACACCCCCTTAAAATACTCGATATCGTTTTCTTTTACGGTACATAATTTTCCTTCACCCAAATGATACGGATACGTATTCGTTTCATTTAACAGTTCTAATGCTTTTCGATAGTCCTTTCCCTTAATCGCCTGTTTGGCCAATTCAACACGACAGAAAGTATATTGAGATCCTACCTTGCCTTCACCTCCTTCCCACGGATGAAAATGACGTTGAGCCAACAGTTCTTTTACCTCTTCATAGTTTCCCAATTGATTATATAGGATAATGCGTTCCAAATAAAGATCATCGCGTTCTTCAACAACAGGAAGATGTTTTTCAAGAAAAGACAGCCTTTCCGAAGGTGAGTAATTTAGTTTTTTATACAACTGATCTAATTCCATCAAAATACGGGCATCACTCGTATCCAGCGAAAAGGCTTTCTCCAGTAATTCCTTTGCTTCCTGCTTTTTATTCAATTTATTATAATAAGCAAGAGATAAATTTCGCAAAACGGTTGGATAAGCGTCATTGATCTTTACCGATTTTTCCCAACAATCGATCGCTTCTTTATATTGCCTGTTAGCATACCAGAAATTTCCAAGATAATAAAACGCCTTGTAATCCGTAGGATTCAATGATAATGCATGTTTCAGAATAACTACTTCCTCAATGCGGTTCGGAAAACATTTGTCGGGAGACATCGAAGCTGCCTTTTCATAAAAGTATTTTGCCTTATCCGGGTCATTATTCAAGAACGCGATATAACCCAACGTATAGTAAACAATAGGATATACCTCTTCCTCATTTTTCTCTTCTAAAGATAGTTGCAATAGCTCCGCTGCTTCTTCATATAGTCCGACATCCACAAAATCCAATGTATATTCAAGATAGGTATGGTAATTGCCATGCAGTATACTTTTTATTTGATTTATTTCGTCCTGCCGGTGAGTAAGCAGATATCTTTCAAAAAGGCAGCCAATGTTGAACTGATCCAAAGACAGAGAATCTTCAACCCATTTCAACGCTTCTTCCTTTTGCCCCATTTTCCGCAAAATGGATGCTTTCAACTGGCGGGCTTTATGATTATGCCAATTACGAATCAGACTTTGTTCAATATTTTCCAGTGCAATATCCCAATTTTCTCTCATGCAATCAATTTGAGCTACTGAGAAATAGCCTGCATCTTTCCAAGCAGCATTCCATGTTGATTTTAAAAAGGCGTCATACGCTTCATCCATAAGGGACTGAAGTTTCAGGCATCGACCTAAATGGTAATAAGGTTCACCATCATACGGATTCGGATTTCTTTCCGTAAGCGTTTCAATTGCTTTTTCAAAATAAGGTTGCGCTTTTTCAAACTGTCCTCTTCGCAATAAAAGCAGTCCTACGGCATTGTTACATCTTACATCGCCGGGATCGCGTGAAAGCGCCTCCTCATAATAATCCAGCGGATTAAATGTAGCATGACGGTATTGTTCCAAATGCAATCCTGTCAAGTAGAGTTGTTCGATTAAGGGAATATCTTTGGGTTCTTTAGGAGCCGTTGCCGGTTTGGGTAATGGTTCGTCACCTTCCTTCTCAGGGCGGTATGTTAACAAACATCTGTTATCTTCGGATAAAACGGAAAGAATAATCCCTTCTGCCTTACCATCAGCTAATGTCAGTGTCAAGGATTTTTCGTACGGTTTTTCTGGAGAAATATTTATTTTCTCGTTAAAAAGGATTTTACCCGCCTCATCTTTTAACAAAACCGTAATTCCGTTTAATTCAGAAGTAGCATATAAAATGACCGTCACCCTTTTGTCTTTGATATCAAGGTTGGCAACGATTTCTTTTGTCGCATTTTTTACATACCCTGCTTCAGCATAAGGCATAAAGTATTGAGACCACGATTTTTCCTCATAAGGTTGCAGCCAACTGAAATCGGGTTGATTTTCCGTGTATACACCTGTCATCAATTCAATATAAGGTCCATCTTCATCGGTGAGGTTACGTTCCCACGCCCTACCAAAATCACCGTTTCCCCACGTCCACTGTTTTTTCCCCGGCGATATATGATGATCCGCAACATGCAATATTCCGCTTTCGGTATTGTCATCATATCCGCCCAAAAAATCATAGTTGGAATGTACTGCCATAAAAGAAGTGGGTACGGGGATATTTTTATATCGGGAAATATCGGTTCCCGGAGAATAATCGTATTTGTAATAAATACCCTTAGCAATGGGAAATGAAGAAACATCCCGTTTCCCGTGATCATATACCGCATGTACATCAGGTGGGAAAACAGACTTATAGGTATCATTTACGGAAACAGCCGGATTTGCCCACCACAGAAAAGTTTGAGGAAAGGGTGTTCTGTTGTATATCCTTACCTTAACTTCAAGATAGGCTTTGTCGGGATAAAGGGTAAATCCCTGCATTCCCTTGGTACGAAACATGCGTTCTACCTCGTTACACCAAACCGTTTTGCTGCCATCTTCATTTTCTTTGATCCTGTATTCAGTTGGCAAAAAAGTACTGGGGCGGTGATGTTGCGGCCAGTTAAATTCGATTCCACCGGCTATCCATGGTCCGGTAAGTCCTACTAAAGCGGGTTTTATTACCTGATTATAGTACACAAAATGACGATTCCTGATTTTATCGTATGCCATTTGAATACGCCCTCCCAGTTCGGGAAGAATCATGACCTTCAAATATTTATTCTCTATAAAAAGTGCTTTATATTTTTTATCTTTCTTTTCGTCGTAGATTTTTTCAATTACAGGATACGGATATACCACACCTGAACTACCTTGATAAACTCTCTTTTCCAAAAACATGGGATTTTTTTCTTCTTCTCCCGTTGCATACGTAGGGAGTAAGATGCTTTCTTCCCACGCTTTTACTATTCCTAATTTATCCACAGTCGATTGAGTTAAATAATCTGTTATTTTTTCCATTTTCTTCATATTATCCAATAATTTCTCTTTCTATTTCCTCTAAAGTTTTTTCTTTTGTTTCAGGTAAATTCATTTTAATAAAGAAAAATCCGCCAAGACAAATGACACCATATAACCAAAATGTTCCAGACGAACCCAATAAGTTGTTCAAGAGCGGGAAAGTATAAGTGAGTACGAAACATGCAGCCCATAAGGCAAATGTGGAAACAGCCATTGCCATTGCCCGTATTCGGGTGGGAAAAATTTCCGATATGACTACCCATGTTACCGGTGCCAATGTCATTGCATAGCATGCAATTGCCACTACTACCAAAATCAACATCGGTATCCCTTCCACATGAAAAAAATACCCTGCCCCCAATAACAGATAAATAAAAGCAAGTCCACTTGAACCTATGAGCATTAATGCCCTTCTTCCCAATTTATCTACCGTATACATTCCCACAAACGTAAATATCACATTGACAACACCGGTAATAACGATGTTAAACAACATATCGGAGACATTGTATCCTGCTCCTGAAAATATCTCTTGAGCATAGTTAAAAATCACATTGATTCCGCACCATTGTTGCAAAACAGCTATCAAAACACCTATGAGAACTATCTTGGCAGGTTTCCCTTGGAATAAATGTTTAAATGGAACATTATTAGCTGTTAACGAAAGAGTTTCCTCTATTTCCTTGAGTTGATTTTTTGCATATTCCGAACCTCTTATCTTAGCGAAAATATCATACGCTTTATCGTATTTTAATTTTGATGCCAACCAACGGGGACTTTCAGGGATAAAAAATACCAACAGGAAAAATAATAATGCCGGAATTGTTCCTGCCCAAAACATATACCGCCATCCCATTTGGCCATTCCATGAAGAAAGTATATCTTCACCTTCAATGAGGGGTTTTGCAATCAACCAATTAATTATCTGAGCCGACAAAATTCCCAGGACAATTGCCAGTTGGTAAAAAGAAACAAATTTACCTCTTACCGAAGAAGGTGAAATTTCCGAAATATACATGGGAGATATATTCGATGCTAGACCAATGCCTATCCCTCCCACTATCCGAGAAAAAACAAACCATTCAATGGAATTTACAGCTCCTGTGCCAATACCGGCAAGGATAAAAATTAATGACGCTGTCATCAGCAATGCTTTTCTACCATATTTATCGGATAAACTCCCTGAGATGGTAACTCCGATCAAACATCCTAAAATGGCACTGCTCATTGCCCATCCTTGAAGCCAAGGAATATTCCCAATAGAAAAATAAACCTCATAAAAAGGTTTTGCTCCGCCAATGACTACCCAATCATAGCCGAACAAAAATCCTCCCATCGCAGCTACAAAGGATATCAGGATCAAATAATGATTGTTGATTCTTACTTTTTCCATATTCTATTATTAAACTTTACAAAGTTAGGTCAACATATCACAAAAAAAATGTAGTTTATCTTGCATTTGATGTAAAAAACCACTATTTTTGGGATGATTTTAACATAATATCAGGCTGTTAAAAATAAACCTGTAAAATATAACGATAAACCTGTAAAACATGATGATAGAAAAAATTGCTGAGGGATTTAAAGGAGAAAGAGCCATTATCTTACCTTATAATATCAGGGCATACCAAGCACAAAATAGTGTTACAAAACACCTATACGTTACTCACATTGGCTATTACCCCAAAGCGAAATACCATTTTAGAGAAAGAAGGCAAGGGGCTAACCAAAATATACTGATATACTGCAAAGAAGGAAAGGGTTGGATCATTTATAACGAGGAAAAATTTTACTTGACAAGGAATCAAGCATTCATATTGCCGGCAAACGAAGCTCATGTATATGGAGCAGATATGGATCCCTGGAGTATTTATTGGATACATTTTCTTGGAGAAATGGCAGATCTGTTTTCTTCAATCATAGGGAAGATAATTGATATCTATGAATCCGACAGTAGTCGATATGAAGATCGGTTCTTATTATTCGAAGAAATTTTCCAAAATTTAGAGATGGGTTATAGTCCCGAAAATTTGGAATATACCAGTTTTTGCCTGATGCATTTCTTGGCATCGATCAAGTACTTACCTCAATTTAGAAGAATAAAAAATGTAAAAGAGAAAGATACTGTTCAAAAAAGTATTTTATACATGAAAGACAATTTGGAAAACAAAATCGCTCTCGAAGACATTGCTCAACATGTTGGGTATTCACCCTCACATTTTGAAAATCTGTTTTTAGAAAAGACATCGTACTCGCCCATGAAATATTACAATCAACTTAAAATTCAACGGGCATGTTCTTATCTTCAGTTTTCCGACTTGAAAATTAAGGAAATCGCTTTTCGACTTGGATATTTTGATCCCTACCATTTTTCAAAAGCTTTTAAGAAAGAAATGGATATCACGCCAAAGGAATATCGAACAAAATATAAGTGATTTATGTATTTCGTCGATATTCCCATGAGCCACCGACTCGGAGTTAATCATGGAAATAAAAATGATTTGAACTAAATTAGTTTTCCTTTACTTTTTCTATCGAAAGCACATTCAGTTTCACCTTCTCGAAAGCCTTGCGAAGTTTCGTTGTGTCGGTTTTATCTGTGCGATAGGTAACGTTTACGGTATTGTTGGGTCGGTCATAATCCAATGCAGTTACCCCTTTTTCGAAAGCAATGTTGCTATCGATCTTTTTCACGCAGTGGTCACACATGTCATCGAGTTTCACTTTTACTACTTCTTTGTTGGTTTGCTTTTTGGGAGTCTGTGCCCATCCGATGCCTGTTGTCAGGACCAAAATCAGGAATAAAACGCTCATTTTTTTCATATCACAGTTTGTTTTAAATAGGGTTTTTGAGATGTTTAGTGATGAATTTTGTCAAAATCGAGGTACGTTCATGCGAAATCCGGCATAGATTTTTCGTCCATGCACAGGTCCCCACACCATAGTAGCGTCAAAATTTTCGCCTCGCGGATCAACGGCATCGACGATCGGATTTTCCTGTCGGAAATCAAACAAATTTTCCGCTCCGAGATATACCGACCAGTTCCGAAAGAACTTGGTAATTTGGGCATTTACTACTGTAAACGAATCGTATCGATCCTCCCACAAAGGTGTGGTTGCATCCGGAGTGGGCATTCGTCCTCCGCCATTGAGCTGGGCTGTCGCATCGAATTGCCACTTTTTGAGCGGAGTTTGGTACGATGCCGTGATCAGTCCCTTGTAATCGTTCATTAACGGTTTGGAAAGGAATCTGCTTTCGCCCGTTTCGATGTTTCGATAGTCCGATTTTGATCGGGTGTAGCGATAAGCAGCCGTGAGTGTGAACCCTTCGAAAAAAGGATAACTCATTTCGATTTGAGCGTTGCTCGAATACGATTTTCCATCCTCCAGGTTGTAGAAACTGATGGCATGCGGATCGCTGTCCACATCCACAACCACTTGCTGCAGAAAACGAGTATAATACCATTCTCCGGTGATCGTCAGTTGATTGTCGGAGATCGGGATATAAAGCGTGGCATTGAACCCTGTATTCCAAGCTTCTTCCTGATCAAGATCATCAGCAATGTTTATTCTCCGCGAACTGGCCAGCAGGTAATTGTTTTCGGCGAGTACATGAGCTGTGCGAAATCCTTTTCCGATGGATCCTCTTATGTGTACTTGGTCGGTGGGTGTGAATTTTACATGAAATCTTGGCGTAACAAAAAATCCGTATTGGCTGCTGTAGTCGGCCCGAATACCACCCAACAAAATGAGTTGATCGTTTAGATTATAAGTATATTGGGCGTACGCCCCTGTTACGGTTTCGTTACGATCGTACGAAGCCATGCGCAGCATTTCATCGAAGCCGTCGTAGTTGACGCTTAATCCCGCACTTAAGGCATGTGCGTGCGAAAATTCTTTTTCGAAAATGAGGCTCAGATAGAGATTTTTTTGATTGACGTCGTAACGCGTGGTGTCGTATATCGATTTCTGATCGTGAACAGATCCCGATGCTATAAGGGCAGTACTGGTCATCAAATTGTTCTCGTTCACAACGGAATACGCTTGTTTGGTGTAGAATTCGCCTCTGTTGGTTTTCAGTGAGATGAGATAAGGATCGGGAAAGTCGTGATGTTGGGTATCCTGACCGCCGGTACGATTTTCGTGAATGTATTTTATCCCGTATTGCGATGCATAATTGCCGGTTTGATGATTCCATCGGTTCATCAGGTTGACCTGTTCGGTTTTCGGGTAATCAAGAAACCCATCGTTGTTGCGATCGTGAGCTTTCGTATCGTTGGAATAATGTGCAAACAGAGCTGTCTGTACATGGTCGTTAATATGTATGCTCGCGTCGGCATTTGCTTCGATGCGTCTTGCATTGTTGGCGAAGAGGTTCATAGAAAATTTGTCCATGGTTTGAGGCTTTTTGTATTCCACGTCTATCTGACCTGCCAATGCTTCGTAGCCATTCTTCACCGATGAAGTACCCTTCGAGATGTAAATCCCTTCCATCCACGGACCGGGAACGTAATCCATGCCGAAAGAGGAGGATGCTCCGCGAAAATTCGGATAATTTTCGGTCAACATCTGTACGTAGGTGCCTGCAAGTCCCAGAAGTTTGATTTGTTTTGCGCCGGTGGCCGCATCGTTGTAAGCAACATCGACCGAGGGATTAGTCGTAAAGCTCTCTCCCAGATTGCAGCAGGCATCTCTTCGGATTTCGCCCATCGTTATCTTCTGTGTCTGCAAGATGGACGAACGTTGCGTAACTGTGCCGGGAGTTCGTTTGGTGATAACCACCTCATCGAGCAATCGGGAATCTTCTTTCAGAATAATTTCAATTTGCTCATCTACACCTTCAATATGAATGTGTTGTGGAACATAACCGGCATAAGTTACAACCAAATGCTCCTGTTGATCTGATTTATCGATTTCGAAATAGCCGTTATTATCGGAAACGGTTCCCTTTTTCGATTTTTCCCAATAGATATTCGCCCCAATGACGGGCTGTCTTTTTTCGTCATACACATGTCCGTGTACTTTGTCCGAAGCAGTTATGGGTAGGGCTGCAACAAATGAAAACAGTATAAATATAATATTTTTCATAACTAATTGATCTGATGAATAATAAATAAGAAATACACATCAATAAAAATGTGTAGAATTTTTACTTGCCCGAAAAGTCAGACAAGTTGTTTTATTCATCAAATAATCAGTGTAGTCAGCAGCGAGAAATATTCTGCTTTGCTTTGGTGAGGAGGTTTTTGAGTAGCCGGATCTACGGAACCGATCAAAGGTGTAACATCCGATAAGAGTTTCGATGAAGGTATCAGGGCAGAGAGAGAATGTGCCAGATAGAAGGAAAGAGGCTCTACTCCTGGATTATTGTTTGAAGTTGATTCCCAAAGGACCGAAATTCTTTCCACGCCACACTCATCAGGGGTACTTGCAAGATGTGGGGTGCAGCTATGCTCGTCGAAATGCGTAATCAATCCGTTCAAATGATGATGATGGTGCAGTTCGCAGCATGTGTCACCGATTACGGCCTCAACACCTTCCGCACGACAATCGTCACAGCAATAGAAAAAAATGTTCACTCCCGAACCGCCGTAGGCGATTAGAGAAGCAAGCAAGACGGTGAGGAATGTGAGGATGTTTTTTTTCATACGGACGCAAAATTATCTATTTAGAGTGAGTGGTAGAATGAATAAAAGTTAAAAATGTTTAATAGGATTTTGTTTTTACCTGGTAAACTTTTCTTAACCCTTCTTCGCCTGACGATTTTCGAATTTTATTTCCAAATCTGCTTTCTATAAATCACAAA
>ERZ795047.3623-NODE-3623-length-13621-cov-32.792717_pt1 | contig 13621 bp, 10 predicted proteins | sample MGYA00375131_ERZ795047 | MGnify/ENA primary metagenome ERZ795047 (study PRJEB30176, sample SAMN05720228) | activated sludge metagenome | isolation source: Anaerobic digester | place: Japan | collected 2015-05-20 ... | reverse complement strand
ATCTCGATTGCCGGGCCAGCAAATATTGAAGCCTTTCCATCCTTATTCGATAGTCCCAGGGTGTTGAAAAAGGATGCAATATTTCGGGCTGAATCTTCGTTGTCCTGATTAATTCCCAGATGGGCAAAAGAAAAGCCCTGTAATGCGATTCTGGACTGAATGCAGAGCCTCGTAATTTCATCCCACTGTTCGCCTTCAATCAGGTCTTCCTTAACCATCCAGCTTCCTCCAACGGCTGCAACTGAGGGCAGTTTTGCATAGGCTGAAAGGTTCTGCAGATCAATACCACCGGTTGGTATAAATTGGATAGAAGCAAAAGGGGCTGCAAGGGCTTTTAACATTGCAACACCCCCTGATGCTTCTGCTGGAAAAAACTTAAATAAGTCCAGACCCTTTTCGAGACCTGCTTCAACCAGGGATGGATTGTTAGCTCCAGCTATTATAGGCAACCCCTGTTCCTGGCAATAATCTACCGTATCATCATTAAATCCCGGTGAGACTATAAACTGGGCCCCCGCATTTTTAGCCCGTTCAGCCAGATTCCTATTGATGATAGTCCCGGCGCCAAGCAATAAATCGGGGCATTCATTATGAAGCCGGCGAAGGGATTCTTCTGCAGTTAGGGTACGGAAGGTAATTTCTGCTATAGGTATTCCTCCGGCTAATAGAGCCTTTCCCAAAGGTACGGCTTTAGCAGGGTCTTCAATTTTAATGACCGGTACAAGACCTACTTCTTTAATCCTGCTGATAACAGATTGCATTGAACAGCCTCCTTAATAAACTATAGCACAATGCTTAAAAAAATGGAATATAGTTTCAAAAATAATTGACGAAAATGTACTGGTGTATATAATAGATAGCAGTTGAGGAGGTTATGATGCATCGGATATTCAGTTTCGGCGAGATTATGCTCCGGTTAAAATCTCCCGCTCATGAACGGTTCTTTCAGTCTTCGCTTCTGGAAGCAAGTTTTGGCGGAGGTGAAGCAAATGTGGCGGTTTCTCTTGCTCTTTTTGGAGAATCATCGGTTTTTATTACCGCATTGCCGGAAAATCCCATTGGAGAGGCGGCTATCCATGAGCTGCGAAAATACGGAGTAGACACAACCTATATTAGGAAGACAAAAGGGCGGATGGGTATTTATTTTCTGGAAACCGGTGCAAACCAGCGGCCTTCGAATGTGGTATATGATCGGGATGCTTCCTGTATCTCCCAGGTGAAACCTGCAGATTTTGACTGGTCTCTGATCCTTAGGGGGGGGACCTGGTTTCATCTGACAGGGATTACGCCAGCCCTTTCAGGAACCGCAGCCGATACGGCTCTGGAAGCGGTGAAACAGGCAAAAAACGCAGGGCTACAGGTGTCAATTGATCTGAATTACCGAAAGAAATTATGGAATTATGGCAAAAAAGCCTCGGAGGTGATGAAAAACTTAACCTGTTATGCGGATGTGCTCATCGCAAATGAGGAAGATATTCAGCATTGTCTTGATATAGAAGCCCCAAAGGTTAATGTAACCTCTGGCGAATTGGATAGGTCCTCTTATAGAGTTTTAGCGGAACGGGTAAAAGAAAAATTTCCAAATATTAAAAGGGTTGCAATTACACTGCGCGAAAGCCATTCAGCGGATTACAATGGATGGTCCGCCGTAATGTCAGGTATACATGGCTGGTATGCATCCCGGAAATATGAAATTACCGATATAATTGACCGGGTGGGCGGTGGAGACAGTTTTGCTGCGGGACTTATATACGGATTGCTGCATTTCCCTGAAGATGAACAGAAGGCTCTGGAATTTGCAGCAGCGGCCTCTGCGTTAAAACATTCGATACCTGGAGATTTTAACCTGGTTAGCCTGTCGGAAGTCGAAACCCTGCTTAAGGGTGACGGATCTGGACGGGTACAACGATAGTGAGGTTAAGGAGCAGAATATGCAATTACATGTACGGTATGCTAACCATCCTGAAGATGCAAAGCACTATGATACAAATAAACAGCGTGAGCATTTCCTGGTGGAACAGATTTTTGTTCCAGGTGATATCGAACTTACCTATTCACATCAGGATCGGGTTGTTTTTGGTGGTGTTATGCCCCTTTCTGTAGACCTTAAGCTGGAAGCTGGTAAGGAACTGGGTACAGCATATTTTCTTGAACGGAGGGAGTTGGGCTGTATCAATATTGGCGGAACGGGAATGGTAAAAATAGATGGAACAGAATATAATCTTGAAAAGGGCGATGGCATCTATATCGGTATGGGTGTAAAGGATGTACAGTTTTCATCCAGAGATGCTGCAGTACCGGCAAAATTTTACCTGGTTAGTTCTCCGGCCCATCAATCATATCCTACAGTTAAAATAGCAAAGGCTCAGGCCAATCCCCGAACTCTGGGAAGTGGTGAAACATCGAATGCGCGAACAATTTATCAATATGTGCATCCTGCGGTTTGTAAAAGCTGTCAGCTTGTTATGGGTATGACGGTACTGCAGAAGGGGAGTGTGTGGAATACCATGCCTTGTCATACCCATCAGCGCCGAATGGAAGTATACCTTTATTTTGATATGCCTCCAGAGACAAGGGTGTTTCATCTTTTTGGTGAACCTTCTGAAACACGGCATCTGGTTGTGGCCAATGAACAGGCGGTAATTTCACCAAGCTGGTCAATTCATTCTGGGGTTGGCACTGGTTCTTACACCTTTATCTGGGGTATGGCCGGAGAGAATCAGAATTTTGATGATATGGATTTTGTAAAACCTGAGGATTTGCGATAGGAGGGGCTTGATGGATGGTATTTTAAGTGCTTTTAGTCTGGACCGAAAGGTGGCAATAGTAACGGGTTGTCATAAAGGGCTGGGACAGCGAATGGCAACTGCGCTGGCAGAGGCTGGAGCTGATATTGTGGGGGTAAGTTTTTCGCCGGAAGCTGATGAGACCCGGACTAAGATTGAAGCCCTGGGGCAGCGTTTTGTGTATATTTCAGCGGATCTCAGGTCCACAAAGCCGATAGGATCCATAGTTCAAACAGCACTGGATGCTTTTGGGAGAATCGATATTCTCGTGAATAATGCAGGGATAATTAAAAGAAATGACCCTCTGGACTTTACGGAAGAAGAATGGGATGAGGTCGTTTCAATAAATCTGAAGACCGTCTTTTTCTTAAGCCAGGCGGTAGCCAGGCAATTTGTAGCCCAAAAATCGCCGGGGAAGATTATCAGTGTGGCCTCGGTCTTGAGTTTTCAAGGTGGTATCCGGGTGCCATCCTATACAGCAAGCAAGTTCGGTATACGGGGGCTTACCATGGCTCTGGCCAACGAGTGGGCCAAATATGGTATCAATGTAAATGCCATCGCACCGGGCTATATGGCCACAGATATTACCACCCAGTTACGGGAGGATCCTGAACGGAGCCGGACTATTCTAGAACGTATACCTGCAGGGCGCTGGGGTAATCCCGACGATTTGGCCGGTGCGGTTGTATTCCTTGCTTCACCTGCCTCTAATTATATACAGGGCCATACACTGGTGGTGGATGGCGGCTGGCTTGCCCGTTGATCTATACATTTTACCTGTTCCCTTTCCCGGGGACAGGTATGTGATCCTGGGCTTCCCATCCGAGGATTGCGGATATTTCCCGGGCTGCTTCTTTGATCCTTTCTATATAACTGTCTCTTTTATCTTCATTAAAGCGAAATTTGGGCCAGGAGACACTAATTGCAGCCACAACTTGTCCGGAATAATTAAAGATTGGGGCTGCAAGACAGGTAATACCTTCTTCATGCTCCTCCCGGTCAGCGGCTATTCCATGCATCCTGATTTCAAGGAGCTCCATTTCTAATTTTGCCCGGTTTTTTATGGTGTTTGGCGTGAAGGGCACCAGGGCAAGACGGGAAAGGTGTTCTTTCTGTTCCCTCTCATCCATATAGGCGAGCAGTGTTTTACCTATTGCGGTACAATAGAGAGGAATCCGCTTACCAAGCCTGGAATACATACGAATCGTATATCTGGATTCTATTTTAAGGATATAGATAGCATCCTGTTCATCCAGAACACCCATATGGACTGTTTCGCCCAGGTCAACTGAAAGCCGTTCAGCCACGGGTCTGGAAACCGAAGGCAGATCGATATGATCCAGAGCTCTGGCTCCAAGGCTGAACAGTTTAAGCGTTAAATACCAGCGGTCCCCCTCATCCCTTTTTACGTAACCCAATTCTTTCAGGGTTTGTAGGAATCGGTATACTGTTGGTTTGGCCAACTTCGTTTTTTTTGCCAGATCTTCGAGGTTTATCCCGGAAACTGATGAAAGGGCATTGAGGATGGTAAATGTCCTGTCAACTGCACTGATTGTCTTTGGCGTACTCATGTTGAAAAATAACGCTCCGCATTCCAGAAGGAAATGTCCGCAACAATTCGTTGCAAAAGTTCCCGGTCATTGGGGATTTCTCCGTCCTCAGCCCAGGTGCCTATGATGTTGCAGAGGATCCTGCGGAAGTATTCATGCCTGGGATAAGACAGGAAGCTGCGGGAGTCGGTGAGCATGCCGATGAAGCGGGGCAAAAGCCCGAGATTCCCCAATAGTTTCATCTGTTCTTCCATCCCATCCTTATGATCACAAAACCACCAGGCGGACCCAAGCTGTATTTTACCAGGAATTTCATCTCCCTGGAAGCAGCCCATAAGGGTTCCCAATACATAGTAGTCCTTAGGATTAAGGCTATATAGAATTGTTTTTGGTAAAGCTCCTCTCTGTTGCATGAGATCGAGCAGTTTTGCCAGTTTTTCTGCAATCTGATGATCGTGGACTGCATCAAAACCGGTATCCGGTCCGAGTGTATTGAACATTGTGGTGTTATTGTTCCTTATAGAAGCTACATGCAGCTGCATCGCCCAACCGTATTTCCTGTATTCGCCGGCTAAACATACTAAAAGAAAGGTTCTGTATAATTCCGCTTCCTGAGAACTTATAGGTTCCCCCGATAGAGCTTTTTTAAAAATACGTCCTGCCTCAGCTTCCCATTCACTGCCGGTACTCCCGTTTTCAGAAACCGCAAAGGGTGGGTATTCCAGTGCATGGTCTGAAGCTCGGCAGCCAAGATCATTAAAATATGCTATCCTTTTAGACAGGACCTGTAATAGATCCTTAAGGTCCCGAATTGCAGTGCCTGCAGTGCTGGATAATGTTTCAATATAGGATGTAAAACTGGGCGTCTGAACAGCAAGGGCTTTATCAGGACGGAAAGAGGGCAATACTTTAGTTTCTGTGTGCTTTTCTTTTTTAACAGCATTATGCCACTCCAGGGTGTCCGCCGGATCATCGGTAGTGCCGACCGCATAAACTTTAAAAGTTGAAAAGATGCCATATACTGATAATGATGGATTGGTTGCCAATTGCCGATTTGCTTCCTGCCAGATTGCCGGTGCGGAAGCTTCGTTTAAAACTTCGCTAATATTAAAGTAACGCTGTAATTCGAGATGGGTCCAATGATAGAGGGGATTCCCGATAAGATAGGGAATCGTCTTTGCCCAGGCAAGGAACTTATCATAGGGTTCAGCCGTTCCGGTAATGTAGGTTTCTGGAATTCCGTTCGACCGCATAGCCCGCCATTTATAATGATCACCTCCAAGCCATATTTCTGCAAGATTAGAGAACCGCCGGTTTTCCGCGATTTCTTTCGGATTTAAATGGCAGTGGTAATCGAAAATTGGCTGGCTGGCAGCTACTTCATGAAAGAGCCATTGGCTGGTTTCTGTTGTAAGCAGAAAATCCTTATCCATAAATTTTTTCATAGGAACCTCCTCACTGTGATTACAGTATAGTCAAGAACTAGATTTGTGACATTTTATTGTCCTGCTCTTGTCTTATTTTTTCAGGTGAACCCAGTAAGATTCTGCCAGAGAAAGAAGCCTGGTATATTCCGATAGCAAAAGACTACACGGTTTCTCAAGCAGCTGCTGCCGGGTATCTTAAATAGAAAAAAAGGGCTGTCCAAAACTTTTGGACAGCCCTTTTTATTATATCTCCTTCCACCTTCTGCATGCATGAAGATGGCCGTCTCCGGCATCCTGCAATTCAGGCTCAGGAAGTTCAGAACATTCCTTTGTTGCGTAGGGACAGCGGGTATGGAACCGGCACCCGGCGGGAATATTAGCAGGGCTCGGAATTTCGCCAGAAATTGGTAATTCTTTTATAACATGGACTTTACCAGATTCAGGCTCAGGCACTGCTTCGATAAGGGCCCTGGTATAGGGGTGCAGAGGTCTATCAATAATATCTCCTGCTTTTCCCATCTCTACAATTTTACCAAGGTACATAACGGCGATTCGGTCTGTAAAATATCGAGCAGTAGATAGGTCATGGGTAATATACAGATAGGTTAAGCCCAGATCCCGCTGGACATCCTTCATCATATGCAGGATCTCTGCCCTGGTTGAAAGGTCTATCATGGAGACCGGTTCATCCGCTACGAGAAGAGAAGGGTTTAAGATCAAGGTGCGGGCCGTAGCAACCCGCTGGCGCTGACCGCCGGAGAGCATGTGGGGCCAGCGGGTCATAAATTCCTCTGGAGGATTCAGTTTTACCTCTTCCAGGGCTTTAATAATCATCTCCTGCCGCTTTTCGTGATTTGCTTTAATGTTATGAATAAGCAGCGGTTCCTCCAGGACATCCTTAATCTTGAACCGGGGATTCATGGAAGCATAGGGGTCCTGAAAAATCATCTGCACCTTAGTCCGGTACTTCCGGTTTTCTTCCTTGCCAAGGTGTGTCACATCATGGCCATCAAACCAGATGGAGCCCCCAGTCGGTTCAAGCAGTTTCATGATAAGTTTGCCAGTGGTAGTTTTCCCTGACCCTGACTCACCGATGAGGCCGAAGATCTCTCCCCGGGAAATGGAGAAGGATATTCCATCTACTGCGCGGATGAGACGCTGTTTCTTCTGTCCTGCTAAGGCCTGCGTAAAGGATTGATGGGGTTGGAAATGCTTCTGGAGATTCTCTACCTTTAGAATAATATCCTGTTGTGTTGTCATTTACTTAGCCCCCTTACAATGCCAGCAGGCCGCATAATGCCCGCTTTCTATTTCCACAAGCGGCGGTTCTTCTTCTTTACAAATATCCATTACTCGGTGACAGCGGGGGTTAAAACGGCAACCCTTAGGCGGATTGATGAGATCCGGCGGGGTTCCAGGAATATATTGGAGATTTTCCACCTCCTGGTGCAGCCGCGGTGTTGCGAGGAGGAGTTTTTCCGTATATGGATGGGCAGGCCCCTGCTTGCCGTAAATGTGTTCATTGGTTCCCAGTTCCACGATTTTACCCGCATACATGACACAAATGCGGTCAGAAACCTCTGCTTCCAGCGCAAGATCATGGGTGATAAAGATAAAAGAAAGTTCAAACTGCTGTTTTAATTTTTTAAGCAGATTGATGATCTGAGCCTGGACAATCACATCCAGGGCTGTGGTCGGCTCATCCAGAATAACCAGTTTTGGTTTTAAGAATAGGGCTGTCGCAATCACCACCCGCTGTTTCATACCTCCAGAGAGTTCATGGGGATAGCGATTCATAACTTCAGCAGGGAGACCAACATGGTTCAGGTATTCTTTAATGAGGTCTTCCGCTTCTTTTTTCTCCATCGGGCGGTGTTCCTGAAGGGTTTCCATCATCTGGCGGCCAATGGTGTACACCGGTGTAAGGCAGTTCATGGCTCCCTGAAAGACCATGGCAATCTGTTCCCAGCGGACATTTTTGCGTACATCCTTTTCTGTCATAGGGAGAATATCGGTCCCATTGATAAGCACCCGGCCGCCCTCATACCGGCCAGGAGGGGTGGGCATCCTGAGGAGGCTCGTCCCCAGACTGGTCTTTCCGCAGCCCGATTCACCTACCAGGCCAATGGTTTCGCCGGGATACAGATTGAATGAAATGTCATCTATGGCCCGCACTGCACCCTTGGAGGTGTGATAATACATTTTAAGGTGATCCACCTGTAATAAGCTTTCCATCATAGTCCTTCTTCCGGTATCTTGTTACCGAGTTCTCAATTTTGGATGTAGAATTCTATCCATGGCAAATCCGAGGAATGCAAATGTCATGCCCATGATTGCAATGGCGAGCCCTGGCGGTATAACCCACCACCAGAGGCCATTAAGGATTGCATTTCCCAACATTGCATCATGCAGAATTTGTCCCCAGGTAACGATAGAGGCATCTCCAAGGCCGAGCAATGAAACCGATGACTCATAGACTATGGCGCTGGGCACCGATAGGGCCATGGATGCAAAGGAGTAGGGGATCAGAAGCGGGGCCATGTGGTTAAAGATGATGCGCCGGTGACCCGCACCCAGAGCACGGGCTGCTTCGATATAGGTCTCCTCCTTAATCTGAAATGCCATGGAGCGGACCGTCATAACGGAACCGGGCCAGAAAAAGATGACCATGACGCCGATAAGGAACCAGATACTGGGTTTAAAAACCGCAGACACTACAATAAGTACTGGGAGGAGCGGAATGGACACAAAAATCTGGTAGATAAATTGCATGATTGTATCCACAATGCCCCCAAAATAGGCAGACATAATGCCATAGAACACCCCAATGAGAACGGATACTGCGGAAGTAAAAAGGCCAATAAAGAGGGCCCATTTCAGTCCTGCCACAAGGCCGGAGAAGATATCCCGCTTCATATTGTCCGTACCCAGAAGGCCCGAAACGGAACCGGTAACAACGATATGGGAGTCCTGCAGAACGAATTGGTCGGGATCAAGCACCAGGGCCTTGATGATAAACCTATAGTTTCCTTTCAGGGCTTCAAAGGATCCTGCCATCCCTTCCCGGGCCTTGTTAAAGAGAATTTCCGTACTGCGGATACTGCCGGAGGACACCATCGAAAGGTTATCCTCTGAGTCATGGATTTTTAAGAAGGTGAATAGACTGTCTTTCCCATCATTATTTACTGAAATGCGAACCGGAGTTGTATCAGAGTACTCAAAATATTGTTGCGTAAGCTGAATAGTGGCACCATCGGGCCGCTCTACTTCGATTATGTAAGGAACCATGCCTTGTATGGTGCTATGGAAAATTATATCCAGGGGTGCCTTGTCTGCAGTAAAATGATAGAGGAAACTATCCTGTACATAGGAGTTTCCCTCATCATCGGTGAGTTCTTCCCGTTTTCCCTTTTCCAGATTGATGGTTCTGGCTGCTTTTTTTTGAGCAAAAAGGTTAGTCCACACCGGCGGAGCATTAATAGGATTATCCTGCCAGTAGGTAATATCCCGCCAGCGGCTGTTTGTTTCTTTAAAGGGGAGCAGGGGGTTTTCAAAAATGGTGACCAGTAGAAACAGGATGAGTAATGCAAGCCCCACAAGACCTGAACCTTCCCGCCTGAATTCGGCCCAGAAGTCTCTGAACCAGTAACCAAGATCCTTTATGTTCATGCTTTGCCTCCGACTTTGATGCGTGGATCGAGGAATCCATAGGTCAGGTCCAGAATAACCAGCCCAGCTTGATACAGGCCAATCGTAATGGCCAGGTCGCCCATCAGGACGGGAATATCATTCTGTTGTACCGCTATCCAGTACAGGTTCCCTAAACCGGGCCAGGAGAAGATGCCTTCGAAGATGATTGAACCTGAAATGGAACCCAGGAGTGACAAAAGGGACATGGTTATAAGCGGCGGCGCAGCCGTTCTGAGGGTATGGCCAAAAAGAACGCTGTTCTCGGGGATGCCCCTGGCCCGGGCAGCCATAATATAGTCTTCCTGGAGAATACCTAACACGATATTCCTGACCACAAAAGCAAGTCCCCAAAACCCTATAAGAACCAGGGTTAAAAGGGGCAATGCGGTGTGCCAGAGCATATCTAGAATATACATGAACCCTTCCGGAGCCGGAACTGAATGAACTCCGCTGGAAGGGAATAGTTTCACGGTATAGACAAAAAACATGATAAGAATCATTGCCAGCCACCAGGTAGGCATGCCATATACAATCATAGTGATAAGGCTTGTAGTCTTATCCATACTGCCCCCGGGTTTCTGTGCCTTTTTTAATCCCAGGTAGATGCCTATTAAAATCTCAAATACCGCAGCAGCTGTAAAAAGCATAAGAGAACGGGGAATTGCTTCTGCAATAATCGTAAGCACATCCCGTTCGCCCCGGGATGATTTTATAATAGTAGATTTACCAAAATTAAAGGTAATGGTATTAATCGCCCGATAGACAATCCGTTCCCAGATAGGCCGGTCAAGCTTATTGTTTTTAATGAGCTGTTCCCGCCGTTCTGCCTGAAATTTCTGCAGGGCCGTGGTGTTCTTGCTTTTTAAACGCATCGATTCAAGGCGAACCTGTTCTTCTATTTGGGCCCGCATGGTGGTTTCAACGACAGAGTTGAACAGCGCTGACATGATAAAAATTAAAAGCGCATACATAAATAAGCCCTTTAGTATGCGCTTGGTGGCAAACCACTTGTACATAAAAACCTCTTTGAGAGTGCCTTATTTGGCCTGTAACAGAAAAAGCCAGGGCCAAAAATATCAGATTTTTTACCCTGGCTCAAGTCTTACGTAGAGAGGGAACCCTACGAGTTCCCTCTATTATTCTGTTACGGCAGGAGTACCAGTGAGGTGGGAACCACCGATGGTGCTTCGGTGCTGAATGCAGATTGTACTACCAGGGTATAACTGCCAGCTTTAAGTCCGCTCAGATCCTTAGCCGGGATGGTTGCCTGGAAGGAGCCATTCTTTACAAATTTAGCGTTATATACCTTTTCTGTTCCGTCAGCGAGGACCAAGGTTGCGGTTACCTTAGCCTTGCTGTCCGCAGCCGCTGCCGTATCAGTCGGATATTGGACCGCCGATACAGCCACATCAATGGTAACATCCTTTGCTTTGGATGCGGTTGCGGGAACCTTAACTTCATCAATCCTGGTAAGGGTGGTCTTGAACCTGTTGGGCCAATAATCAGAAGCATAGGGGTAGCTGTCCCGGAACGCAGAGAGTTCCACATAATTGGCATTGTAGTCCACCTTGCTGATAAAGTAAGGACCATTGGAAATATAGGCATTCCCATAGGTATCGATGAACTTAATGGCCGCATTGTACCGGGCTACCGCTTCTTCCGGTTTTACCCACTGCTTAATGGATTCGGGGACGTATTTTGCTTTTACAAAGTCCTGCAGTTTTGCCTTGATATCTGCTACGCAGGTGGGGTTGATGATATCCACTTCGGTGAAGGCCGGGTCAGAGCTGAAGGAATAAACCGTGCCGCTCTTGGATCCTTCGACCACCAATTTTGCAAGCGCTTCGGTAATTTCCCAGGAGACCAGGGTCTGCCGGCCGGGATTGCCAGCCTTGGGGGTGGGCACACCATTGGCAGCTACACGGGCTGCGTCCATGGGCCAGTTAAAGTCGTAGTAATTGGTGAAGGAACCATCCTTATTGATGACTCCGCCTTTGCTGATAGGCAGGGTGGACTGATACTGGGCTGCATAGGCTTCGTCGTAGTAAAGATCATCTTCGCTGTCTTTATTGGCCCATTCATAGGCAAAGGCAGTGGCATACATCAGGTCTGCAACGGTGACAGGCTGGCCGGAATGCCATTTGCCATAAATATAGGTGCTGGTGGCCTGCGAATAGGATGTAATTTTATCATTTTTAACATAGTCATACTTTCCATCCCCTACATCCTTGTATTCAACACCGGACTCCCATTTCTTGGTTTTGGAGTTGTAGATTATGGCATCCTTGGGAACCGCAATCTGTCCCACCGGTTTCCCTTCAGGACCTGCGGCTACCTTGGTAATAACCTTTTTCTCATCCCACTTAACCCGCAGGGGAGTATCCGCCGCATCGTTCGGGGCTTCGAAGGTGGAAGGATCGGTACAGGCTTCGATAATGGCTGCACTGTATACATCGCTGAAACCGTCTACACCAACCGGATCCCATGCGCTCATGAAGAGGCCGCCCCGGGCGGAGTACTGGGTAATCCGGAGAATTTTTTCATTTTTATCGTTGGGTTTTACGTCCGCAGAACGGACTGACCAGTTATTAAGGCCATCGCCGAGTCCATAGAGCATCCGGCTGTTAAAGCGGCCCTTGTTTGCCACGTAATACTGCATCTGGCTGACCAGATAAATCCGGACTGCCTCTTCCAGACCGAGCTTGGTCGCCTTAAGATTGTCCTTCCAATATTCATCACTGGTCAGGAACCAGCCATTATAGCTCTTCTGGGCAAGCCGATCGATTTCATCATTCTTGTAGTTCCAGAATCCCTCCGTAGCACCGCCGGGCATATAGCCGTAATAGGGGGCATACATCTGAGAGATGGTCACATCCCACCAGCGGCGGGTTGCACCGGCGCCCCAGCCTTCGGTGTACATGGTCCATTCATAATCAGCGGGGTCTCCGCTGTAGACCAGTTTGCCTGCCTTGGAACGGTCATAGAGGAGCCGTTCCACCTTAAGTCCCGCCTTCTCAAGCTGATCTGCCACATAGTTACCTGCAGGGAGCCTTCCGGATGGATCATCCACCCGGATGATGAAGCGGATGGTGACCGGCTGGCCTTCGTAGGTCCAGAATTGGCCTGATTTCACCAATTTGCCCTTGTTTTCCGGCAGAGCTGCTGCGGCTTCCATGGCTTTGGTGATGTCGTCGATAGCTCTCTTTTCATTGCCCCGGGCAGTCATCCCCAGATTTGCTGCTATCAGGTTGTATTTATAGGTTCCGGGCTGTCCGGGTGTCATGGGGGTCATCATGGGTTCACCGGTGCCCTGGAGCACTTCATCCACCAGCTTCTTGCGGTCAATAAGCCAGTTCAGGGCGTACCGAACTTCCCGAATTGCCAGAGGATTGAATACCTTTTTTCCATCCTTTAGGGTATGTACATAAGGCGCCTTGTTTGGAATAGGGTTCGTGAGCAGTGACCAGGACCCGGAAGGTACGGCATAAACGTCTAATTTCGCAAGATCATTCTTATCGATACCTTTAAAGGTGCTTCCATTAAGTCCGGTGAAGAATACATCGGTTTTACCTTCCGCAGTGTCTTTAATAGCGACGGTCTGATCCATAACGACATTGTAGATTACCTTGTCTGCAATGGGACCGGTTTTTTTGCTGGCCTGTGCATTGGCGGTACAGAGTACAGTGGTAGCACAGAGGATTGCAAATAACCTTTTCTTCATAAAATCCTCCTATTAGGTGTTCAAGTTCAATGACCTTTCATCAATCTGAACCTGTATTATTATTGTGTATCAATACTTATAAATTGTAAAGAATATACTGATAAAAAAATATGACCCAGCTTTGAGTGGGTCTCCTGACAAAAGCTAATTTTTACATCATACTATGACTATGAACGATCGATTCCGACGCTTTAATTCCGGCCGGGCAAACTTTTTTCTGGTGGCTTTTATCGCCCTTGTCCTTGCGGGTGCTGTTTTAAAAATCACCGCCTCGGTGGTGTTACCCTTTATCATCGCAATTCTGCTTGCCTTTATCCTGGACCCCCTGGTCAGGGCTCTGCAAAAACTGCATATTCCCCGTGCTGTTTCCATATTCATTGTTATTCTGGGTATAGGCGGCTCCCTCTATCTTGCAGGCCTGATACTGTTCAGCTCCGGAAGGACCAT
>ERZ795047.3617-NODE-3617-length-13640-cov-5.046154_pt1 | contig 13640 bp, 8 predicted proteins | sample MGYA00375131_ERZ795047 | MGnify/ENA primary metagenome ERZ795047 (study PRJEB30176, sample SAMN05720228) | activated sludge metagenome | isolation source: Anaerobic digester | place: Japan | collected 2015-05-20 ... | reverse complement strand
CACCCAAGCATGCACCCACCCGCGGCGGTTGACCACTGCCAGTATAATGCGGCATGAGCTCAGGCGTTTCGAAGTCGCGGCCCGCGACACGTATTGAGAGCCGGATATGAAAGCGCTCGCGAAACCCCTTGTGCGGTTCTGGCTGTTGATGCCGGCGCTGCTACTGTGTTCCTGCCCTGCCCCTCGGCTCGAGCTGGCGCCGGTGGAATTGGAGAACGGCGTTGAGGGCTGGGACTACGGGGAACAACTGGTTAGCGAGGGCCGCCCGCCGTTGCGCTGGTCCATCAGCCAGGGCGAACTGCCGCCGGGGCTCATTCTGGACGACGGCGGCGCGCTGGTCGGCACGCCCACACAGCCCGGCGACTACGCCTTCACGGTGCGCGTGCGCGATTCGTCCTTCCCCGCGCGAACCGGCACGCAGAACTACGCCATAACCATCCTGCCGCGCCTGCGGATCACCGCGAACCTGCCGGACGGACGGGTGTTAGAGCCGTATGCGGCCACGCCGGCTGTGGAGGGTGGCGTACCGCCCTACACGTTTGAGGCGATTGGCTTGCCGGCCGGCCTGGGCATCAAATCCGAGACGGGCACGATTTCCGGTGTGCCGCTGACGCCTCATGCGGCATTGCGTGTCGACGTGCGCGTCAGCGACAGCGGCCAGCCGCAGCAAACCGCTACCGACACTGACTTTTTCACCATAAAGAACCAGGCCATTCAGATCGTCACCAGCGACTTGCCGCCCGGCCAAGTAGGCGTCCCTTACAGCCAAGCAGTGGTCGCCGAGAATGGCCAGCCGCCCTATCGGTGGGCCGTCAGCGACGGCCTGTTGCCGGGCGGGCTGCGTTTGAACATCGTGACGGGCGTGATATCCGGAACGCCAACTGCACCCGGAACCAGCACGTTTACAATCAGTGTCATTGACTCGGACAACCCGGCCACCAGCGACGCGACCGTCTTCACGGTTGAGATTGCACCGTAGTCGCTATTGCGAAAACCCGAAGGAGCGCCAAGTGAGCACGCTGACAAACTGCTGTGCGTCGAGGACGACTGTGCTGCTGAAGTCCGGCCTATTGGCGCTGTTGGCGACCGGCTTCTGTACGGGCGGGTCATGCACGATAAACATTGACCATCCCGGCGACCCCGGGGCCGTTGCCGGATACGTGCCGCTGGACGAGGCCTTTCTCGATCTGCGGATCAATGCGTCCGGCGGCACCGCCGAGGCCACCGCCGTGATAACTGACCTCTTGCATCGCATCGTGCGGCTGCGGCAAGGGCAGGAAGTCGCGATCAATGGCCGGTCGCTGATCGGCCCCGATGTCGCAGGCGTTTATCGCGCTACGCTGTCGGCCGCGGGCGAGTACACCGTGACTGTCCGCGAACCGACGCGCGGCGTAAGCAACACGCTTCTGCAGCCGCCGCCGGGGTTCTCGATCGTGCAGCCGCCGGCGGGCGGAACGGCGTCGCTTTCCGGCTTCACGGTGGCTTGGACGAATTCTGACCCCGCGCTGGATGTGGAGATCAGGCTGACGCAGGTGCTATTCGGCGCGGAGCGGACGGTGACGTTTGGGCCGTTCACCGATACCGGGACGCAGGCGCTGTCCGCCTCGCAGCTCGCCGACTTCCGCCAGGGCGCGCCGCTGCTGGTCACCGTCATACGCATCCTCGAATCGCCCGCGGTGGAGGGCTTTCGGAGCGCTGTAGCGTCAGTTGAGATCTCAGAGACCGTCTCGGTGACCCCCACGCCGTAGCGTCGCCGCCCTGCGGGCGACGTTGAACCTTGGCAGGGACGCTGCTCCCTTAGCGGTTTGACGGCGGATCCGCATTGCGTCGGCCACGGGGGGCCGGCGCTACTACCTACGTCGGCCGCCGGGGGCCGACGCTACCGCCTCGGGCCGGATCACGCTAAGCTTTCCTCCATCAAAACGGGCTCAGACCTGCGGGCCGGAGTCGATGGAGGAGCATGTGACCGACCGTAACCCCGTTACGCGCCGTGAGTTCCTGAAGGGCGCCGCCAAGCTGGCCGCGGCGCCGTACGTCGTCTCCGCGCTCACGTTGGGGCGAGGAGCGCGGGCTGCCCCCAGCGAGCGGCTGACACTGGGAATGACCGGCGTCGGCAACATGGGCGGCGGTCACCTGGAGACGCTGCTCGGCCACCGCGACGTTCAGATTCTCGCGATTTGCGACGTGCAGCGTGACAAGCGCGAAGCGGCCCGCAAGAAAGTCGAGGAGCACTACGCCGCAGACATCTCTTCCGGAAAGTACAGCGGTTGCGAGACGTACAACGAATTCGAGAAGCTGCTGGCCCGCGCGGACATCGACGCGGTCGTCATCGCCGTTCCCGACCATTGGCACGCCATCGTGGCCATTGCCGCCTGCCGCGCCGGCAAGGACGTGTACTGCGAGAAGCCGCTCTCGCTGACGGTACGCGAAGCGGAGCAGATGGCCGCGACCGCCCGCGCCTACAACACCGTCTTCCAGACCGGCAGCCAGCAGCGCTCGAGCCGGGAGTTTCGGCTGGCCTGCGAGCTGATCCGCAACGGACGCATTGGGAAAGTGCAAACGATTAACGTTGGCATCGGCATGCCTTCGACTGAGAAGTGCCTGCCAGAGGAGCCGGTGCCGGAGGGGTTCGACTGGGAGCGCTGGCTCGGCCCGGCGCCGTGGGCCCCCTACAACGCCGAACGCTGCAGCGGCGATTACTCCGGCGGCTGGCGGCTGATTCGTGATTATTCGGGCGGCATGACTACCGATTGGGGGGCCCATCATTTCGACATTGCCCAGTGGGCGCTCGGAATGGACGGCGATGGGCCGGTCGAGATCATTCCGCCCGGCTGCGATGGCTGCGACACGCTGACGTTCAAGTACGCCAGCGGCGTGGTGATGTCCCGCGGGGGTGCTAACGGCATTCTCTTCACGGGGACCGACGGCAAGATCGAGGTCAACCGCGGCCATCTCAAAAGCTGGCCCGAAGAGATCATCAAGGAGCCGATCGGGCCGAACGAGATACACCTGTATGAGAGCCCCGGCCATCACCAGGATTGGCTGAACTGCATCAAGACCCGGAGCCGGCCCATTTGCGACGTGGCGATAGGCGCCAGCTCGGTGACGGTTTGCCATTTGGGCAATATCGCCTCATGGCTCGGCCGGCCGATCCGCTGGGACCCGCAAAAACGTGAGATCATTGGCGACGAGGCCGCGTCGCGCTGGCTCGATCGTCCGAAACGGGCGCCGTGGCGGCTGTTCCTTTGAGCGAAAGTGTGAGCAAGAGTATGACTATGAGACTAGTGACTATCGCTGCTTCCTTGAGCGCCCTACTGGCGTTTTCATGCACTGAATCGTCAATGAAGACGAGCGCGAAGACCACGCATCCGGACATTACCGCGCCGGCGCCGGTTGAAAGGCCGGCCGACTCAGCGGCGCTGCCCGCCGACTCAGCGAAGTTGCCGGCCGACTCAGCGGCGCAGCCGGCGCCTGGCGAAGTTGCCGGGCGCGAAGCGCAGGAAAAACCGGCGCCGCAAGCCGAGGCGCCGTTCGTCCCGCCACAGAACTACGCGGCATTTTTGGACGAGCTTCTGCCGCGCCTGACCGCCGAGGATCTGGGTGAGCGTCAGCGAGCGCAGCGGGAACTGGAGCGCGCCTGCACTCACGCCGCCGCGCCCGGAAACGAGAGCCGCCGCGCTGAGCTGTGCCGGGCCATGCTCGCTCGGTTGGGACCGGAGACCGCGTCAGGCGCGCGGATTTCTTTCGTGGGACAACTCGAGAAGGTCGGCCAAGCCGACTGCGTGCCGGACCTTGGCGGCTTGCTCGAAGATCGCGATCCGCAAGTGCGCGAGGCGGCACGCCGCGCTTTGCAGAACATGCCGGTTCCCGCCGCGGGCTTGGCCCTGCGCGAAGCACTGCGGAGAGCCACTGCTCCTGAGATGCAAGTGGCGCTTATCAACGCCCTGGCGGCGCGCGGCGAGACAGTCGCGCTTGCAGTCATGCTCGACCTTGTGAACTCCGAGCAGCCCGAAGTGGCTTCGGCCGCGCTCGCAGCCGTAGGCGACCTGGGTGGTGTTTCTGAAGTCGCCGTTCTCGGAGCCTTGCTGGATGACGCTGATACGGCGCGCCGGGCGCCCGCGGCTGACGTAATCGTGCGCATCGCCGATCGCCTGGCAAAAGCCGGCGAGGGGCGGGGTGCGATGCCGGCGTTGTGGAAAATCTCGGGCGATCCGGTTCTGCCGGCCGCCGTGCGCGGCGCCGCGCTCCGCGTTCTGGTTGTAGTTGACCCGCGGCAAGCCCTGCCGCTGGTGCAGCGTGCGCTCGCCGATGAAACCACGCCCGCCTTGCGCCCCGTTGCCGCTCGCTTGCTGGCGGAAATACCGGGCGACGACGTGCTCTTCAGGATCGTTATGACGCTGAACACCTACCCGACGGAGGTGCAATGCATACTGCTCGACGTCGTGGCCGAACGCGGCAGCAAAGGCAAGTTGGCCGTGCTCGCGGCGCTCGACAGCAACGAGGAAATAGTCCTGGTCGCGGCCCTCAAGGCCCTCAGAAAGGTGGGCGACGTGACCGACATCCCTCGGCTGGCGCGCCTCGCAGCCCTGGGCGAGGGCGACGTTCGCGATGCGGCCCGCGGCACGCTGGAACGGCTGCCCGGGTTCAACATCGAGCCGGCTCTCATGCTGGAACTGGACAAAGACCAGGAGGCGGGCATCCGGGCGGAGATCATCAGAGCGCTGGCACATCGCAACTTCAAGCTGGCGGTGCCGCGTCTGCTAGCGCTGGCTGAAGACGCCAGTCCGGTGGTTCGCGCCGCGGCGTATGAAGCCTTGGGCCGGCTGGCTACGGCCGAGGCGACCACGCAACTCGTCGGCTTTCTAACGGCAGAAAAGGACGAGGACGCCGCCAAAGCCGCAGAGGATGCGATCGTCGAATTAGCCCAGAGCGATGAGGATCGCGACGGGCGGGCCGGGCCGGTCCTGGCGGCCCTGAAGGACTCCAGCGGGATTGCGGCCGGCCGCCTGCTGCGCGTGCTGGGCCGGCTGCAAGGGCCGGCGGCGCTGGCGGCGATTCGGGCCGCGGTCCAGTCGAGCGACGATATCGCTGCTGACGCGGCGTTCCGAGCACTAGCCGACTGGCCGGACGCCGAAGTGCTGGACGACCTCTTGCAGCTTGCCGGCAGCCAGAACGAGATTCGGCACGCGCTGGCCCTGCGCGGCTACCTGCGGCTGGTGCGTCTGCCGAGCGAGCGGCCGGCCGAGCAGACGCTCGAGATGTTGAAGTACGCCATGTCACTGGCGCGCAACGCGGACGAGCAGAAGCTGGTTCTAGCGGCGATGGGCGAAGTGCCGCATTTGGCGGCGTTGACGGAAGTGCAGAACTGGCTGCGCAAAGACGAGTTGCGCGACGAAGCCGCCGCCGCTGTTGTTAGCGTGGCGCGGGGCCTCGCGCTGTGGTATCCGGATGAGGCCCGGGCCGCGCTCGAAAGAATAGTGGCTGCGGGCGTAGCGGAGGGGCCCACGAACCAGGCGCGCCAGGCGCTGCAGGCCATTGAGGAGCACGCCGGCGCCATTGGAGTTTGGGCCGTAAGCGTGCCGTGCTTGGCCGAAGGCGAGACTTACGCGGATGTGTTCGCACACGAGTTTGAACCCGAGACAGGCCGCCTGGCCGAGATCGAGTGGACGCCGCTGACCGCGACGCGAACGGATAACCCCTGGGTTTTCGATCTGAACAAGGTCGGCAAGTGCAGTAACTGCTGCGTCTATGCCCGAACCGCGATCTGGTCGGAGAACGAGCAGCCGGCACGCCTGGAACTGGGCAGCGATGACGGCGTGAAGGTCTGGCTGAACGGGCAGCTTGTACACAGCAATGCCGCCTCGCGCGGCGTCACGCCCGGCGAGGACAAGGTTGAGATAAGGCTGCAGCGCGGCTGGAATCCGCTGCTGCTGAAGATCGTGCAGGCCGGCGGAAACTGGGGCTTCACCTGCGCGGTTCGCGACCCGGCCGGTCAGCCAGTCCCCGACCTGAAGTTCGACGCCGACCGCTAGCGGCTGGGCGTCACGGACATCGTGGCCATTGTGCCGCCGGCGTCTCGCCGCCGAAAACATAGGCCAGGCGCCGGTGGCACAGGGCTACAAGTTGCTGAATAGCGGAAAGGAAGACCAACATGCGCACGCGACGTTTGGCGGGGTGGTCGCTGGTCATTGGTGTACTCGCTGTCGGTTCTGTCTCGCCGGCGCAGGATGAAGTGCTGATCGACCGCGGGGCGCCCGGCCTGCTGCTGAGCTTCTATGAGCTGGAACAATCGCCGCAATTCATGCCGGAGCTCGCCGCCGGCCAGCTTCCGAACCTGACGCGCATCGTTCGCACGCTCGACTTGGATAGCAACCGCGGGGATTTCGCCGCTGTGAATAGCCCATTCCTGACGGAGGTGACGGGCTACATCCACACGACGAGCCCGGCTAATTACGCCTTCCGTCTCATCAGTGACGACGGCGCCCGGCTCTGGATAGATGACCACCTCGTGATCGACCACGATGGCTTGCACGGCCCCGAGCCCAAGGACGGCACCGTCGACTTAACGGCCGGCACGCACAAGCTGCGCATCAGCCATTTCGACGCCGGCGGCGGTCAGCGACTGGCCCTGCTATGGAAGCCGCCGGATGCCGAGGATTATGCGGCCGTTCCTGCGGGCGCGCTGACGCACGATGCGGGCGCCGTCTCCAAATCAGCCGCCGGCAAGAAGCGCATCATTCCACCGTTGCGGCGCGGGCTGCCCGGCGACGGCACGCCCGTGGCCCGCACGCACCCGTCTTTCCAGCCGCCCCCGGCCGCGGGTCAATCAGCCACGCCATCCGGACCCGTGCGTGATGGCCAGTACGTGCGACTGCCCGCGCCAGTGTGGGTGCCGGATTGTCTCGCCGTTGCCCCGGTTTCGCCGACTTATTCGATTGCGCTCGACCGTGACGGAGACCAAGCGGCAAGCCAGCTACAGGTTTCGTCGGACTCGGGCGAGTGGAAACGCATTTTCGTTGATGAGTATGGCGAAATCCGGCAAGGATGTGTTTTCCGCTTCTCAGCCCCATCTGGCCCGGCGTTTTCGAAGCACGAGGGAACAGTATTCGAGATGCTCGGCGTGCGCGCCATGAGTAATGGCTTCGAGATCGAGTTCACCAAACCTCTGGACGCGCGCTGCGGCTGGGAACCGGATTCGTACGTCGTCGAGCAATGGCCCTTCGTTTTCGCGGAAGGACGCGGCCCGAGGCGCGATGGTTCATCTACGCCGGTCAAGTCCGCAAGCGTGTCGCCGGACCGCAGAAAGGTCTTTTTGGAAGTTGAGGGCCTGCAGCCGGCAAGCGTGGTTTACATTCGCCTGCTGCCGCCCTGCTTCGCCGAAGACGGCCAACGCCCCTGGAGCACCGAAGCCTGGTACACGCTTAGCTGGCTGCCGCAGGACCGCACCGGCCAGGTGCTACCGCCACCGACCAAGGCGCCGCAGAACATTCTCACCGACGCCGAACGCCAAGCCGGCTGGAAACTGCTGTTCGACGGCAAGACCCCCGCCGGCTGGCACGGCTGGAAAAAGAGCGAGTTCCCCGCCGGTTGGGAAGTCATCGACGGCTGCCTGGTGCGCACCGGGCGCGGCGGTGACATCGTCACTGACGAGGAATTCGAGAATTTCGAGCTCGCGCTCGAATGGCGCATCAGCCCTGGCGGCAACAGCGGCATTTTCTTCCGCGCCGACGAAAGCCTGCGCTGGGCCTGGGAAACCGCTCCCGAGATGCAGGTGCTCGACAACGCCGAGCACGCCGATGGGCGCAGCCCGCTGACCTCCGCCGGCTCAAATTACGCCCTCCACGCCCCAACCCGCGACGTGACGCGGCCCGTCGGACTGTTCAACGAAGTCCGCATCCTGGTGAATGGCGCGCATGTCGAACACTGGCTCAATGGCGAGAAGATCGTCGAATACGAACTGGGCAGCCCGCAATGGCAAGAGCTCGTCGCCGCCAGCAAATTCAAGGATATGCCCAAGTACGGCCGCACCGCCAAGGGTCGCATCGTCCTTCAAGACCACGGCGACAAGGTGTGGTATCGGAACATCAAGATTCGGCAGTTGCCGTAACAAAAAAAGTGGCTGAAGGAACATGATGAGGGATCAAGGTATCGAGGGATCGAGGGATCAAGGGATCGAGGGATCGAGGGATCAAGGACGGGACACGGATCGAGCGCGGGTGCCATGCCCAAGCTGTAAGCGCGGGCATGCCTCCCGGGAAAGGCTCGGTAACGCGGGCCTTGTTGACCTCGCAGCGCTCGCCTCCCAGAACAGACTCCGCAGCGCAGCCCTCATTCTCCTCGCACTGTTCACTGCCGCGCCTGGTCTTTCACAAACATCAACGGCGCCCGCCCGGCAAGCGCCCACCCGGCCACCGACGACCACCCGTAACACCGGCCCGCAGTTCGAAATCACGTTTGACGCCTCGGTGAGCGCGAAGCCGTTCACCGGCCGGGTCTACGTGGTTGCGACAAAACGAGCCTACCTGAACCCGTTGGAGACAGTAGAGTGGTTCAACTCAGACCCGGTTTTCGCACGCGACGTGCAGAACTGGAAACCCGGCGAAACACTGCTCATCAACTCCGAAAACTGCCTGGCTTACCCGTCAAAGCCGGTCGACCTGCCGGCGAACATCTACCGCGTGCAGGCCGTCATGGGCTTGAACGATTGGGCCCAGCACCCCATCGACGCGTCCGGCAATGGCTGCAGCGAAATTGCGGTCTTCAAGCATCCCGTCGCCCAGTCGCCCACGATACGCCTGGTCATCAACCACAAAATACCGCAGCCGCCGGTCGCGCATGGGGACGGCATCGAATACGTGCGGGTGAAAAGTGAATTGCTGAGCAAGTTTCACCGTCGCGACGTTTACCTGGAAGCGGTGTTGGCGTTGCCCCCTTCGTACAGCGGCGAGAAATCGGAGACGGACCGTCGCTTCCCTGCGGTTTACCAGATTCCCGGCTTCGACGGACGCGTTCAGTTTGCCAACCCGGCGCCGTTCGCCTCTCTGTTAGCCATGAATGGCCTTGACGCCGTTGTAGTTGCCCTGGTCGCGAGCTGTCCGACCGGACATCACGTGTTCGCGGACTCCGCCAACAACGGGCCGTGGGGGAAAGCGCTCGTGACCGAGTTCATTCCATATCTTGAGGCGCACTATCGGCTTATTCCCGACGCTGCGGCTCGCTACCTGACCGGCCATTCGTCGGGCGGATGGAGCAGTTTGTGGCTGCAAGTCACGTATCCGCAGGTATTTGGCGGCGTTTGGTCCACATCGCCCGATCCGGTCGACTTTAACTCCTTCATGCAGATCAACATTTACGATCCGCCGGAAAGTGTTTTCTCTAACGCGGATGGCTCGCCGCGGATGCTGTCGCGGCCCGGCTTTTTCGGCCATATCGGCTGGCGGGCTTTGTCGGACTTGGAGCAGGTAATGGGGCGGGGCGGTCAGCTTGGCTCGTTCGAGGCGGTTTTCAGCCCGCGCGGGCCGGATTGCAAACCGGCCCGGCTGTGGGATCGCGCGACCGGTGTGGTTGACCGCGACGTGGCTCGCGCGTGGCGCAAATACGACATCTGCCACGTACTGGAGTCAAATTGGAGCACGCTCGGGCCGTCGCTTGCCGGGAAGCTACATGTGTATTGTGGCGATCGTGATGATTTCTTCCTCGAGCAGCCGTTCCTGAGGCTGCGCGAAACATTGGCCAAACTGGGCAGCGACGCCCACCTGGAGTTAGTTAGCGGCGCCACTCACATCCTTCCGACGTGGGTGTTTAATGAAATCGCGGGCGAGATGGCCAACCAATTTGCCGCGCTACAACAAACAACAAAAGAACCGGGCCAACCCGCCGGAGCGCTGTTAGACTAAGGTCTTGACAGGGATGGCCCTCTTCGGGGCGTCTCCCGGTGTATCCTTCTCCGCGGGCGGCGGCCCCCGCCACCCGCAATCAGACCAGGCCCGCGTCTCTGGCCACGCGGGCCACCTTTTTTGAATTCTTAAACCAATGGCGACCCCGGCTCTGACCGCTTCGGCCTGGTTGAGCAAATCTTGCGGCGCTTCTTGATCCCTCGATCTCTCGATCCCTTCGATGCCCTGTCCCATCAACCCGGTGCGGCACGCCCCGGCGCTGCTCTACGGCTGGCGTTCGGGAGATGAACCCAAGCCACCTTGGCCCAGCTTGAACCAGTAGGATCTCCAGGGCCGCGGGTAGGTCTGTGGGCGAACGGTGGTCTGTGCGGGGCTGACCGGGCGTACAGCGGTGTCGTCTGGAGTGTAGCGCCCCAGGGCGATCGGAGCAGGCCGGAAAGTGCCGACAGAGCCGGCCGCGGGCGCGCCTGCGGTTCCCGCCATTACGCCGTAAGGCGGCCCCAAGCTGCCATAGGTTGCCTGGCTGGGCGGGGCGACCGTCCAGGCCGGGTGGACGACAGTGGGCTGCAGTCCCGGGTTGACATTCGCCGCGGTTCCGACGTATGGCCCGAAACCGAAGGCCTGAGCCGTGGCGCCGTAGCCCGTGTTTGCAAGTTGGGCCCTGCTGCTGGTTGTGATCAGTGGCAAGCCCGCCCCGCCGGTGTTCACAGGCCCCAGACCGGTGCCCGCGATGCCGGGTTGGGTCAGATCGCCGCGGACGGTCACCGGGGCAAGTGTGCCGAACATGCCCGCGCCGGTTCCAAAGCCGGGCTGACCGGTTGCAGCCTGCGTGACGCCGCCAAAGCCGGACATGCCTACGCCAATCGCCTGAGGGGCGGGAGCGAGCAGCGCGTTGCCGGCTGGGCCAACGCCATTCACGTTTCCGCCAAGGCCGGTCGGCGCTGGTGCGGGGCGAACCAGACCGCCCGACGGTGTCCCTGGCAATCCACCGCCGGGGGATGTTCCCGGATCAGGCTGTTGGCTGGGTCCACGTTGCGGAGCGGCAGGCTGCGCGCTTACCTGCGCTTCAGCCCCTTGAACTCCGAGCAAGAACAGCAACGACAGGAGTAGCTTCGTCAGCGACGGGAGTGTTTTCGCCATAGTCCACCACTATCAGCATAGGCGCGGCATACGCGGGCCGGCGATTAGAGCTCCGAGCCGGATATAAATCACCGCCAAGTCGGCTGAAACTGCGTTTATGTGCGACTGAACGTGCCGGCGAAGTCGGACATTACGTGCCGCCCAACGCGCTCAGCCGGGCCTGTGCCTGCGCGTGCCCAGGGGCCACGTTTAGTGCGCGGCGGTACTGCTCGATGGCTTCTGACGTTCGCCCCGCAGCTTCGAGAGCCTGTCCCAGAAGCACCATTAACTCGGGGTCCGGCTTGAGCCGGGCGGCCACCTGGAGGTGCTCCAATGCTTTGTCCGTTTCGTTGCGCTGCAGGCAGATCAGGCCCAGGCTCACACGGGCCGCCAGGTAATTCGGATCCTGGCGCAGCACCTGCTCGTACTGCTCGGCGGCCTCCGCGGGCCGTCCCAGTTGGGCTAGCACTCCGCCCATGTTTGCACGAGCATCGATCAGCGTGGGGTCCAAGCGCAGCGCTGCCGCGAACTCGGCCAGCGCTTCCTCCAGTTGTCCGGTGCGCGTCAAAGCATACGCCAGCCGGCTGCGCACTTCGGCGCTTTGCGGCGCCAGTTGCACGGCCCGCCGGTGCTCCACGACTGCTTCCGCCGGACGATTGAGCTTGCCAAGTGCGAGCCCCAGATTGCTCAGCCCCTTCGCGTCCTGCGGGTCAAGCCGAATGCCCTCCTGGAAGTGTGGTACGGCTTCGGCTATGCGGCCCTCAGCGACCAGCGCGTTGGCCAGGCCGCGGTGGGCGCGGGCGTTCTGCGGCCGGGCATGAACGACGGTCTTCCACATCGCCAGCGGGCTGCGGTAATCGGCGTTGCGCTTGATCGTGGTCGCGCCCAGCGCAACAGTCGCCAGCGCCACCAGCGCGAATGCCGGGCCGCGCGGGAAACTCGCCGTGCCGGTTTCGGTTCGCGAAGCGCGTGGTGCCGCGCGCGGACGGCTCCAGCGCCGCAGCAGCTCGTGGATGCCGAATACGACCAGCACGACAACGCCGGCCAGCGGCAGGTACATGCGACGCTCCGCCCCAACCTCGGTCGCGATCGGGATGATGCTCGACGTTGGCGCCAGGATTATGAACACCCAGGCCGCCGCGAAGCCCACACGCGGGCGGCGCCAGCACGTCCAGCCAACCAGCAACAGCAGCGCCGTCAGCGCGATGAGATAAGGCCAAGTCTCCAACAGGGTCGTCGGGCGGGCCGGGCCATAATCCAGCACCAACGGATGCGGCCACAGCGCCAGGCGCAGGTAAGTGGCAATCATGACGCACTGGCTCAGGGCGTAATCGAGCGTGCTGGCGCCCAGCGCCCAGCCGACTGACCCGGCGCGCGGTGCGCCCAGCATCAGGGCCGCCAGGACCGCCCAAGTGGCAGCCAAACCGAGGTACAGCCCGTAGCGCCGGCGCAACACCTGGTTGAACGGCTGGGCGCGAAACGCCCAGTCGTAGAGGAACACCGTAACGGGGGCGGTGACCATGACCTCCTTGGAGGCCATGCCCAGGGCGCAGGCGACGATGGCCGCGGCCCGCCACAGCCGGTGGTGGGCTGAATCCATTTCGCGTATGGCGCAGTAGAGAGTGAGCAGGTAAAACAAGCCCATCAACGATTCGCTGCGCTGCGACGTATAGCAGACGCACTCGGTCTGCAGCGGATGCACGAGCCACAAAAGAGCGACCACCAGCGCCAGCGCGCCGGAAGCCGGCCCAAAGCGGTCGCGCAACGCCGGCCCCAGCAGCGTGCGGCGGATAACCCCGTACAGAACCAGGCTCGCCAGCAGGTGTATGGCGATGTTGACGGCGCGGTAGCCGCCTACGTCCAGGCCGCCGGCGGCGTAGTTGAGCAGGAGCGTCAGCGTAACGACCGGGCGGCCGGAATCGGCCAGGTCCGCCGGAGCGAAGATTGTCCGCCAAAGCGGCCAGAGCGTGTGCAGGTGGTTGTTGTCGGTGATGCTGACGTCGTCGAAGATGAAGGAGGTGTTGAAGCTGTTGGCGTAAATCGCGAGGCCGGCGGCGATCAGCAGGACCGGCGCATACCGGGGCGACCCAGGCGAGCCGAGCTTGGCAGCGCGGCAGGCGCTGCTGGAAACAGCGGTTCGGGACGGCGCCGGCGCGGTCGGTCTGAGCTTCTTCACGCCGAGCATTATACGAGCCGGCACGCCTGCGCGCGGTGCTACCCCAGGTGCTCAAGCGGTCTGATAAAAAGGCGTGTGGCTGCGGGCACGGGGGGCAGATGATCAGATACTCATGGTTTTTGTGCACCCGATTTTGATAACCTGAGGCGCCGCTGCGCGGAGAGAGTTGATAGGTGAGAGGCGAGCCGGTGAGAGAGCGCGGAGAGGGATGATAGGTGACAGGTAAGGAGGGGCACATTTCGAATGGCGCATAGTGAGTGCGCGGGGCGCGGTCATGTTTGGGCTGGATAGGCAGTTTGCCAGATTGCCAAGGGGTTGCTGTTTTGACCGATAAAACCGGTGTTTGGCTTGCGCCAGGGGCAGGTTGCCAGTTTGCCAAGGTATGCGCGCTCGAATTTGGCAAAGTGCCGATAACTCGCTGCGCGAGAGCAGGAGAGAGGTGAAAGGTG
>ERZ795047.3604-NODE-3604-length-13685-cov-17.874835_pt1 | contig 13685 bp, 11 predicted proteins | sample MGYA00375131_ERZ795047 | MGnify/ENA primary metagenome ERZ795047 (study PRJEB30176, sample SAMN05720228) | activated sludge metagenome | isolation source: Anaerobic digester | place: Japan | collected 2015-05-20 ... | reverse complement strand
ATATATATAAGCCTACTGTTGATGGTGGAATACAACCTAATAAAAATATATATAATAGTTCCAATAATTATTATGATATACTTAATAAAGAAATTCAACTTAATAGGAATATACCTGCTATTTCTATTGAGGATATAAATCCAATAACGCCTACTGATTATAATATGAATTTTCAAAATGTCAATGTAAGTGATTTAGAAAAAAAATTAGATGTAATTATCTCAGTATTACAAAATATATTAAAAAAAGACCCTGTAATAATACCTGAGAATAAACAAAGTAGTAAAGACTTAGAATTACTTATTTATGGGGGTGCTTTATAATATATGATTAATATTACCAATATTCCTGAAGAAAGAAAAATTAAATTTTTACTTGATGGGACAGATGTTTTTGAGCATTTAAAAAAAGATATGTCTAATTTAGTAACTCCGGTAAATTTAATTTATACGGATGATACTACTCTTGAATTAAATTCTAAATTTAGTAATTTATTAAATATAAAAGGCTCAAATTTATTAACTCTTTTATCCGGGGCTACCGGTGGTGTAGTACCTTCCGGACAATTTGGTATTCAAGGGATACAAGTATGGGAAGAAACAGACCCTATTGAATTTTCTTTAAGTGTTGAATTACATATGGGTAAAAATGGTGGTAAAACTGATGTAGTAATACCTGCATTAGCATTATCAAAATTAACATTACCCTCTTATAAAGGAGGGGACAATAAAAAAGGAATGTCATTAATACCTCCAGGACCTGATTTAAAAGATGTATTAAAATTGGTAGGCTCTTCTATTGGAATAAATGATTTATTTGGAAATGGACGAGATAAAAAAAGTGCTAATCAAGGTGGTGGATTATTAACAGTTCAAATAGGAAAATTTTTAACTATTTCCAATATTATTCTTACAAAAGTAGAGCCTACTTTTTCATCTATTTTGGATGAGGATGGGATGCCTATACATTGTAAACTACAAATAGAATGTAGAACCGTAGAGGTTGCAACTACCTATATGATAACACAAATTATCAATAATATAAAATAATAATAGGGAGTTTATATTAGTATGAAATCAAAATATGATTTAATGACAGAATCTGAATATAAAGACCCTAATGGCAATGCGTATCCTGATTTAGCAACATTTCCTATTAACTCATTCAAACCTACCACAAGAGCTATAGATTATCAATTATCTGAATATGATATTTTATATTTTTATAAACTTATTTATGATTTTTATGGGGATTTTAATTTTTATGATGATATTACATTATGGTTAAATGATATTCCTTATATTTCAGATACTAGAGATGTATCGGATTATAATTATAATGAAATTGATTATAGAGGTAATTTTGGAAAGTATATTAAATTTTATACAAAACAAGATATTGATAAATGGTATTTAAATTCAATCAATAATGCTTAATTAAAGGGGTTATAATGGAATATAAGAATACTTATAATATAAATATCCTATTAAATGAACAAGAATTTGATATAATTCCCTCTAATTTTAGCTTTGTACAAAAAGATTCTATTTTTCAATTATATCCTACTGCATATATCAAATATAATGATATTCAAGCATTGCTTTCAGAATATTTAGCTTTTGTGAATGGTACTAAGGTTACTATTGATTATGGTACTATTGAAAATTCCTATTCTTGTGATTATGTAGTAGTAAAAAACTCTATTCCAGACCAATATAGTACCAATAGTCTTGGTGGAATGAGTGAAATATCCTTATTACATTATTTTTCTTTTAATCAAAGTAAAAAATCTTTTGCTTATAAAGATGAAATTTCTAATATAATATCAAAATTAACTTCTTATTTTAAGAAAAAAATAATTGAAAAAACTGAAAATAAAGGGGTATGGTATCAATCGTTAATAACCGATGCCGATTTTATGGAACATTATTTATTACCTTTTGCTTATTCCTCTACTTCTAGTAATACTCCCTTTTTTTTATTTATTGATTCTAATAATATATTTCATTTTCAATCATATCATTCATTATTTACACAAAAGTCTGTTATTGAATTAAGAATGTATGAAAAAGGTACTCCTAGTTCATTAGGGAAAGACGCTATACAAGCTATATATCCCTATCAATCTAATTTACTTGAAATACGAAATACCCTTAATCCCTATTTTTTTAATTTTAATAATAATGCAAGTTATACTATATTTAATGATACTATTAAAAAACATTTATATGGTAATAAAAAAATTCCTATCATTTTTGATACTAATAATGTATATACAGATATAGTAAACTTATATTCTGAAGATATAGAGGATGTTAATACTAAAAATAATAATAATGGATTAAAACTTTTTCATAAACGAAACATTTTTGTAAATGATAAATTGATAATAGCTTTAAATCTTAATAAAGACCTTTGTGCTGGAAAAAAAGTAACTGTTTCTATTCCTAGTTTTGGAGATAAAGAAAATAAAGAATTATCATTAAGATATTCTGGAGATTACATTATTGAAAGTTCATATCATTCATGGAATTCTGCAATGGGAAATACTATTTTAGTAGTATCTCGACAAGGGTCTGTATTTCATAATTCATATTGTAATGTTAAAAATATTATTACCGCATAAGAGGAGGTTAATATGGTGGATTTAAAATTATATGAAGCTCAAGTAGTAGATATTGATGATAAAGATAAGCAAGGTAAAATAAAAATAAGAATATTACCAGAACATAAAGATGTTCAAGATAATGTACTTCCTTGGGCTATACCTTTTTTATCAATTATGAGTAATAAAGAATTTGAAAATGACTTAGTACAAAAAGATTCCATTGTATATGTATTAGTAGACCCCTTATTTAAAAGATTTTATTATATAAGTAATAAATTTTTTTATACTGTTTTTAAGTATTCTACTATTGAAAATACATTATCTAAAGCTAGTGAAATTTCCAATAAAGAATATAAAAATATTAAATTTAGATTATATGAGGATGGAGGTTTAGAATTTCATAATAAACAAGATGGAAGTCATGGATTTATTCATAAATCAGGTAGTTATACTATTTTTGATAAGGATGGAAATATTTATCTTAATTCAAATCTTAATAAAATTAAAATATATAATACAACGGCTAATTTAAAAGATATGCTTGATAATATATATTCTGTTTTAATCAATTTATGTACTCCCGGTAATTTGATAGGTAATAAGGGAGCTCCAGTAGTTTATACACAGGCTACTACTGATTTAACTAATTTAAATTTAGATAAAAATAAATTATCTAATCTTATGGAATAACTATATATAGTATGAATAATAATTATCAATCAAATTATAATAAAGATAAATCCATTTTATATAAAGATTCTCCAATATATAAACAAGTAGATAAAAATGGTAATTTAAAAGAACTTATAAATTCTGAAGCAGTATCACAAGCCTTTAAGATTTGGATAGTTTCCAGTAAAGGAGAAAAAATAAGAACTAATTCTGGAGGGTGGTTAATATCTTTTATTGGAAAAGAGGTAACTGAAGATAGAGCTGAACAAATAAAGAAAAATATTATTCTAGGATTAGAAAAAGATTTTTATCCACCTATTACTGTTTCTAATATAAATGTTTTTCCTGATAAAAATAATTTTAGATATATTATTCATGTTGAAGGTTATAATACAGAAGTTAATATTGGTATAAACACTGTAGCAATAGTAGATGTTTCCCCTTAAATGTAAGAAAATGGGTATGTCCTGAATGTGGTACTGAACATAATAGAGATAATAATGCTGCAATAAACATACTCAATCAAGGATTAAAGGAATTAGGCTTAACGGCTTAATATAGACTAGGGTTGGAACGACCCGATGTGAGGCTCGTGGAGGTAGTAGGTTGCGAGGTCTATGAAGCGAGAATCTCCACCTTCTAAGCGAAGCGTAAGGTGGAGAAGTTCAAATATTATAACTATATTAAGTATGATACAATTTGATTTTGAATCCATTAAGTCTCGAATACTAAATACGTTATCCTCTAAATCAGAATGGGCTGAATTTTTATCTTATGGTACTAATAGTCTTTTATTGGATGCTATTGTACAAGAATTAGTATATGAGATTCAGTATAAAGAATATTTAACGTATGAAAACTGGTGGTCTTTAGCTCGTAATAAAAGTTCATTACTTGTTATTGCCCCTATTCATGGTTATAAAGTACCTCGTAAAATTGGTGCTAATGGGTATGTTAAAGTATCCGTTGATAAGAATTTTAATAATTCACATACAAGAGATATTTTTATTCCTAAATTTTTTCAATTTAGTAATGGAGAAACTTTTGTTTGTGCTACTACCTTGGTTCGTTTACCTGCTGGACAAAATTATGTAGAGATACCTGTAAAACAAGGGAAATATAAAGAAATTAAGTTTTTGGCTAAAGGTGATACGTTTGAAATATATGATATACTTGATGATTCTGTAGAAAATTCTTTATATGAATTATATGTAAATAACTTATTATGGGAACCGGTAAATAATCTATTTGAATATAAAGAAAATGATAGAGTTTACGAAATAAATACAAGTCCAGATTTTAAGAAAGTTACTTTACGTTTTGGGAATAATATTTTTGGTAAGAAATTAGAAACTAATGATGAGGTGGTATTTAAGTATATATCTACTTTAGGGGATAAAGGAAATATAGTTTCTGCGAATAATATAACTACAGTAGAATCACAGGCTTATGATGATTTAGTTAATTCTATAGATTTATATGTAACCAATGAAAAACCAATTCTTGGGGGTAGTGGGTACCCTGATATTGAAATGATACGTTCTTCTAGTCCAAAAGTATTTCAAGCTGGGGACCGGGCTTCTACTCGTGAGGATTATGAAGTTATTTTAACAAAATTAGATTTTATTTCAAAAGCAACTGTATGGGGTGTATATGAATATAATATTGATAGAGGAGAGGACCCTTGGACTTTTGTTCCGAATGAGGAAAATGTAGTACATATTGCAATATTAAATACCAATTATGAAAATATAACAGAGATTGAAAAAAATCAAATAGTTCAAGCTATTTATCCTAAAATATCACCAACAGATATTCTAAAATTTGAAGAGGTTGAAATTGTTAATTTATTTTTTGATGTTAAAGCTGTTGTAGCCAACTCTAGTTATTCTTTGGAAGGTGTAAAATCTACTATAGAGTTAGCATTAAAAAATAATTTCTCTGTAGCTAATATGAATTTTAATCAAAATATTTATGCTTCGGATTTATTTAGATTTATTGATGAGCTTGAAGGTGTAAGAAACCACGTAACAAAAATATATATAGAAAAAGTTTTTTATTTCTCATCAGCTTATGTAGCTTCTACTCAATTACCCTTATATCCAGTATCTGCTAATAATTCAGAAATTTTAATTAAGCCCTTGGGAGCTGATGATTCAGAATATGAACCTCTTGCCTATTTAGATGCTAATGGAAATATATTAAGTGTTAAAGACCCTGAAACATTAGAAAATATTTATAATCTATCTGGTTCTGGAGTCTCTATGAGTACAGGGTCATTATTATTATTAGTTCAAAATGGATTAACTGGTAATTTTGTTAATTATGAATTAAAAATACGATATTCATTGGTAAGTGATGACATTATTTTGAAACGAAGGCAACAGATATTAAATTACAATAGTAGTAACATTATTATGTCATACCCATTCTAATATAGTAGGGAAGGTATTTAATGAAATCTTATATTGAAAATTCAATAAAATCAAAACTGCATTCTGCTCTTACTATATCTGATTTTTGGAATCAATTTGTAGAAGCTATTGTAGATGAGTTATATATTCAACAACAAGAAACTGAAAAAACAAAATATTTTTATGATATATACCATGCGTTAGAAGATAATTTAATTTTATTATGTAAACAATTTGGATATAATCCTAATTTAATATTAAATAATTCTGCTTTAATCCCTCCAGAAAAAATACTTGAATATATAAAACTTCAAGCAAAATCAATTCAATATAGAATACAAAATAAAACTACCTATAATGGATATATGTTTAATTTTAATATTTTAGGTGCAAAGGGAAATACATATGTAGCATTTTTTGATAATACTAAAATAGTACGGTCCCTAGAATGGAAAGAGATTTATAATAAATTAGTAACTTTCTCTTTTGATAAACCTTTTATCGATATTATTCCTAATCAATCATTATCATTTGCTATTAACTTAAAACTAGATGAAGGATATATAATGGATGATGCTCCTCCATTAAAATTAGATATGAAAATTGATAGTACCCCAACAGGGCATATATTTTATGAATTTATACTTGATAAAATTTTAGAAGGAAATTATTTAATTGATGATAGATATACTCGATATTTAGAGGAAGCAAGTTTATATACAAAATCATTAAAACATTATGTTCATTGTGGGGTACAGCTTAATATACCATTATATACTACTGATGCTTATAATTTTATTCATCCTTCCAATGAATATACTATACCTGATTTAAAATTAAATACTTCTACAGGGTATCAATACGCTCGTAGGTATGTTTTAAGTCCTTTTCCTTTAATGGATGATGGAAGATTTTTAGATGAAACGGTAACATATACAATGGATAGTTCAGAAGAGGTAACAAATCCTGTTACATTAAAAGATTTTTATTATATATCGATTGGAGGAGGAAATCATCCATTATTTAATAATGATTATGCCTCTAAAATAAATAATCCTACTAATTATATTGCATATTATTCATTTAATGATGAACCTAATTCATTATTATTTACAGATTATTCAAATTTAGCTCATAATTTAACTTCTGATGATGTACAAACATTTAAATATAATGATTTTGGTAATACTGTTTATTTTTCTGGAGTACCTTTATATAATTTAGGAATTTCTTTAATAAATACTAATTACACTATCAGTTTTTGGTATGACCCTGATATGTCTGGGAGTAATCAATATATTTTTGATTTAGGTTTTATTAAATTATTATATAATTATACTTATAAACGATTAGAATTATTCTTTGAAAATAATACTTATTATATCAATAATATTGATTATTATCAACATTATATAAATATTGAATTACATACAAATGATACTCTTTATTTTTTTATAGATACAATATTAGTATTTTCAATTCCTATTACGCAATCATATAATGGTACACATAAATTATATATAGGTTCAGATAGTAATAAAAGTATTGATTCTTATTTTTATGGATTTATCAATGAGTTTAATATTAAATTAGGATTTTATACTACTGATGAAAAACAATATATTTATACAAATAAAGTTCGATTGATAACTAAATTACATAATTTTTATAATAGAGTACCATTATCAAATTTTGAAAAAGCTGAATCCTCAGATGGACAATATATGGTAGTAACAAGTTATAATAAAGCATTATTTATAAATAATGAATTTTTATTTAATAGAAAAAATAATATTGAAATTTATAATGGAATAACTAAATATAATAATTTAATACCAAAAACAGTAGGGGTTACTATACGATATTTAAGTGAAGATAAATATATTACAGCCACATTTAAAGATAATGGGGGTGGTTTTTTTGAGTCTATTATAGAAAATGATGAGTCGTATTTAATATCCGGTCGAATTGATTATTTAACTGGGGCGTATAGTGTATACTTATTTTCTTATAAAAGTATTAAAAATGCTCAAATATTTCCTTTTCAATCCACCAATCAAGTAACAGCTTCTCTTTATAAACATATTAAACCATTATCAATAAATATTTTTTATACCATAGGTACAGTTAATTTTAATGCAGTAGATGATGGTTTAGGAAATATTTTAGGGTATCAAGTAGATATTGAAAACAGTTATGTTAATTATGAAACTGGTGATTTTTTTATAAAATTTATTGAACCTACAGATAATAATACTGATGTTCGTATTCAATATTCATATAAAATTACTCCTTTAATTGATAATGGAGAACCAATATTTATTGAATACAATACATATAATAATCTTGAAGTAACAGAGGTCGCTATTGAAAATCAAAATAAAGAAATTATGGTGTATGCAACTTTTCCTCCTATTAAATTTAATAGTATGTATAATTATTTAGATACTGCATTTTTATTAAAAAAATTAACTATATAATTAAGGTTCAATACAAGAGGAATAAAGTATGGGTTCAACAAATACTGGAAATCAAATTTTAACGTATGATTATAGACAAGAGGTAATTGCCGAAGGCTTTAATAGACTTAATTATAAACTATTACCTAGAGGTATTTATGAAGGTGGGGGTTTATTAAAAATAAATGATACTACTGTAAATATTCTACCTTTTGTTTGTTTATATAATTATGCAAGTGGGGATACCGGTGTAGCAGTGAGAATTGAAACAAAAGATTCTGCAACAGTATATAGTGTTTCTCCAGCAACACCTTATATTATAGGAAAATTTATTTGGATTAACACAGAAAAAAATTATATGGATTTTCAAGCAGTTAATGAAAATGATATAGTAAATGATTATATTGTATTCGGTAGGGCTATTTTTAATGGCTCTGTAATGACTACTTCTTTCGATTATTCAAAAAGTACCTATCCTATACTTAAAACATTAAATTTATTAAATAATAGTGTTCCCCCATTTTATGTAGTACCTAATACTACCTCTGGTGGATACAATAATCAAATAAAAGTATTTCCCGGTGGTCCTTTATTTTTTAATGGCAAAATATTAAATATCAATACTGAAACAACCTTAACAATAAATCCTGCTCCTTCTACAGGTAGAACTGATATTATTTATATCAGCTCTGTAAATAATAGTCTATATGTAAAAGAAGGTGTAACAACAGCAGGTGCTCCTCTTCCTACTTTAAGTATTGATTCTTTACCAATTGCCATTATTTCAATGCCGGGTAATACCTCTATTGTACAGGGTAACTACATTACTTATATTCATCCATATAATTTTCTTAGTAATAAGTTTCTCTTAACAGTTCCTAATACCGAAGTAGGGGCAATTTGGGTAGAATAATTATTCTATCATATAACTATATAAAGTGAGGAAAGAATGAGTTCAATAGTAAACAGGGGAAGTCAAGTTTTACTGTATTCTTATAAACAAGATGTTACTTCTGAAGGATTTAATCAATTAAATCATAAATTACACCCTCATGGTATTTATCAGGGTGGAGATTTAATTAAAATGGATAATAATTTAGTAAGAATTGAACCATTCTTTTGTGTATATGAATTAGTAGAAAATAAAGTATCCGTTAGAATAGAAACTAATACATTTATTGAACAATTTATTTCTGAAACAGCCCCTTTTATTATTGGAAGGTTTGAATGGAAAAACATTGAATATAATTTTTTAGATATAAAAAATGTTGAAGATATTGATATAACTGATACTGATTTAATTTTAGGAAAAGGTATTTATGAAAATGGTATTCTTATTGGATTTGATTACTCAAGAAAAACATGGTCTTATAATTATTATAATAGAATAACAAATTATACTCCCCCATTTAAGGTTATTCCTACTGAACCTTATTCTACCAAAGTACAGGTATTGCCCGGTGGTCCATATATTTTTAATGGGAATATAATACAATTAAATAATATAGTAGAATCCCCTGATTTTGAATTTCCAATTCCTAGTGAAGGACGAATTGATGTTATATGTTTAGATAAAAATTCTAATATTGTTATTATTAAAGGAAATTCCGCTACTACTTTACCGTTAATTCCTACAGATAATTTTCCAATAGCAATTGTTTCTTTTCCTCCTAATATAACAAATTCCATTATAAGAGGGGACTATATTCAATATGTTCATCCTAATACTTATTTATCTTCTGAAATTTATACTACTACAGATTCTACCCCAAATACTTATGTTAAACGTGATTCTTTAGGTAATATTACCGCTAATAAATTTATTTCTACCACTACAAGTGAACCTCCTTTAGTAGTTAATTCTAATATAAAAGTTTCTAATTTAAATGCAGAGTTTTTTAATGATTTATCTAGTACCGATGTTGTTAGAACAACCGGAAATGTTTCACAAACTATAACAGGGAATAAATCATTTACAGGTATTATTGAATTACAAAATAGTTATCTTAATACCAATCAACCTATATTTAATCTATTAAATACGGTAGCAGAAGCTATCAATTTTGCTGGAAATGCTAATGTATTAAATATTGGTTCTAATAGTGGTACTGTTAATTTTAATGGTACTACTTTTAATTTTAATAATTCATTAGATTTTATTATTGGTACTGATGATACCACCTCAAGAAATATATCTTTTTTAGGTAATGGAGTTTTTAATGTTGGCTCTATATTAAATAAAAAAGATTCTAATTTTTATGGTACTGTAAATATACATAATGATATTATTGTATTTGAAAAAAGTTATTTTAATAGTGATACTTATCTGGATAGTGCACCAATAATAGAACATGGAATTTTAAGTGTAGATGCTGATAAAAAAATTGTTACTTTAAAACAATATTCTACAGATAATACATTATCTAATGAAAGCGATGATTTAATTCCTACTGAAAGGGCAATAAAATTATATGTAGATAGTCATATTGGTGTATTGGATACTAATAAATATGCACCTATTCAATATAATACTGGTATTATTATTCCAATGTATGTATACCCCTCAGATATTTATAATAATACCATATATAATAATTTAATTTCTTTTGCTAGAGAACATAAAGATATTCCTATTATTGCTATTCTTAATCCTTCAAATGGCCCCGGTGGGGTTATTGATAATAACTACAGGGTAGCAATTAAACGATTATATTCTGCTAATATATATCCCGTTGGGTATGTATATACAAATTATGCCAATCGACCTATTGCGGATGTAAAAGCAGATATTGATGCGTGGAAAACAATTTATCCAGAAATAAAAGGTATATTCTTTGATGAAATGACCTATGAGGATAATCCTACCTATGTAAATTATTATAAAGAATTATCTGATTATATTTATAGTAAGAATATTAAATTTTCTATTGGAAACTCTAAAGTCCCTTGTGCAGGTTCTTACTATAATACTTTTGATATTATTATAAATTGGGAAAATAGTATGTACCCAACTGAAGCACAAGCTAAAGAAGATTGGGCAGGGGGTTCCTCTGAGTATAGTATTCTAAAAAGGGGTTTATTAGTTCATAGTCAATCTAGTTTTGATAGTATTACTTTTACAATGATAGCTAAATATTATGGGTGGGTATATATAACAAATGATACTCTACCTAATCCTTGGGACACTGTTAGTATATACTTAAAAGATATGTCAAATTATCTAGGTGGAAGTGGTGGTGAAGCATTTAATGAAATCAATAATTTTAATACTTATGGAACACAAGGTAATTTTAAATTTAAATATTTAGGAAGTAATACTGCTAATAAAATGTCTGCGGTATTATTTACTAAAAAATATGATGTTAATATAGATAGACAAGGATTTCAAGGCACTGTATTTTTGAATAGAGGTTCTACCGGATATAATAACTTATCATTTAAATGGGATGTTACTTGTGTAAATTCTCTAAATAATACAATATTTTCTGTTTCTGGAGATAATATTCATGCTTTGACTATAGAAATAACTTATAATGGAGAAGTATGGTATGGTTTAATGTTTACGGGATTTGATGAATTTAATGTTACTGCTTATGGATTATTCTGGGGTGAGGACCCTATATTTATACCTGATATAAGTCCTTATTCTTATACAATGAAATATGGTTCACAATTTGTTACCGATACTTTTGTATCAAGGGCTGTAGGTACACCACCTTTAGAGGTATATTCAAATACAAAAGTTAATAATCTTAATGTAGATATGGTAGATGGGTTTCATGCAGATACTACTGCAAATGCTAATACCATTATTGTACGAGATGCTAGTGGACGGGCTAAAGTAGCAGCCCCATCTGCTGCAGATGATATTGCAAGAAAAGATACAGTAGACGCTCATGCTAATGCAACTACTGGTATTCATGGAGCTACTTCAGCTGCCACCGCAAATAAACTTATTATAAGAGATAGCTCAGGAAGGGCAAAGGTAGCAGCCCCATCTGCTGCAGATGATATAGCTAGAAAGGATACAGTTGACGCTCATGCTAATGCAACTACTGGTATTCATGGAGCTACTTCAGCAGCCACTGCTAATACAATTGCAATGAGAGATGGAAGTGGAGGAATCACCGCTTCATACTTAAATGGAACAGCTTATAAAATAAGAACTTCAGCTCCAGCCTCTCCAGCAGATGGAGATATATGGATAGCATAAATTATATAAGGAGGAATTATAGTATGAGTGTTGCACCTTATAAATTATATTATCGAAAATCAGGTACGACTTACAATTGTGAATTATATACTACCTTAGCTGAAATTGGTAATCCCTCTCATTATCTAGCGGTGAATAAAGGAGGAACAACATATTATTGCCTAGCAGATACTATTTCCGGAGATAGCAATAATAGCTATTTACGGATAAATAAAGGAGGGACAACTCTGTATGTAAAATCAAAAAGCCCTCAAGCAGATTTACTTGCAGGGGAATATACTCAAGTTAATTTCGTCAATACACTTAGAAACTTTATTGCAAACGGAGCTTCACGAAGTCTTGCTGCTCCTGTGTCGCTAGAAATAAAACAGATAGGAACTATTACTCCAGTTTATGCATATAGACGAAATATCACTATTTTCAAAAGAATGGATTCTAGTAGCTACTCAACCACATTCCCTGTAGTATTACACAATGGGCAATATTTAAAGGATGGCACATGGACCAATGTAGAAGATATGACTTGGATTAGCTATGGACTGGCGAATACAGTATCTAGTGATACAAGGTTTAACGTTATTTTGCATAATAACATATATTTTGTATAATTATAGGATTATTTATATATGATTTATTTTTATGATTACTTTGAACCAATTAGGTTCCCTGATGCAGAACGGAATATATATATTGGTAATAACATAGAAGGTATCCCTGATGACTTTGAATTACCTGAACAAGAAATTCAAGATATGATAGACTTCGGGGCTAAAGTGCAATACTGGCTTATGTATAATGAATTTCCTTCCAATTATAGAGTTATTACAAAAAATAAATCATCTTATGGGCAATTAGTACCTGACTTTAAGGTCATTACTTTATTTAGCAAGTAACTTATAATTTGAGGAGGAATAATATGAGCATACTTATTATTTATAATGATACCATATCAGGCCCTTGGAAAACTTCAGGACTTGATGTCCAGTATAAGATTGATTCCACGGGTACACTAACATTTCAATATACAGTATCACAAGGAGATTGGATTCAAAACTTCCGATTCTGGCGCAAAGCATATAAGAACATGGGTATTGCATGGTATGGCCATACAGGATTTTTAGACCTATATCATTCAGTGCGAGATGAACTTATTCCTTTATACAAAGATGGTACTATTAAATGTATTCAAGGGTTCTCGCAAGGAGCAGCTCTTACACAGGTTGCCGTTGAAGATTATTTTTTCCAAACAGGGAAATCTGTACAAGCATATTGCTTTGGCTGTCCAAAACCATTTGCATATATTCCTAATCAACTAAAAA
>ERZ795047.3603-NODE-3603-length-13691-cov-8.222279_pt1 | contig 13691 bp, 14 predicted proteins | sample MGYA00375131_ERZ795047 | MGnify/ENA primary metagenome ERZ795047 (study PRJEB30176, sample SAMN05720228) | activated sludge metagenome | isolation source: Anaerobic digester | place: Japan | collected 2015-05-20 ... | reverse complement strand
CAATTCAGCGGAAGTTTTTCTGGCATGGCCAAACACTTACAGGACTTGCAACAACGAAAAGAGAATGCGCGATTTGGTGGGCAATCATTCAATGCCATTTGCCACACACGGTATGATATAGTCTGATATCGTCCTTCATGGCGACCGAACTATTTGCGGGCCAGCTGTGTTCAATTAACGGAAAAGGGGACTGGAGATGCCCGACGAGACTTCGCTAGTACGCCGCGCGCAACAAAACGACAGGCAAGCTTTGGAAGAGCTCTTCTGGATCAACTACCCAATTCTCCTTGGTGCATTGATCCGCATCACGGGCGATCCCCGATCCGCAGAAGACATAGCACAGGAGACGGTGCTCCGCGCCATCGTCAACCTAGAACGCTACGAGCCGCGAGCGAAGTTCTCCACATGGCTGATCACCATAGCCCTGAACACCCACAAGAACAAGCTTAGGACCGCGCGGCGCGAGATTTTGACTGAGGACGTCTTCGAAACCGGTTCCGAGGAAGAGAGCGCGGAGGAGAAGGCTCTTCGGAACATGGCTGTAGACGAGGCGATGAGCCTCCTCGATGCACTCGGGCCCGAAAAACGACAAGTGTTCGTCTTAAGACACTACTACGGGTTCAAATATGAGGAGATAGCCGACGCGGTTGGCTGCCCAATAGGGACAGTACGGTCCCGGCTGCATGATTCCGTTGAAATACTCAGGCGTGAAATCTCCAGGAGGGACATGAAGTGAACATAGATTGCAGGAACTTTCAAGATATGCTGCTCGACATGGCGTACCCTGAGTCCGGCGAGGCCGACGACCAAGGTAGGCTTGACAAAGACATAAGCACGACCGATGTGGCCAGACACCTCAAAAACTGCCCCGAGTGTCGAGACTACGCTGACGCCCTCGTAGATATCGCGTCGTTGCTGCCATCATCGCATGTGAATGTACCTTCTGGAAGCGCTGAGCGTCCCGCCACGACGGACCTAGGAATTGAAGGCATCGCCCCCGCTTGGCCGAGGCTGGATGCGACCATCGAACGGGGAATCAAGATGCGAATTGCCCGGGAACGTCGGAATATGGCACTGTTCGCGCTGACTGCCACGGGTATTCTCACTTCCGTGTGGGTTCCGCTTCTGGCCTCAAAGCCCGGTGCGTTCCTGGGCCTTCAGGCAATCGGATTCTTCGGCATAGCCCTTTTCTACCTGCCTCTCCACGTGTTGCGAGAGGGAAGAGGTGATGTAGCGTGAATGAACTCGATCCGATTCTCTGGATCTTTCTGGGCGCGCTGCTCATTGCGCAAGCTACATGGATATTCCGTGACGCGCGCCTACGCCGTGAAGACTATGCGTGGCTGTGGGGTTTATTCGGGCTGATCAACATCCCGTCTTCCATAATCGTCTACATCCTGGTTACCAGGCGCAACAACGTCCGATGCGCCGGATGCAGCAAGCCGATCCCCCGGGAATTGGAGATCTGTCCTTACTGTGGATCAATCAAAGCGGAGAAGTAGCGTAACTCTTTTAGGCATCTCCTCCCACTTTGAAACGAACGCGAGCTATCGAATACAGAAATCGGCTACTAGATCAATGTGAAGGTGTGGCATGATGATTCAGATCAAGGACGTAACCAAACGATATGGAGAGCAACGCGCCGTTGACGCCCTCAGTTTCAACGTGGCTCGTGGAGAGATTCTGGGCCTCATCGGCCCTAACGGCGCAGGCAAAACCACCACAATCCGGATGCTGTGCGGCGTTGTAAAGCCTGATGCAGGCCAAGTCAGGGTTGCAGGTCTTGATCCCCAAAGCCAGGGGGATGAAGTTCGTTCCCAAATCGGCGTCCTCACCGAGACTGCCGAGCTCTATTCCAACCTCTCCGGGATCGAAAACCTCCGATTCTTTGCGGAGTTGTATGGAATAGACGATCCCCGAAGACCGCATGAGCTGATGGAAGAATTCGGGCTCGCGGATCACAAAGAAAAAAAGGCCGGTGCCTACAGCACTGGGATGAAGAAACGTCTAGGGCTTGCCAAGGCCTTGCTCGCCAATCCGCCGATACTCCTTCTGGACGAACCCACATCAGGCCTGGACCCGGCGGGGATCGCCATGGTTCTCGATGAGATCGAGCGCCTGAACAGCCAGAAAGGCGTGACGGTAGTCCTGTGCTCCCACGTCCTGCACCAGCTGGAAACGGTATGCCAACGCTACGTGATCATCGACCGGGGCCGCACTGTGGCCCAGGGAACCCTGCCCGAGCTGGCGGAGAAATGTCCCGGGCCCACCATTGTGGAAGTAGATGCCGATTACATTCTGGATGGAGAAGCCTACCGGGGCATTCCAGCAAGACCGCTGCCGGTCGGCGACATTCAATTTACCGTTTCAAGCAGGAATGAAGTTCCTAAGTTGATCCGTCAACTCTCGCAAGACGCAGACGTCTACTCGGTTAAGTTGAAGGGCCATGACCTAGAATCAGTCTATTTCAGGCTATTGGAGGGAGAGAAAGATGAATAGGCGCGCTGTGCGGGCCATTGCCCGGAAAGATATCATGAGCATCACTTCCAACATTCAAGTGTGGCTGCCCATGCTAATAGTCCCTCTCGTCTTTGCTGTCTTGTTCCCTATTGGGGCATCCTTCGCCATAAGGGCGACCGACACCAGCACCTCCAGTGATTTTCAGGAGCTGCTCGACGTGCTTGAAAAGCTGCCCCAGTCGTCGCTTGACTCCCTCAATGGGATATTCGACTCACTCATCACCGATCAGCAGCGAATCGCCTACATGATGTTCAACTATTTCATGGCCCCGTTTTTCCTGATGATACCGCTCATGGCCGCCAGCACAATCAGTGTCGACAGCTTCGTGGGTGAAAAGGAAAGGGGCACCCTGGAAGGGCTTCTTCTGTCTCCAGTCGACATGCGGAGCATATTTGCGGCAAAGGCTTTGGCATCACTTATTCCCGCTATCGCCATTTCCCTCACTTCCTTCGTGCTTTTCGCGGTATGCGCGAACGTCTTCGCCTGGCCCATATTTGGCAGACTATTCTTCCCTAGCATCGCCTGGGCTCCCCTCATCCTTTTGGTAATGCCGGCAATTGGGCTTCTCGCCGTGCTCATAAACGTCTTCATCAGCGCGCGCGTATCTACGTTTCAGGCTGGGTATCAAATGAGCGGTTTTCTCGTTCTGCCAGTGATTGCCCTGATGATCGGGCAGTTCACCGGCATCATGCTGCTCGATGCAAAAGTGCTGCTGGCCATCGGAGCAGCTCTCATCATCGTCGACTACGCCCTCTTGATGGCCATCACGAAGAGACTTGACAAGGCCCAGATCTTTGAAAGCCAAGTCAGATAATCGAAACCGGATCCACCCGTTAGCCTGTTCGCCGCCTCACTGAGAAAATGCATCCCATTCCAAGCCCTACAGGGTAAGCAGGGGATGCAGACCTCAAATAAAAAGCTAGACAGAGGCGGCGGTCTATTAAGGTCTAAAGACTCGATAGGAGTTGCCAATCTTGACAGATGATTCTATAGTGAAAGAAGGGAACTGGCCTGTTTGTGAACTTATCTATCGGCCTCTTCTCGTCGCAATGAAGCCGCTTCAAGAAGCATTAAGGAATGAGCCTGCTTCCGTATTACTGCACAAGCCCAGCGCAAAATCCCATTGCCAGGGAGGAATGTGTAGAACGCTACGGCAGCGGCTGGCAGATATGATCACACCCCGATTCGGCATCACGCGATTCAACTCTCATCCGCCCGTATCCTGTACCCGGTCATGATTGCTTTATGTGAGTGCCATCATCATTGGTAGCTCAAATCTCGCTTCTCCTTGAAACTGTTCGGAGTGATAATGGACGCAACACCTGTACTCCACAGTCAACACAGGTCGGCATCGAACCAAAATACTACTCCGCCCGCAACGTTCTTACATCCGCAATCATTGCCGTGAGCCTTTTGCACTGCTTTCACTATGCTCAGCCCAAGCCCTGTCCCGCCATGGTCACGTGTGCGCGCCTTGTCAGTCTTATAGAAACTAGTCCATATTGAATCCATGCAATCCTCAGGTATGTGTTGTCCCGTATTGAAAACACTGATCCGCGCTTTCTCATCGACCTCCTCTATTGTGATGGTCATCTTGCGCTCCCCGTCGCAATGGTCGATGCCGTTGGTAATGTAATTGACCAACACCTGCTCCATCATGTCGATGTCGGCCACAACCTCCACACACGATTCGCCCTCTATCCCCAAGTCAACTCCTCGTTCTTGCAACGCCAAACCGTTTTTTCTGACGATATGGTTGATGAACTCAACGATGTCGAAGCAGATTTTTCGAGGTGCAATATTCCCCGATTCAATCTGGGCCAGTTTAAGCAGCTGGCCTACAAGACGATTCATCCTGGCAGCTTCGTCCGTTATTACATCGCAGTAAAAATCCCTATTCTCTTCGTCATCGTTGACATTGAGCTTTAGTCCTTCAGAATATCCCTGAATCAACGCAATGGGCGTTTTCAGCTCGTGCGACACATTTGCGATGAATTCCTTGCGCATTTCGTCGATCTGACGTTCGCGCTCAATGTCCTGCTGCAAGCGTTCATTGGCGCGCACCAGTTCGTTTATGGAGTACTCCAGCTGGCGCGACATGATGTTGATGCTCTCGCCGAGAGCGCCGATCTCATCATCGGTGCTGCCGACATACTCCATGCTGAAATCGAGCTTTGCCACGCGCTCAGCAATGACTTTCATGTCATGGATAGGTTGTGTAAACCGTCCGGCGTACCAATAGGCAGCGATACTCCCCACTGCTATCATCAATACTCCGCTTACCAAAAAGAACCTATTAGCTGCCGATGCACTCTCCTCAATCGACGAGATCGGTGCGCTGAGGAATACATAACCCCCATCAGGCAGCCTTCCAATTAGGCTTATGAAGTCCAGCTTAAGCCTGTCGTCGCGGGTGAAACTGAGGACTTCGTATTCACCCTCTAGATCAGCTATCGCGCGTTCGATCGTATTTACGGGGAACGGGTCCGGGTTTGGAGCGGGATTAGGCCCAGGGCCTGGCGGCGGCATTCTTTGCTGATCGAGCGAATCGAGTAGTGCAGAATCCATAGGGCCCGTCGGACCCGCAGAGCCGTGCCTGGCGGATTGGACAGGCCTCGACGCGTACTGGAGCGTGTAGGAGGAATCCACTATAACCACCATCAGGCCCTCCTTGCGCTCCATTGTCTCCAGATCCAGCAACAACTGGGCCAAGTCGCCACTATCGTATGCCTGCTTCACATGCTTGTAGCCGCTTACGAGTGAATTGGTCTTGATACGGTGATAGTACACATCCAGCAACTGCGAGTTGAGCAACCAGGAGAGTAATACGTAGCCTACGACCAGGCCAACGATTCCCAGGAATAAGCGTGCTCTTATAGACTTCATTCTTCAGTCGCCTCAAATCTGTAGCCTATGCCACGTACAGTCTCAATATAGCCTGCTGCAGGGCCCAGCTTGGCCCGAAGACGTTTCACATGAGTATCCACTGTCCTGGCATCCCCGAAATAGTCGTAGTCCCACACAGAGCTGAGTATCTGGTCCCGCGACAAGGCTAGGTTGGCATTGTCGGCAAAGTAGACCAGAAGCTCGAATTCCTTGGGGCTCAGCTCCAGTCTTTCACCGTCCACGCTCACCACGTGCCTGCCTTCATCTATCTCCAGCAATCCAAGATGCCTGAGTCCTCCATCGCCCGCCTGCGTGCGTCTGAGCAAGGCTTTAGCCCTAGCTACGAGTATCATGGGGCTGAAGGGTTTTGTAATGTACTCATCAGCCCCAATATCGAAGCCGAAGAGTTGATCACTCTCTTCGGCTCTTGCTGTAAGCATTATTATCGGCACCTGTGATCTCCTGCGTATCTCGCGGCAGACCACCCAACCATCCATGCCCGGCATCATTACGTCCAATATCACGAGCTCTATGTCTTGGTCGCTGAGGAAAAGATCCAAAGCCTCCCGGCCATTCTCAGCTTCAAGGATGACAAAGCCCTCCCGTTTGAGAAAATCCGATACGAGCCTGCGCATTCTTGCCTCATCATCCGCCAGAAGAACTTTGGTCACGAATCCCGCCTCATTTCTTGCTCATCACGATGTCCAGGACGCTGCCGCCTATGAGCGATTCCAACTTCAACATATGTACAAACAGGTCTTCCTTTGCTTTGGCCATTCTGTATAGTGCCTGATTAGCTGAGCTTGTCTCGTTATCGAGTTCATACTGGAGCATCTCTCCGTGTTGAAACTTGATTCTGGCAACCTCTAGGTTGCTCTGAGCGCGCTGCGCGGAGATGGTCTGCATGTTCAAGTTTCTGACCAGCGATTCCAGCTCCACCAGAGCATTTTCTATGGAATCTATCAAAGACTGCTCGGCGCTGGCAAATCGGGTCTCGGCGTCCTTCCATGACTTTTCCGCTGTCTCACGCTCCGTAGGCGTAGCAATCAGCGGATCTTGAAGCGCCTCACACTTCCTTCTTGCCAATTCCTTGCCTGCGGCCGCTGAAAAGTATGAGGAACCAACTCCCTGCGCAGCCTCGATGGAGTCGTTAAGGCCGTACTCGGGTACGCCGCCATATAATGTACTAACGTCAGTGGCCAGCACAATATCATCACAAAGTTCAGCTCCGATGTTCTGGCAGAAGCTCCGTTTCGTCTGCCTCAGGCTCTGCTCTGCCTTTAAAAGCGAATCAGAAGCTGAAAGATACGAGTTTTCCTGTTCTAATACGGCATCTTTGGTAGTAAGCCCTGCTTCATACCGCAAATTCGTAACTCGTAGCCTTTCCTGTGACACAGCCAAAGAAACGCGTTTGGCCTCCAGCTCCCTTAGTGCCTGTCCGAGTCCTACATAGGCCTGAACAGCCTGCAAAGCTGCATTGTTCACCGCCTCATCCAAAGCGAGTCGCTTAGTCTCGGCAGCATTCTCAAGCTCTTTCACAGTCAATGCAGCCTTCTTCTCATCAACAGCCCGCTGCCATTGGGTCTGCGCATTCTCAGCATCTTCCCGAGCTGCCTTCACTGCATCGCTGTTTCCCACATATGCCTCGACATACTGAGCCAAAGTCACCTCCAGTGTTTCATCTACATATTCGCCCGCGAGCGCAATGCCGCTTAACATCAACGTTACTGCCAGCAAGACGGGTACCATTTTCAACATGCAATTTCGTTTCACCCAACACACCTCCGGATCGTTTTTGATGACTATCGGTTCCCCATGCCCAGGTCTTCAACCCGGCACGTATTGGCCAGCGTGTACCAGAGTTCCCACACACCATACCAGTTTGCAATATAGCTATTGCGAGCTTTTTGCAAATTGAGCTGCGCTCGCTCCAGGTCCACTAACAGCAATTCGCCGTCTTTATACGACTTCAAAGCTGTATCATAGGACTCTTGGGATTGCTCAAGCTGCTTCACCCATTTGGCTGCCGACCATACCGAAATATGTAATTGCTCAAGGCTTTTCTCCACATTCTCTGCCAATGCCTCACGCCTTTCAGTTACCGACTGCCTCTTTTGATCCACATTGATCTCTGCCTTCTGTGCTTCGAGAGAGCGCGAAAGCGAGATGCTCCATGTGGCCGACGCTACAAACTTGGGAACGCTGCTCCCTGACGGAAATTGAACCTCTGCAGACACCGTAGGAAGCAGACTTTTGATTGCTTCAAGTTCCCGGATGGACGAATCTAGGCCCAATTCTGCCTGAGCAAGCTCGACATCGCTCTCGAACGCTGCCTCGATCATCACATCAAGCGAAGGCATGTCCAACGAAAACTGCGGAAGATCTTCCAGCTCTGCCTCTAACATGTCGACACCGGCCAGCTTGCTCAGTTCTCTCCTAGCCCACCGCTCCTCGTTTTCCGCCTTCACCAGGGCGATTTCAGCATCGAGTACAGAAAGCTCTGCTTGCTCCACGTCTCTTTCCGTAGAGAGCCCAACCTGGCATCTTTTCGTTGCTATCTCAAGTGCAGTCTGGGCAAGCCGCCACTCCTCTTCAGCCGTCTCCCGATTCTTAATGGACTTCAGCGCGCCAATATAGGCTTTCTGCGCCTTGAGCTTTATTGACGACTCTGATGCATCCAGCTTCATCCTTGCCATATCCGTCGATACCTTGGCGTCCTCACTGGCTCCCGAATGGCCAAACAGTCGCTGAGCGATACCTTCATCCGAACCCGCAAGCCAAGTGTGTGGAAGGGTATATGATAGCTTGAGAGAACCCGAAGACTTGTTCAAATCGTAAGCTGCGTTCAAGCTGATCCTGTCGGTTATCGGGAGTTTGGCGGAAACCTTCTCAGCATCGCCGCGGTCTCCTGTGGATTCAGTTAACTGACTAGCGCTCGACATTCCGCTGGAGATGGTTATGGATGCTGAACGAACGGGCACGCTCAGTCCCTCGCCAATCAGCGCAAGTTCCAGCGGCTGTCGAGCTTGCGGACTGTTCTTCCAGACGTTGACAGCAGCATCCGCAAACGTGTCGATTGACCAGCGTGCCCCGAATGTCCCGTCAGCCGTTGCCCCAGAAGAGGCCGCCAGAATCAGCATGATGATGAAAATCGGCATTCTTCTGCCAACGCTAGCCCTCATGCGCCATCCCTCACATTCCTTATCATTCGTATCTCAACCCCACGATGGGATCGAGCTTTGCCCCCTTGTATGCAGGGTATGCCCCAAAGAACACTCCCACTATCAATGACAGAGTAAATCCCAACGCCACTGATTTCATGTCCACCGCAGTGGGCCAGCTTAACACTTGGCTCACGATGCGGGACCCGACCAAACCGACAACGATTCCAAGAAGGCCCCCGGCAAGACTCAAAGCAGCGGCCTCCAACATGAACTGGGACAAGATCTCATGCTCCTTTGCTCCAATAGCCTTGCGTATGCCTATCTCGCGAGTCCGTTCAGTCACTGAAACTAGCATTATGTTCATGATCCCGATACCCCCCACGACCAGCGACACCGCTGCAATGCCTGACAACAGCAATGTCATGGTGTCAGTCACATCAGATGCTACTTCCAGCATGTCGGCTTGGTTAGATATCCTGAATGAGTCTTCGTCGCCGGTAGCCATCATGAGCATGGCGTATATCTGACTGTAGGCAAGATCCATTGATGAAGCGTCTACTGCTTGGGCAATGATTGTGTTTATGTTCTTGCTCCCGGTTATACGACGCTGCATCGTCGTATACGGCACATACATGGCGTTATCCGAACTTGCGAATCCGCTGTCGCCCTGGCGTTGCGCGACGCCTATCACCGTGAAACGCACTCTGTCAAGCCGGACTTTCTGACCCAGGGGATTATCATCTCCGAAGAGTTCTTCCGCCAGATCCGCCCCGAGAACGCAATTCCATGAACCTTTGTCGATATCCGCATCAGTCAAAAAGGAGCCTTGCGCTAACTTCAGGTTCCTTACCGAAGGATAGTTTGCTGAGGTGCCAGTTACGGTTGTGCTGAGACCTTCTGCTCCGTGCACTACTGTGCTCTGCCTTTGCACCTGTGGCACTACCTCGCCAACGGTGTTGATGCTTTCAATGATCGGCAGAATATCGGAGGTAATAACAGATCTCAAGCTTCTATATCCGCTGCTTATGGTTATCAGATTCGAACCTAGTCTCTGTATTTGCGACTGCGTCTGCACCTTAGCCCCAGTGCCTATCGATACGGTGATGATCACAGCCGATACACCGATTATCACGCCGAGAGCCGTCAGTATTGAACGAAACGGATTGCTTGTAACCCCACTCAAGGCGAGTCTCAGATAGTCGGCAGGCCTCACTTGTCTACACCCCCTCCAAAGCGCGAACATCCTCAATGCACTCGCCGTCCCTGAACGTCAGCACTCTAGGGGTATAGGCTGCAATGTCAGGATCATGGGTAACGATTACCACAGTTATCCCCCGCTTGTTCATGTCGGCAAGGATGTCCATGATCTCGTAGCTCGATTTGGTGTCCAGATTTCCAGTGGGTTCGTCTGCCAGAACTACGCGGGGATTGCTTACCAGGGCACGGGCTATGGCGACCCTCTGCTGTTGGCCTCCAGAAAGCTCATTTGGTCTGTGGGATGCCCTGTCCGCAAGGCCCACCATGTCCAAGGCGCGGATGGCTTCTTCCCGTCTGATGCGAGGATGGACTCCCGCATATACCAACGGCAGCTCCACATTGCCTACGGCAGTCAGTTTGGGCAGCAAGTTAAAGGACTGAAAGACAAAGCCCATGATCTTGTTTCTAACTTCTGCCAGCTCGTCTGAGCCGAGGCTCCCAACTAAGCAGCCATCCAGCCAGTATTCGCCAGAGGTGGGCTTGTCAAGGCATCCAACTATGTTCAGCAGGGTAGACTTGCCCGATCCCGACTGGCCCATGATCGACACGAACTCGCCTTCGTCCACTGCCAAGTCGACTCCTTTCAATGCACGAACCTCTATAGATCCCTTTCCCATGGAGTAGATCTTGCTGACTTCTTTCAATTCGATGAGACTCATTGCCATCGCCCCTATCTCTGAGGTGGAGCGAATCCACCGCTCGGACCGCCCATGCCAGGGACTCCGGTCGGCGCCTCGCCGGGCATCCCAGGCATCATCCCCGGCATGCCTTGCTCTGGTTCACGTCCTGCAGAGCCCTGATCCTCATTTGATGATACAGCCCTAGGATTTGGAACTGCCACCATGTCTCCGAGATTCAGACCGTCCACAATCTCAGTTCCGCCATCAGTTGCGAGACCGACGATAACAGGGCGCAACTGTACACTGCCATCAGCATTGTAGATGCGGGCCACAGTCTCGCCTCTGCGCGTTTCCAAAACACTGTTGGGGACGATGAGCGCGTTCTCGACTCGATCCACCATGATGCTGGCCTCAGCGCTCATCCCCGGGCGTACATCTTGAGTGGGGTTGTCCAGTCTGATGTCTACATTGAATACAACCACGCCGGACTGGTTTTGACCGATTTTTCCCACAAAACACACGTTGCCAGCATATTTCCGATCGTCCAATGCGTCCATGACAACCTCGGCGCCTTGCCCTACCTCGACAGAGCCTATGTCGTACTCATCAACGGTCACTCTGACCACTACATCGCTGAGGTCTGTAATTACGGCGACAGGATTGGATGTAGACACGCCCGCGCCGACTGTCGCCTTCACGCTGCTTACCACCCCACTGATCGGGGCCCGGATCACACTGTCGCTGGCTTTGGTAACAAGGCGATCCAGCTTTAGCGCCGCCGCATTATAGGACTCTTTGGCCTGCAGCACATCTGACTCGGCTGACCTGAGTTCCTTCTCAGTCGCCGCCCCCTTTGCATGGAGACTCCGGATTTTCTCGAGGGCAACTTCCGAAGACGCCAAGTTCTCCCGCTTCTGCCTCACTTCAGCCTCAGTCTGCTGCACCTCCAGTTCATCGCGTTCCAACCTGATCAACACGTCCCCCGCTCTAACCTCGGTTCCCTCGTCCACATCCACCTGGGCGACGATGCCCGCCTTGGTTGGATATACGTCGACAGTCCGAATGGTCTGCACATTGCCTGTGGCATAGATGTCAGTTGAGAGCTCTCCCCGTCTGACCTCGATAGGTATGTATGGGTTGCTCGCGGCTCCTGGCTTCGACCTGGAGCGATTCCACCACATGAATCCGGCACCGCCCGCCACGGCAATCAGCAACACAATGATCACAGCAGTTTTGCTTCGTTTCATGCCTTCGACCTCCATCACTCACCGCCTGAGCACAGATTACCAGCGTCATGTGTCGGGAATGTGAACACATGATGAACTTTTGCCTTCTCTTCCAGCCTCTAGGGTTCCCGGACGGCTTCGAAGAGACACTGAACACTTCTGAGTGCCAAATGTCCGAAAGCAGAAAATGGGCGATGTGAATGTGAAGATATTGGAGGGATAAGTAAAAACGTGCCTCAGGGAAGACTGGATAGTGCAACGCATCAGCGCTCTTCATGTAATCTTGATCTGTGGTGGGTCAGGATTGTGGCCCTTAGGCGGGTTTAGGAAGCCTGCGCACCAGCTTTGTAGAACAACCAATTACAGTGTGCGGAAAGGAGGCGATTGGGCTAGATCGGATTCAAACTAAGAGTAGCACTAGACCCCGTTTCATGGGTGCATACCTGTGACCTGTGAATTTCCCGACACGGTTTTGTCATAGCGCCAGTGATTACCATATTGCTGTATGGCCAGTCAAAGAGCGTGATGGAGGGGTTCTTAGCTGCAATCTCAATCATGTGATGTGCGAGCCTGAAGCGGGGATTGTCGATAAGTGTCTAAGCCCTGACCAAATGGCCCGTACTGAGTCATCTATCGCCTAGAACGTGAAGCGGGAGTTTCCGTTGGACGGACGATAATCCTCAATCAGCAAAGTGAATCCATGATGCCCCAAATTACGATCTAACGTCCACACACCTTCTCATTTTGCTTGGTGTGTTGTACGCGTATACGAAGGCTCCCTCTTAACTGCATACGCACTGTTTCGGGCAGAGTATTCTCGGGGCCCGGCCCACATGTTCTTTTTCGGGTTCAGCTCTGGAGAATACGAATGTCCCAACGGTTTTTGCTGTATTCATGACCCTTTGAACTACGGTTTGTAACCGCATCGTCTATATCCTTCGGTGAACGGACTTCTGCTGCCGCTTCTGTGATCCGTAGCAGCCTCCATGACTTGCTTGTTCCGCCAATCTACGTATCTTCAGACAAAGATACTGGAACATCCAAGCATCTAGGCTTTCGTAACCTTAAGCTGTCAGCCATCATATTAGCTAACTTGGGCTATGGAAGCTGAAAACTGTTCACTGTCGGGTTGCTCAGCTATAACATCCCCGTGGGAAGCCAAGCATGCCTGATTGCCGTGATAGACAACTCTCCCGGCACAATCCAGTTATCACTCGATGAATACCGCTGAATACCAGTTGGGCGTTTCATCCTCGCTCTTGAGAGTATCCAACGGCAGGCCGAAGCGGTGCACGGTCTTGAAAACGTCAATGCCCACACTGTGAAAGGCCGGACGCGCCTTTTGGGGATTGGCGCACGGCTTACCGACAAATCCGGCGCATTGCCCGCATATGGCGCAATCGCTAAGTGAAAAGGCCAGATAATATCCGCGCAAAAAGGCTTCGCGTTCAATGCCGAAGGAGACATCCTGCGAAATACGTTTATCCGTAGAATGAATGATAATCCCCCAAGAATAACGGCGCAACACCTGTTCATACTCCCAAGGCCTAAGAGAAAGAGGCCGAGAGGGGCAAGTGTGCCCATAGCCCCAGTCACCGCAACCAAAAGCGCACTTTAAGATAGTGCGCGGATCGAATACGATATCACTGATTTCAAAGGGGACGGCATGATCAGCTCCCCACTCCAAGGCCAGATCCACGAAATACTCGGCATCCATAAGCCACTACACCTCTTTGGAAGTCTCAACTTGGTCCGTCTCCAAGATAGGATTCCTCAACTTAATCCCGTAACCAATGCCGCGGCCTCCTCAGGCAAAAACAAATCCGACGCTAACCGTCGGGCTCGTTTGAGACAAGCCGGGGCACTCATCCTATTGCCACAGTATCCGTAAAGCCTCTTCCAGCTCGACATTTTCTCCGCTTCATTCTCATCTAGCGACTTCCCGTACGGATGGCTTGCCACCTAGGAGATCCCGAATTCCCATCGCCAACGCTCACGCGCTTCGAGTTGATGAGCGC
>ERZ795047.3599-NODE-3599-length-13701-cov-4.540451_pt1 | contig 13701 bp, 10 predicted proteins | sample MGYA00375131_ERZ795047 | MGnify/ENA primary metagenome ERZ795047 (study PRJEB30176, sample SAMN05720228) | activated sludge metagenome | isolation source: Anaerobic digester | place: Japan | collected 2015-05-20 ... | reverse complement strand
CTGACGGCAGCCACTCTGACCCGTTCCACATCGAAATGCCTGCATTAATGCGGTGTGCTCCGCGTGAAATTCTCTTACATCTGTGAGGTGTTGAACTATAGTTCAACAGGTTTTCCAATAAACCTCATAAACAACAGGTTTTCAGGTATACAAGCCTTTATATTAGATAAAAATCCACTCAATACAGCCATTTTTCGGTTTAAAGATACATGAAAATGCAATAAATATTGGAGAGTTTTTGGATTGAGTGACTCGATAAGGCTTGTTTTAGTTCATTAAATACAATTTTCACACCGGCTTAACAGGGGGGGGGCTCCATGCGCCGAGCAAAAAAAATTCTATTGATTCTTGGTGTACTCACAGTCTGTCTGCAGGCACAAACGATAGACATAAACGGTAAAGTCTCTAACCAGAGCGGTAAAGCTATCCACGGTGCAATCGTCACGCTCAAATCAAAAGACCTGAAAGACACAACCAATGAAAACGGGTTATACTCCCTTAAGGGAGTATTTACAAGTGTAAATTCCGCAGTCAAGCATTTCGGAAAAGAAACTGTATACCTTAAGAAAGGTATCATTGCTGTAAAACTGGATAATCCGGCAGCAGTGGTAACCGAACTTTTTAATATGCAGGGAAAGCAGCTCAGCAAAACAGTCAGGAATTATGCTTCTCCGGGGGAATACAATTTTGCACTCACTGAGCTATCCTTTGCCGAAAACATGATGATTGTCCGTGTTTCCATAGGAAATCAGACCGCAAGTTTCCGTTATTTACCTTATAAAAAGTACAACTCCGTTTCCCTTCTTTCAAAGCATCCTGTCACAACAGCAAAACTTCTTGATGAGAGTGATACGCTGCAAGCCTGGGCATTGGGGTACAAAACAGCCAAAGTACCTGTTTCTGCCTATACCGGAACTTTTAACATCACATTGGAAACTGAAACCAACTATCAATGTACCCAGTCAAATACCGTAAATGTCAAGGTTTCAGGAAGCGGTCCTCACAAAGTGGTTGTGGAAACGAATTCCGCTAATGGAATTAATGAAGGCACAATTTACAGACCTGAGGATCTGGGGTATGGGAAAAAATACCCCATCTATCTGTGGGCGAATGGAGCCTGCTCCAGAAATGGATTATCAAATACTGCAGCTCTGGGAGAAATCGCTTCTCATGGATACTTTGTCATCTCAGATGGTACACCAAATAATGATGCATCCCGCCCGATGAATGCGAATAACGTAGTAGAGATGGGAAAGCCATTTATTGCATACATGAACTGGATTATAGCTGAAAACCGCAAACCCTGCAGCCCTTACTACCAGAGTATCGATACCACCAAGGTCGCAGGAAATGGTTTTTCCTGCGGTGGTCTTTTGTCGATGGGTATAGCGCACGATCCCCGTACAACAACCTGGGCGCTCAGCAGCAGCGGTTCTTTTGGTGATAACTGGCCACTGTGGAACAGCGTACATACGCCGGTATTGATCCTTGAGGGTCATCTGGATGAATATAAAGCATACGAAAACGGCTTGGGAGATTTCAATGGTATCTCCCTTACGGGGAATCCAGTTATGTTCTTCAGCCATAGAGAAATGCATCATGGCGGTGATTTGTGGAATGCCAATGGAGGACACTTTACAAAGATAACACTGGCCTGGCTGAACTGGTGGATGAAGGGAGACACTGGTGCAACAGGAAAGCAATTCCTTACCACCAACTGCAGCTATTGTAATGACAGCAAGTGGGAATTTAAATCGGCAAATATTCCTTAAGCATTTCCTGTTACCCTCTCTCTCTCTTTTATAACTCAAATTCTGTCTTCCGGACAGAGTTTGAGTTTTTTCTGTATCACTGACACTTGAAAAGTTCTTTAAAACACAGGTTGAACATGCAACCCTACAGAATCATCCGGCTCATTGCGACATTTGCACTGACCGCCGTTATTTCAGGCAGCTTTGTATTTGCAAATCAGCGGATTATCTCTTTCGGGACATATATTGACCCTGTTGTCCAGACGGAAGAATCCAGAAGCCTTGCAAGGTCTCTTATCAATCCATCCTCACCCCAGTGGCAGGCCAAAGGGGATCAAAAAAGAACCTACCGCTTCTCAGAAGCCAATGCGGATGAGCCCTTCAGGGTATGTGTTCCTCAGAACTGGGATGGAAAATCGAAACTGCCTCTGGTGATGTTTCTTCATGGCGGCGGATGTAATGAAAGCACATATCTGGATCAGAACAACAAGCAGATGGTCAAGCTTGCCGACCAGCATGGGTATATTCTTGTTTCACCGATGGGTGACAAAGGTGCATTCGGTAATTTTTTGCGTCTTTCTGCTCAGTTTGGAAATGAAAGCGGCGCCGCGGAACTCATGTCTCAGGTTACTACGGAGAGCGAGAGAACTAACGAACTCAGTGAGAAAGATGTAATCAACGTTCTTGAGTTGATTTTACATGAATATCCGATTGACAGTTCATCAATTTTTCTCATGGGTCATTCAATGGGAAGCGGTGGAACCTGGTATATCGGTGCAAAGTACCGCAAATACTTCCGGACACTGGCACCGATGTCCGGTCCATTTGTTCAGAAAACCGGTTATCCCTGGGACAGCCTTTATCAAATGCAGTTCTTTGTGACAGAAGGCATACAGACTCCATCGTTAGAGGGAAGCAGAGCAGTCAGGGACTGGATGAATTCACGCGGGTTCAAACTGAAATACAAAGAAGTAAACGCAGATCATGGTGGAATGGTGCCGCTTGTGCTTCCGGACATCTTTGATTTCTTTGATGAATGCAGAACTGCTGTCAGGACAAATCATACTCCGGGAACAAAGATCCAGGAAAGACTGTCTGTTCATTACGACTCAAAGCATTTTCTGAGAATTACGGTTCCAAACCTGTCTGCCAATTCAGATATCAGGGTGATTATCAGTAATATCTCAGGAAGAAAGGTTTTCGACAAAAGAATCAGTTTGACTAGTGGAGAAGCATCTGTTGCAGGTATGCGGCTTCCGGCCGGAACATACACCGCGACTATCATGTCTTCTCTGCACCGGTACAGTTCCTCATTTATAATTCAGGAATAGAGGATATATTGCAACTGAAGAGAATGGACCGGCTCAATGCTTTCCATATAAGTACATATTCACCTCTATAAATTTAGATGGTACATATTATTTAAAGGCACTAATGTATGTTCTTCAGATCGGGGGCGGTATCGGTATCGGAATCGGTATTGGCTTTTTTTCATCCAATTTTCTCTCCTGAAAATTCTGAAACACCTGCTCCTGAATCAAAATTTGTTGAACTTTATCGTTCTTGGTGAATCGTATTCGCCAATACAAGTGCCATTTGCAGAGCGTAAATTACTGCATTTAAGAGATAAGATGGGTGAAGTCTCCCCCCCGCTCCAGCCCCTCTGTGTTGACACAGTGCAGTATCCTGCGGAAAACTGTTACAAGTCGCGCAGGATTAGCTTGCTTCTCAATCTTTACTGGTAGAAGAAGAAACGATGATTGTATACCGGAATTCCATTTCGGTCCTTGTACTGGTAATCGCAAATAAGAAGATTATCAAAAAACAGGTGAACGATGTGCAAACGAAAGAGGCGGTATTAATGCCGCCTCTAGCCAAACAAAGTCCGGTAAACCGGGCTTGCAGGAAAATGAAATCTAATCGTTTTCTATTTGCTCCGATTTATCAGGCTTTACATGCCTTGAAGTGCAGTCGTGTGATCGTGTGATCGTGTGATCGTGTTGTCGTGTTGTCGTTCTGTCGTTCTGTCGTTCTGTCGTACCCTCGTACTCTCGTACACTCGTACTGTCGTTCCCCTCATCTCCCCGAGGCCGGTACCACAAAAGAACACCTGTTACCCCCTGCCTTTACCCATAATACAACCATCCCGGCACTTTTAGCAGGTTTCCACTGCACCTTATCTTTATCTGCCACTCTTTGTATCAATCGGCCCCGCAGATCTGTCACATCCACATAAACCATCTCTCCGGGTGAGGCAATAGAGACAATCTGTCCGGATACTTTCCATTTAATACCGGGTACTCTGGCCCGTAAATCTCCTCCGGCACTTCTGTTCGCTACAAAATCACTGGATGGAAAGATCTCCAGATCACGGATCACACTCTGATGATTGTAGTTGGGACCGTTCCCGTCACTGTCATCCCAGATAAACTGCAATGAAGGAAGGAAAGTTCCCGCTGATCCGGGGGTAAAAGTTCCGCGGTATTCAGTAAACCCGTCCTTACCGGTTCCTTTTGGGGTAAGCTCTATGATGTTCACTGTGGTGTCAGTCGGTCCGTAATTACCCACCGCGGCCTGCGTTGTCAAATGAAACCTGAGCACGGCCCACTGTGAAGAGGGATCATTGAGCACCTGGACAGACACAGTCTGTTCTTCCGCGGTCAAGGTAACCGGAACTCCGCCGCCGACTATCCATGTCGAGGCACTTCCCCACTGAGAATGATTCATCCCCATTCCAGTCTGAAGGTCTGCAACAGAAAAAGTCCCCCACCCGGCATAGATCTGCCACTGACTTGCTCTGGGAGGCGCAAAAAATACCCCTTTGGAAGGATCAAGCATCCTGATCACAGCCGTGGCTGTATCCGATGCATCGCCACTCCTTAAGGCATACACAAAACGATCGGTACCTGCCCACCCCGCTGCGGGTGTATAAGTAAACGATCCGTCTGAATTGAGGGCAACTGTGCCATGGGATACCGGTGTTATAAGCGATGCAGACAAGGTCTGCCCGGGTGTAGGATCTCTATCATTTGCAAGCACACCAGGAGCCGCAACAGTCAGGGTTTTACCGGTGGTATCAGCATACCAGTCATCCCCGGCTACCGGAGGGAAATCCAGTGTTACATCTGATGATGCGGATGTCTTAAGTGCCCGCATCCCCTGCCCCGCCTCAGGCAGCCCCCCAAAACCATCATGCGCTGTATATGTCCAGCCCATCGCGCCTGCATACCCGTTTTCCATCAGATAGTTCCAGCACTGCGCGGGCGTCAGTCCGCCTAAAGAATCAGAAAGGCCCTTTGCAGGAAATTCTGCGATGACAAGAGGCTTGTCGAGTCCCCAGTAGGAGGCAGGATGGTGGAAGGGGGATCGTTTGGTCCCGGCCCACTCATAGTAATGAACCATATAGAAGTCCAGCGTTCCATCCGGATCACCGCCAACACTTACAAGCGCAGAATCTGTGTAGTAGTTGTGGTCTCCCTCGATGGTATTTGACCCTGCGATAAAGGCCCAGCATCCGTTGCTTACCGGCACTCCCGGAACTGCCCGGTGAATAGCCCCGGTCACCTGGTTTACTGTTTTCTGCACATCGGTGATCTCGATTCCTGAGGCCATACTTCCCCAGTCACCCGCAATCGACTTCACCATCCCCTCCGGTTCATTGAAAATCTCCCAGCATAGAATTGCAGGATGGTGTCCGATAGCCCTCACCAGTGGAACCACAGCATTGTCAATAAATGCCTTGCGTCCCTCATCGGTCTGCAGGATTTTCTTGTTCGCCTCGATATCAACACCCGTCTTTCCGGTTTTCATCATGTCAAAAGACAGCAGACACAGATCGATGCTTACTCCGCGTGAGTATCCCATGTCCAGCACCTTTCTGATATTAGCCACTGTAGATTCACCAAGTCCTGTAGTAAGCTTTGTAACCGGATCTATGAGAGGATCATTTGAACAGTCTGTAAACAGCCACCATCGTACCGCATTTCCCCCTGAATCCGCCACACCCTGAATCATTTCCTCAAACCAGAGCGAATCAAGAGGATACTTGCCCACATCGCCTCCGAAATTTTTCCAGGCAGCGTTGATTCCAGACACGAATATCTTCTGTTCATAGGACATTGTTACCCGGTCAAGCGGGCCGGCACTTGTGATCATCACACAGAAAACCACTGTTGCTGATACGGTTATCCAGTTTTTCATGTTTTACCTGTTTGTCAGTGTTTATCGGGTATCGATAATATCATACCGGTACAATGTCATTGGTTTCGATACCGATTCCGACCCCGATTGGGAAAATGCACCTACTACTAAAATATAAATGGCCGCTGAAACTATATTTCTCTATTCCATACCGGAGTGAATATATGAGAATAATGCCTCTTCAGAATTATCTGCCGACTCTCAAAGGGATCCTATACAATTCCATAATACGGGAACCGGTTTATCCTTTTTACGCATCTTTCAAGCTGACATCACGCTGTCATTTCGGCTGTCCATTCTGCAACGTAAAAAAAGATCCTGTGAAGGATCTCTCCACTGAGGAGGTCAAGGCTATCCTCAAAAACCTCTCCTGTTCACCGGTACTGATGGTAAGCTTTGAGGGTGGTGAGCCTTTGCTTCGGGAAGATATCGGGGAGCTGCTCCGGTTTGCCCGAAGCTGCAGGTTTTATCTCCTGTTTACTACAAGTGTAAAAAATCTCACATCGTATCCTCTGGATGAGTATGCAAAGTATATAGATTTCCTTCATGTCTCGATCGATGAGGGGCACGACAACCTGGAAATGTTCAAGCTTCTGCCTGAACTCTCCAGGCTTCCGCTCCAGGTATCGGTACAGACAGTTGTGACCAGAGATACTGTGGAGGCACTGGATGAAAAAGTGAGACTCTGTCATGAGCAGGGTGCAAACATAGTCGTGATCCCTGCGGCACACATGGACAAAACAGAAAACTGCTTTCCTGATCTTGATCAACTGGAAAAAAAGCTGCTTTATCTGAGAAAGACCTATCCCAATACGATTCATACACCTCAGGGCTATTTCAGCGCTTACAGAAAGCAAAAATGCTCTACAGCATCGGTGATAATCTCTCCTGACGGATTCCTGTATTATCCCTGCCATATCCTCGGCAAAAAAGGACCGGACCTGAAAACTGTGGATCTCTGCGAATGGCTTCGTTCAGAGGAGGCAAAGCAGGCAAGACAGGTGATGCGTGAGTGCGAAAGAAATTGCGGATGGTATCAGTACTACTCAATTGACTCTTACACTTCGGTGTCGTCGGTTATCGATGCGCTGCGGCCAGTGCTGTCCAAAAAGAGGACCACTGATTAATATGACTTAAGATGTGATTACTTTGATTTGAATTACGGAAGAAGGTTTAGATACCGATTCCGATACCGATGCCGATTCCGAGTTGAAGAGAGATGTAAGCCCTGCTCTTTATTCCTTCAAAATGGAGAGAATATCGGTGAGTTCTTTTCTGATTTCATCGATATACTCTTTCTGGTTTTCAGCCGCATTTTGAGAGGAGGGCTGGGATGGTTTTTCCTCAGGAATATCCAGAGCCAGTTGAAGATCGGGTTTCATCTGCCCGGTCTCGGGAATTTCCTTTATCTCAGAGAGCTTTTTCTTGGCTCCGGGGATGGTAAATTTTTCTTCGTAAAGCAGAAATTTGATATAGTTTACTAAATCTATATCTTTCTGCCTGTACGCTCTGTTACCCGCGCGATTCTTTTTTGGACGCAATTGGGAAAACTCACTCTCCCAGTACCGCAGAACATGCGGTTCGAGGCCGGTCAGACTGCAGACTTCACTGATTGAATAGTATGCCTTTTTGATATTGACCATAAAATACCTCTTAAGAGTAACCGGTTATATTTACCACCATTCAGGCTTGGATTCCCGCAGCATCAGATCCCGTACTGCAAGCCTGGCGCTTTTATTCTCGAAAAGCGTCTTGTATACTTCACGAGTTATTGGCATCTCAATATCGAGTCTTCTGGACAGATCATATACAGATTTTGTTGTCTGAACACCTTCGGCAACCATGGTCATATTGTCAAGGGCCTGCTGGAGATTGAGGCCGGATGCTATAAGCTCACCCATTTTTCTGTTCCGGCTATGTTTACTTATACAAGTCGTTATCAGGTCACCGATACCAGCCAGTCCGGAAAAGGTGGAACTCTGTGCCCCCATCTTTTTTCCCAGCCTCATCATCTCCGCTATTCCTCTTGTCATAAGCGCGCCCTTGGTATTGTCCCCAAGTCCGAGCCCGTCACAGATTCCTGCTGCTAGGGCAATTACATTCTTTACACTTCCGGCAAGCTCCACTCCCCGCATATCGGAATTTGTATATATACGGAAAACCTCTGTTGAAAAGGCTTCCTGGATAATTTCAGCAAGTTTCAGATTTTCAGATGCAGCCACCACAGTGGTGGGAATATCTCTTGAGACCTCTTCCGCGTGTGAAGGCCCGGAGAGAGCTGCCAGTTTATCAGTTGACAACCCGGGGATTTCATCCATTATTACATCTGTCATGAGCTTCAGAGTGTCATTCTCTATCCCCTTGGCCACCACAACCCATCCCTGTATCTTATCAACATAAGCTTTTTCAACCGATTTTGCCACACACTTCATCGTTGAACGCATAGTCTGTGACGGAACCGCACAGACTATATACTCCGAAGGCTCAATCGCAAGACGGACATCATTTACAATTTCAATAGATTCCGGAATATGTATTCCAGGAAGCTTCAAAGAATGCTCCCTTTTAACCCTGAGCATCTCAGCATCAGAGGGATTAAACTCCCACATCACAATCTGATGACCGCGTTTATGGAGGAGAACCGATAAAGCGATAGCCCAGCTCCCCGCACCAAGAATGCCTATTTTCACACTTCCTCCCGGTTTTCGGACTGCCCTGCACTGCCCCGATGTTTCGCCTTGGCTATGGGACGGAACTCCAGTGTCAAAGGGCAACCTTCAAAATTATATGTTTCGTAGATCTTGTTGGACAAATAGCGGATATAAGCCGGAGAAATCTGCTTTGGATTTGTGACAAAAAACTTAAAGACCGGATAAGGCGCGTCTACCTGCTTTGCACCGAGAAATCTTACCGGATTTTCAGGAATTGCAGGATGAGGGTGGGATCTGACCCAACTGAAAACTCTATTCTCAAATTCCGCAGATGGAACCCTGGTTTTAAGTCGCTCTTTTATCTCCAAAGCAGTATCTATTACTGTTGTAACTCTCTGACCAGTAAGAGCCGAAATAGAAACCATAGGAATGTAACGCAGTTCCATAAACTCTTCGCGTGTGGCTGCAACCAGTTGATCAAAAGTCTTGTGGTCCTTTTCCACAATATCCCATTTGTTCCAGGCCAGAAGCATCCCTTTACGCATCTCCTGGATCTTTTTGACAATCCGAAGATCCTGTACGCCGATCCTGTTTTTTACATCCACGACAAGAACACAGATATCACATCGCTCGATACTCTGAATCGCTCTGAGATTGGAATAGTATTCCATGTCTTCCTTGACATGAGAGCGTTTGCGCAACCCGGCAGTATCTATCAGCACGATTCTCTTATCTTTGTAAAGCATCTCGGTATCGATCGCATCCCTGGTTGTTCCGGGTTCATGATGCACTATCATTCTGTTTTTTCCAAGGAGCTTGTTTACCAGAGATGATTTTCCGGCATTGGGTCGCCCCACTATGGCCAGTCTCAACACAGGCTCCAGAGATTCCTCAGGAGGAGCAAGAGATCCGCTTATGCGTTCGATTACAACATCAAGAAGATCCGCTACACCCAGGCCGTGAAGCGCGGAAACCGGGTAGATGCTGTCAATGCCAAGTGCACGGTAAGTGTTAATCTCATATTCGACTTTCCTGGAATCGGCTTTGTTTACAACAAGGATAGTCTTTTCAGACGCATCCTTCCTTAACTGCTTCGCAATCAGCATGTCAAGGTCGGTTATGCCGCTTTTAGCATCAACCAGGAACAGGACAAGGTTTGATTCCTTTACGGCAATATGCACCTGCTCGTGAATCGCCTCCGCCATCTTTTCACGGCTGCTCGGCAGCATTCCTCCGGTATCGATGAGTATGAACTCATGCCCGTTCCAGTTGGCGGTGAAATAGTGCCGATCCCGTGTGACACCGGCAATATCATCAACAACCGCAACTCTCTTCCCGATTATTCTGTTAAACAGGCTCGATTTGCCCACATTTGGCCTGCCGATAACCGATACAACCGGTTTTTTATTCCCCAAACCACCTCCCGGATAGCAGTACCAAAAGTTACCTTATTTTTAATGCGTTGTCAATAATAAACTTACAAGAATCCTTTAGAGATTTGCTGTAACAAAAAGACAGAGTCGAAAAGAGAAGTCAAGAGGTGATTACGGAGAACACTGCTGATCAGTAAACCGGCCCTGTTTCATAATACCCCCCCACCGATTTACGGTAGGAGAAAATCATCAGATAAAGAGGTGCTTTGAAGGAATTCGAGACGATGATTGTATCTCTGCTTTTGTAGCTGCGCTCAGGAGTCCTTTTCCCGAGACTGTCCTGAACAGCAAAAGTGGTCTGGGATCCGCTGGCGACTATATAATATTTCCTTACAGAGGTATCTCTTATACTGAAATAATCGGTGTCATTGGCCGAGGAGAGGGTCCCGAAGACTTTTCTGGGAAGGGGGTCTGATGTCTCAATGGTGTTATTGGGTTCCCGTTCGAAGGCATGTGTAAAGAAAACCACCGAATCTGCAGAGAGCGGTTCATCATTAACCGACATAATCCTCTTATCAGCGCGTATTACAAAACGGGTATTACCCGGAAATGGTTCTGAAGGTACAATGAAAACAGTGTCATTTGTCGTGGAGATTGTGTAATAGTACTGCTCGAAAAGTGGTTCGATATAGAAAGAAATCTGGCTGGTATCACTGATTGCCCTGGAGAAGCAGAGAGGAACTGACTGAAACGGGGAAATTGTATCGGATGTATTTTCAGGCAGAGACACAGTGAAAGGCTCTATCGTTCCAGATGGGACAACGCAGCTTAAAACCGAGGAAACAATAAGGGTGACAGTTATTTTCAAGTTAAGACGCATATCGTAATTATATGGTTATAGCAGATATTGAGCAAGAGATCAGAAAATTCAGGTGAAGACTGAAAAAGAAATGGAAATAAAGGACCTGATTGTTATCTGCGGGCCAACCGCCAGCGGTAAAACACGACTCGGAGTATATCTTGCCTCACAGTACAATGGAGAGATTATCTCTGCAGATTCAAGGCAGGTATACAGGGGAATGGATATAGGAACCGGCAAAGATCTTAATGAATACTTTATCAACGAAAGAAAAATCCCCTGTCATCTGATCGATATCGCAGATCCTCAGTCGGTTTACACCCTTTTTGATTACCAGAGGGATTTCTATCAGGTTTACAGAGAAATAAAATCCCGGGGTCGTGTCCCCTTTCTTGTCGGGGGAAGCGGGTTATATATCGAGGCTGTTCTGAAAAATTATCAGATCCCCGCCATACCGGAAAATGAGGAGCTCAGGGAGAATTTAAACGGACTTGAAAAAGAGGAACTCAGGAGGGAGTTGGAGAAGATCGATCCTGAGCTTTACAGCAGAACCGATCTGAGCAGTAAAAAACGGATTATCCGGGCACTGGAGATTGCCTGCTACAGGCGTGAAAACCCTCAAAAAGATGAAACCGGACCTGTAGAGAAGATTAACCCTCTTGTAATCTGCACCCGCTGGGACAGAGAACAGCTCAGGAAAAGAATCGACCTGAGACTTGAATTGAGACTTCAGGAGGGTATGATTGACGAGGTCAGGAGAATACTTGAGTCAGGGATATCACGGAAGAGATATTCTTTGTTTGGTATGGAGTATGGGCATCTTGCCAGATATATTGAAGGCGAAGTTTCCTACACTCAGGCAGTTGAGCAGTTACGGCACAGCATTCATCAACTGGCAAAACGCCAGGAAACATGGTTCAGGGGGATGCAGCGGCGTGGAATTGAGGTACACTGGATTAACGGTGCTGATCAGAAGGAGGCATCAGAGATAGTGGGCCGTTATTTTTCTCCTGTGGATGACCCTATTTCCTGATAAACCTCTAATCGGGGCGCAATCAGATTCAAAACCGAAATGCCGCCTGCAAAATAACAAAAATCTACTCTAATTCACACCATAAATTACCACTTTAAAAGAATTCAATTGCTAACACTGTTGGTCAAATTTTTGCCCTGTGTTTTTTACATGTATGTCTAAGAGTACCCCCTTTTTGGAAGATTGTCTTCAGTTCCTTTTTAAGTCAACTGTTGAGGGAATTTATGCTGTTGACGAGCATGGGAAATGCATCTTTTTCAACCAGAAAGCCTCAGTCCTGACAGGCTGGCAAAAAGAAGAGGTATTGGGCACTAAGATTCATGAAATCATTAATCGATGCAGGAAAAATGAAACCATCCATCCTCAGGAGAATTGCGAATTGCTTGAGGTGCTGCATAAAAAAGGTGCTATACGAATAGAAGAGGATATTTGTATTCGCAAGGATAGAACCTTTTTTCCTGCCGATTATTCTGCCTGGCCAATTATCAGGGAGGAGGAAACCCTGGGAGCTGTAGTATTGATAACTGATATTACCGGGCGGCTGAATGCTGAAGAATCATTGAAAAGACACGCTGAGGGTTTAAGTTTTCTCTCCAATACTGCCACTCAACTGCTTGAATCATCGACCCTGTCTGATCAATTCAAACTAATAGCTGATTTTCTCTATTCTCTTGCCAAAGATGCCATAATTGCATTCAATGAATTTGATCCCGGGAACCGTACATTGACAGTTAGGGAATTTCGCTGTACAGATAATGAAAGGGTGATTCTCAGGAGAATTCTGGGGCGGAATGTTGAGGGGCTGGCCTTTAACTTTAAAGAAGCTACACGGGGACGGATGATTCCCGGGAAACTTGATCTTCTGGAGGGAGGTCTTTATGATCTTACATTCAGGCAGCTTCCCAGGTCTCTGTGTGATACTATTGAGCGTGAGCTGAATATTGGGGATGTTTTTGCGATGGCCTGTGCAGTTGAGGATGATCTTCTGGGCACAGTCACTATCCTTTCCCATGTACGCGGAGGTTTTCTGCGAAACAAAAGCCTGATCGAATCTGTTGTAAATCAGGCCGCTTTATCACTCAAACGTACCCGTATTGCGAATGAGCTTAACATTCGTCTTGCGGAATCAGAACGTTTCGCTTACACTCTCTCTCACGAGCTGAGAACACCACTGGTTACCTTAAAATCCTTCCTGGGATACCTGCATCAGGATATTAAGGAGCAGAATCAAATGAGCATCAGGGATGATTTAAACCACATGGAAAACGCAGTGGTCAAGATGAGCGATCTTTTTGATGATCTGCTGGAATTAATGAAGGCTGGAAGAAAGAGAAATCCCCTGGTAAAGGTTATGCTGAAAGATATCGTAGATGAAGCGCTTAGACTTGAAGAGGATAAGATAGACCGCCAAAATGTGACAATTAAGATTTCAAGCGAGAAGATGCAATTAACCGTTGATTTTCCTGGAATGGTAGAGGTATTTCAGAACCTGATCGACAATGCGATCAAGTTCATGGGTTCCCAGCCCAATCCTGAAATAAAGATCGGAGCCATAAAAAATGGGGAAGAGATAATACTCTATGTCAAAGATAACGGTATTGGTATTGAGTCTCAGTACCAGCATAAAATTTTTGATCTTTTTGAGAAATTACACCCGGAAATTGAGGGTACGGGAACAGGCCTTGCAATTGTAAAAAGAATAGTGGAACATCATCACGGCAGAATCTGGGTGGAATCAGAGGGCAGAGGTTCGGGTGCTGCGTTTTATTTTACGGTAGGGGAGAGAGTGCTGAAAAATTTGTGTAAACCTCAGAATAGTTGGTGTATGGATTAT
>ERZ795047.3597-NODE-3597-length-13707-cov-5.506739_pt1 | contig 13707 bp, 12 predicted proteins | sample MGYA00375131_ERZ795047 | MGnify/ENA primary metagenome ERZ795047 (study PRJEB30176, sample SAMN05720228) | activated sludge metagenome | isolation source: Anaerobic digester | place: Japan | collected 2015-05-20 ... | reverse complement strand
ACCCCCAAACTACTTCATACAGTCATTGTAAAAATACTCATAATCCTCTTTGTCTAATATCTCCGTTTTTTGTTGTATCTCTAATCTCTCTATTTCTGCAATGTCTTGTGGAGTAGGGTTTGCTTTTAGTTTTAATCCTTCTAACTCTTTATTTCTCAGTGTTTTTGCACGTTTACTTGCCTCCTGTTTACATTTCTCACTTTTACTTGTTAAAAGATAACTAAAACTGTTTCCGCTAACTGTCTCATAAATAAATACAAACCCTATAAAACAAGCAATAATAAAAAAAATTATTGCAACTGCTGTGTCGGTTTTACCGTTTATATTCTCCATATTCTCTTATTAAAAACTTAAATAAACTTAACTCCGCTAAATGCATTGTAGTATCTGGGTAAATCTCTCTGGGTAATTATTGTGTCATTGTATACCTGTAACATCTCTAAACTCTTGTGCCTTGTGTATCTGCTAACCTGTGTTAAATCTCCTTTGTAGGTTTTAATCAGGGTGGTAGTGAAGTAATGCCTAAATCCGTGTGTAGTTTTATCAATACCTAAACTATCTAACAACTCCTTTACAATGCCCCTAATACTTCTAGTTGTTAATCTGGCGTTTTTACTGTTACCACTATTACTAACAAATAATGCCCCGTCTTTAATCTTGCAATAATCCATATACTCTTTTAATGCTTTAACTGTCTCGGGGTGTAGGTTTATTGTCTCCTTATCGTCCCTACCTTTACCTAACACTTGTGCCGTTTTACCTACCAAATCTATATCTTTAACATCTAACCTAACAACTTCTACTTGTCTTAACCCTTGTAGTGCTAGTAGGGATAAAATTGCCCTTAATCTAGTGCTATCCTTGCTCTTTTGCATATCTGCTACCGCTTCCATTATCCTATCCATCTCTTGTTGTGTTATTCCGTCCCTTTTGTGCTTCTGGTTCTGTCTAAAACATTTTATATTTTGTGTTATATCTTGTGGTAGTTTACCTATTCTGTTCAACTCTTTTAGATATATCCTTGCAGTTGTTAAATACTTATTTTTAGTGCTAACGCTGTAATAGGGTAGGTTACCTAAATATCTCTTAAACTCTAAATAGGTGTTTATATTTAATCCGTTGCTTTTAACATACTCCAAAAATACTGGTAATCTTTTTAAGTAGTCCTCTCGGGTGGTATCTGCAATGTCCATTGTTCTAAATAGCAACTCCGCCTGTTGTAGTGCAATGTCTATACTAAACTCCTGTTTGCTAGTTACTGGTGTTATATCCATACATATATCTTAATATATTTTACTTACTACTTACAACTATATACTGTTTAGGATAGCAATGCAAGGGGCTAATTATCCTCTTAATATAAGGTTTATTTAATCTGATATGTCATACTGTTTCTTATTTATGACATTTTAGGGTATATATGACATATTAGTTCTTATTTATAGAATGTAGTTTTATATTAACTAGGTTATGGGTAGGGGTATATGCCAAAACTTTACCTCTATGGGCTATTATTTTTACTTTTTAAAACTGGTTTATGGTAAATCTCAAACTGTTTAAAACTGTGATGTCCAGTATCCTTTTTAACGCCCCTTAATGCCCTATAACGCCCCCGTTTTGTGCTAGTGGTCTATTTATACCTTACTCCTCAAACTCTATTAGAGAATATTGCATATCTGCGGTGCATTTTAGGGTCTTAGGTGCATTGTATCTGTTTTTATCTATAATCAACTCCATACTTGTTTTACTAAACTCACTAAAATGCTCTGCTAACTCCCCTATATCCTCCTCCTCTCTTTTAACAAACATAACTACATCTGCTAAATAAATGATATCTACACTACCCTTTATGCTTGTTGTTTTTGCATTATCATAACTTGCTTTGTTTTGTTGTGATATTAACAATATACTTGCCTTTGTGTTTGTGCTTACCTCCTTAAACTTGCTAATCAAATCTTGTTCTTTGTCTATCTGGTCTCTGGTGTCTCTACTAGGAGTAAACAACTGCAAATGGTCTACTACTACAAACACCTCCTCTGTCTTATGTTTCTTTTTAAGATAGTTAATATCTGCTAATAGGGTGTCAAATGTAATCTCCCCGTCCTGTATGTCTCTGGTTTTAATTGTTATGTAATCCGCTATGTCTTGCAACTTAATAAACCCCTGTTGTAGTGCTTCTTTCTCACTCTCCTCTAATTCTCTTTTGCCCCCTTTTTTAAATGCTGTTTTCCCTTTTAACAATATGTCCCCATACCTTACCTTTGCCAAACTGCTTAATAACCTTGTAACTATTGCTATTTTAGGCATTTCTAAACTGTAAAATAACACGGGTGTTTTATTCTCTGCTACCTTTCTTGCCAAATGTAGTGCTAGGGTTGTTTTACCTCCTCCCGCTTTACCTCCTAATACCATTACCCCATTTAACCCCAATAATGCCCTGTCTAATGCTACCTCTCCCGTTTTAATACCTATTAAATCCCTCTCTCCATCTCCTAACATATCTTTATACTCTCCTAAATACTCGCTAATAGGTTTAGGTTGCTTTATTGTCCCCTCTATCTCTTTAACTGGTATTTGTTTACTCATTTGCTTATTTTATAACAACTTAACTGCTAACTTATTTGCATATACTAGGTAGTTTAGGTTTCTCTTTTTGCAAAACTTAACCCTTGCCTCTAAACTAGTTTGTGCTTTAACAACCTCTTTTATCTTTGTTCCTTTTATTGCTACCTCGTATTTATTCATTAACTTGTAACATAAAGTAATCTGTTAAATCTTTAACCCCCTCTGGTAAATCTATCTGTCCCAATACATTAACTCCCGCTAATATTAACCTGTTTGCTACCTCTTTAATTGCCGTTTGTCCCGCCGTATCATTATCAAATGCTAGGTAAACATTAAATCCTACTAACTCCTGTATTATCTCTGGTTTTAACCCATTAACCCCTACTACTCCTACTGCATTAAATCCGTTTTGTGTTGTTATCATTGTGTCAAACTCTCCCTCGCAAATATATAGGGGTTCTGTTTTGTCCATTGTTTTTAATATATCTCTATTAAATAGTGGTATGCTTAACCCTTTAACTTGCATATACTTAGGGTTTTTGCCGTCTAATCTCCTTGCTTTAATGTAAACAATATCCTCTCCCTCTATGTAGGGTATAACAACGGGGTAATCTTTAAACTTAAAATACTCTCCATTACTTCCCGTATCAAATAACCCCGCTTTTAACAACTCCTCCATACTACATACTCTTTTTAACTCTTTTACTACCTCCTGTGGTTTGTTGATAGCAAATAACCTAAACCTTTTTATTGTGTCCTCTGTTAATCCTCTTTTATCTCCTGTTAAATAATCCTTTACCTTGCCTAACCCGTGTTTACTGCATATAGAGTAAAGTTTGTTGTAGGTGCTACTTACCCCTTTGTCTGCTACTCTAACCTCTGTAACCTCTGGTAATCTGGGTTTAATCTTTACTGGCGGTAAATCTCCGCTACCATACATTTTTTTAATCTCTTTAATTGCTTCTTTTGTATCTATCCCCTTAAACTTTGCTAATAAATCAACTATGCTCCCCCCTATACCGCAACTAAAACACTTAAAATAACCCACCCCGTTTTTACTGGTAAAACTTAAACTCGGGTGTATGTCCCCGTGTTTGTGCATTTTCTTATTAAAACATCTTGCTTGTTTGCGGTTAGGTAATACTTCTACTCCCAACCTCTCTGCAAACTCTACAATGTCCACTCTCTTTTTTATGTCCTCTAATTTCTCCATATTTCTTTACTTGCTAATAGAGTGGCGGTTGTTTTTAACAACCCGCCCTCTTTATATATACTTATAACTACTTATAACTTTTTTACCCCTCAAAAACACTTATTAGGAGTAGGTTTTTAAAAATGGCTTCCGTATTAACTGCAATACTTTCCGTATTAACTGCAATACTCTCCGTATTAACTGCAATACTACCCCTCTTGTTTTTAATTGTCATAACTTTATCCCCTTGTCTCTAAAATCTCCTTATCACTACTACACTTACAAACCTCAAACCCTGTTAATTTCTCGTATTATATGTAGGTCTTGTTTTTTTATCCTATACAAACCCAAACCTCCATTTGTCTTTATCCTGTCTATGTTCTAATCTATTTTTTGTTTTCTGTTTTCCGTATTAACTGCAATGCTTTTATTCTCTTTGTAAAAATCAGGGTGCTTGTATGCTTTCTCTTTTACTGTAATGTAATATACTTTTGTCTTTTTGGAGTAACTGTATTTTATTAACCCTCTATTCTGTAAACTGTCTAACTCTAACTCTATTTGCTTTTTGTATCTGGGTTTACCTTGTTTTTTAATATCCTCTGCTGTAATCCCAACCTCTGTTAATAAAGTATCTAATTTGTATCTTTGTATAGGGGTATTAGAAATAAAAAAGTTTCTTAATCTAAACTCCATTAAACTCTCATTTTTGCTATATTTTATACTTTGTATAGGTAGTAAAATATTTCCCAACCCTCCTACTTTTTTAAACTCCTCTTTACTTAATTGCTTCCCATAACTATCTACTCCTAACCCATTAAAAAACTCTTTTGTGGGTCTTAGGATTATGGTATCTATTACTGCGTTTTTATCTAATATCTCCTCCTCTTTTTGTGTAATATATCCTTCCCCTTTTGCCATTGTGTCCCGTGTTCTCATTTTAACCCTAACTCCTACTAACTTCCTGTAATCTTTATAAAAAAAATGTCCTCCCCGTGCTGTTATATAAGGTAGGTTTCTACTTGCAATAAAAGACAAACCCTCTGTAAATGTGCGGTATTGTATACCTAAAAATCTGCATACTTCTGCTATGTTGTTTATGTGCCACTCCCCCTTTTTGTAGGGTGGTTTATATTGCACTAAATACTGTATATAACTTAATATCCTTGCTACTGTTTGTGTATACACCTCTGCTACAAAATCTCCCTCTCCTACTTTTGCTAATGGTAGTTTAGGCTTATTGCTTGTGTCTCTCCTTGTTAGTTTTGCATTGCTCTTTGTGGTAATTCTCAACTCTCTATAATCCCCCTCCACTTGTTCTTGTGCTTTCCCCTCTATCCATATCTTTACATCTTTTACTTCCCCTATCCCCTTTGGTTTTAGTTCCTCTACTGGTAATGTCCTACCATTCTTAATAGTTGCATATTTATTTCTAGTTTCTTTATTTGCCATATCTAACATAATTTTCCAAATTATCAACTTTCTGTTTAATCTCTTCCCTCTCTTTTGGCTTCAAATCTGATAGTAGGTAATCCTCTTCTAGTATTGCATCTAGTATTGCATCTTCTTTTTTATCGTTTTTTGTATCGTATTGTCCCCTCTCAAATGTTGCCCCGTTTCTTAAATATCCCAATATCTCCACTCTTTCTTTTTTATCTGGTATATAAAACCTCTCTTGTTCTTTAATTGCCTCTACAAGTTCTGGTAAATACTTCTCAAAATTATCAAGCAAGTAATCTATATGGTCTAAACAGTTGTCCGCATCTAAGACTAAAAAATCATTTTGAAAATGAAAAGCATTTTCTATCTCCTGTATTCCATCTTTGCTGTATAACCTATATCCTGCAAACTTACTTCTGCTTATTGTATAAAAACTTGTTTTTGCACTTTTTAATCTATACTTATACAATTCAAAAACCCCCCTTACATCATCGTTCTTGTTGGTCTCCTTGCTTTCCCTTTTCCATTTGTAAAATTTGCCCTGTAACCGCATTATTTCCTCTGATAGTGATGGTGTGCTAGGGTGAATAACCCAATTAACCTCTTCTATGTCCTTTGTATATTCCTCTCTGGTTTTCTTAACAACGGTATCATACCTTTCCGTTTTCTCGTTGTAATCTTTTAAGTATTTATTATTTAAAGCATTCAAGAAGATGTCTGTTTTTTCTAAAATCCTAACAAATCCTTGTAATAGAGAAACTGCTATATATATCTGTGATAAGGTGTAAAGTGTTAGTGCCTCTATATCATCTGCTTTATAGGTTGCTCTAAATAACTCTCCGTCCCAACCCTCTTGCCTTGCCCTTTCCTTTATTATTTGTATCTCGTCCTTTGTTAATGTGGGGTTTGGTATCCCGTCCCTATTAAACTCTGGGCTGTCTATTGCCAACTGTATCAACTTTGCTTTGCTTCCATTTTTTAATATCTCTTTTATATCTTTTGCCATATTAAATAAAACTAATTTTAATCTTTAACTAACTCCTCTATTCTCTTTAACCTGTCCTCTACTTCTACATCTCTAATTGCCTTTTGAGAAACTCCCGCCAAATAACCTATTGTGTTTGCTACTCTAATATCCAATACTCCCTGTTTAACCTTGTTAATTACACTTTCCATTAAAATAACAATATCCTTACTTGTTCTAACTTTACTCTCCTCCATTAACTCACCTATCAAAATTGCATTGTTCTCTCCTCCCTTAACCCTTGCTAATTGTTTATCTTCTTCTGGTATGTCGGGGTTGTGTAAATAGCAATACCCATTACTCATTGCATTTGCTTTACATCTCTCCCCTCCCTCTTTTATATACTTGCATTGCATTATCCTTTAATCCAACTAAATAAACTAAACTTCTTTTTATTCTTTTTAGGTTCTACTTTAACCTCTGGTTTGTCGCTAGTTAGGGGTTTACTTTTAGGTTTGCTTTTACCATTTTGTCCACTATGTCCCCTACTTTGTTTTGCTTTATTGACGGGCTTATCTTTACCTTGCCCTTTGTTTTTTGTCCCCTGTGTCTCCTGTGTTTTGTCCTGTGTCCTGTCCCCTGTGTCTACTACTTCACCCTCTTGTGTCCCGTTTATAATATCCTCTCTTGCGGTAGGTAACCCTAACATTTTCCTAAATCCGCTATTCTCATTTATCAAAAATTGTTGTGTATTTGTTAGGTTATCTATTTGTCTGCTTTGGTTCTCTAAAACTTTACTCTGGTTGTCTAGTGTCTTTTCTAATATCCCTATGGTCTTCTCTAATAGTGCTAATGTGTCTATGTCCCTTGTCCTGTCTCCTATGTCCTCTGGTATGTCCCCTGTGGTATCTTTTTTACCCTTAAATGTCTCTCGGTTTGTCCCCCCTGTCTCCCTGTGTAAATTATTTATACCCTCTGTATTATCTGGGGTAGGGGTGTTGCCATTTGTCCCCCTGTTTGTCCCCTGTCCCCTATCTTGTCCCCCGTCTATGTCTCCTACTTTTAATCTGCTAACCTCCTCCATATCAAACAAATAAACATCATAACTCCCTCTCTTTTGCTTAACTGGGTTTAACTTGCCCTGTTTAATGTATCTGCTAATAGTTTTGCTACTCCTGTTTAGTAACCTCTCTACTTCTTTTTTTGTTAGGGTGTAATCCATATAGGGTAGGGGTTATTTTATATAGTAACTAATTATCTCTGTAATACTCTTACCTTGTTTTTTAAATTCTAAAATCTCCTTTAATCTCTTGCTACTGTCCTCTCTGTGATAAAACTTACTCAAACCCCTTGCTTTTTGCTTATAAGGTAGTAGTCCTAACTCGCTGTAATACTTAACTGTGCTAGGTCTAACATTGTTTAACTCTGCTAACTCACTTTGCCTGATAAACTCTTCTTTTTTTATCTTCTCTAAATCTCTTTTTACTCGCATTTTTGTATCTGTAATATCTTAAATTATTTTACTTCCTGTAATTAGGATTATCGGTAGTAAACCCCCTTTTTAACCTCAAACTTACTTCATACAATCCTCGTATGCATACTCATAATCATCTCTATCTACCATACTTGTTTTTTGCTGTATCTCTAACTCCTCTATCTCTGCTAAATCCTGTGGAGTAGGGTTCTTTTTTAACTTTAACCCTTGCAAACTTTTGTCCCTCAAACTCCTTGCTCTTTCCTGTGCCTCCTGTTTACATCTCTCGCTTTTACCCTCGAATAAACTACCTATACCCTTGCCACTAAACAACTCGTAAACAGAAACAAATCCAATTGCAAACACTATTACAAACACTACCCAATATATAGGTGCGGTCTTTTGTTTGTTCTCCATTGTTGTTTGGTTAAAAAATTATTATTAATATAATTACTAACAGAATTGCCAACCCTATACAACCTACTGTCTTGTTTCCGTCAAATAAAGCACCAAACAATCCTATTACTAACTGTAAAAGTAGGGGTGCAATAAAAAATACAAATATCAATGCACCTACTATTGTCCAAAACATATTAGTTTTTTAACAACTTAAATAAACTTAACTCCGCTAAATGCATTGTAGTATCTGGGTAAATCTCTCTGGGTAATTATTGTGTCATTGTATACCTGTAACATCTCTAAACTCTTGTGCCTTGTGTATCTGCTAACCTGTGTTAAATCTCCTTTGTAGGTTTTAATCAGGGTGGTAGTGAAGTAATGCCTAAATCCGTGTGTAGTTTTATCAATACCTAAACTATCTAACAACTCCTTTACAATGCCCCTAATACTTCTAGTTGTTAATCTGGCGTTTTTACTGTTACCACTATTACTAACAAATAATGCCCCGTCTTTAATCTTGCAATAATCCATATACTCTTTTAATGCTTTAACTGTCTCGGGGTGTAGGTTTATTGTCTCCTTATCGTCCCTACCTTTACCTAACACTTGTGCCGTTTTACCTACCAAATCTATATCTTTAACATCTAACCTAACAACTTCTACTTGTCTTAACCCTTGTAGTGCTAGTAGGGATAAAATTGCCCTTAATCTAGTGCTATCCTTGCTCTTTTGCATATCTGCTACCGCTTCCATTATCCTATCCATCTCTTGTTGTGTTATTCCGTCCCTTTTGTGCTTCTGGTTCTGTCTAAAACATTTTATATTTTGTGTTATATCTTGTGGTAGTTTACCTATTCTGTTCAACTCTTTTAGATATATCCTTGCAGTTGTTAAATACTTATTTTTAGTGCTAACGCTGTAATAGGGTAGGTTACCTAAATATCTCTTAAACTCTAAATAGGTGTTTATATTTAATCCGTTGCTTTTAACATACTCCAAAAATACTGGTAATCTTTTTAAGTAGTCCTCTCGGGTGGTATCTGCAATGTCCATTGTTCTAAATAGCAACTCCGCCTGTTGTAGTGCAATGTCTATACTAAACTCCTGTTTGCTAGTTACTGGTGTTATATCCATACATATATCTTAATATATTTTACTTACTACTTACAACTATATACTGTTTAGGATAGCAATGCAAGGGGCTAATTATCCTCTTAATATAAGGTTTATTTAATCTGATATGTCATACTGTTTCTTATTTATGACATTTTAGGGTATATATGACATATTAGTTCTTATTTATAGAATGTAGTTTTATATTAACTAGGTTATGGGTAGGGGTATATGCCAAAACTTTACCTCTATGGGCTATTATTTTTACTTTTTAAAACTGGTTTATGGTAAATCTCAAACTGTTTAAAACTGTGATGTCCAGTATCCTTTTTAACGCCCCTTAATGCCCTATAACGCCCCCGTTTTGTGCTAGTGGTCTATTTATACCTTACTCCTCAAACTCTATTAGAGAATATTGCATATCTGCGGTGCATTTTAGGGTCTTAGGTGCATTGTATCTGTTTTTATCTATAATCAACTCCATACTTGTTTTACTAAACTCACTAAAATGCTCTGCTAACTCCCCTATATCCTCCTCCTCTCTTTTAACAAACATAACTACATCTGCTAAATAAATGATATCTACACTACCCTTTATGCTTGTTGTTTTTGCATTATCATAACTTGCTTTGTTTTGTTGTGATATTAACAATATACTTGCCTTTGTGTTTGTGCTTACCTCCTTAAACTTGCTAATCAAATCTTGTTCTTTGTCTATCTGGTCTCTGGTGTCTCTACTAGGAGTAAACAACTGCAAATGGTCTACTACTACAAACACCTCCTCTGTCTTATGTTTCTTTTTAAGATAGTTAATATCTGCTAATAGGGTGTCAAATGTAATCTCCCCGTCCTGTATGTCTCTGGTTTTAATTGTTATGTAATCCGCTATGTCTTGCAACTTAATAAACCCCTGTTGTAGTGCTTCTTTCTCACTCTCCTCTAATTCTCTTTTGCCCCCTTTTTTAAATGCTGTTTTCCCTTTTAACAATATGTCCCCATACCTTACCTTTGCCAAACTGCTTAATAACCTTGTAACTATTGCTATTTTAGGCATTTCTAAACTGTAAAATAACACGGGTGTTTTATTCTCTGCTACCTTTCTTGCCAAATGTAGTGCTAGGGTTGTTTTACCTCCTCCCGCTTTACCTCCTAATACCATTACCCCATTTAACCCCAATAATGCCCTGTCTAATGCTACCTCTCCCGTTTTAATACCTATTAAATCCCTCTCTCCATCTCCTAACATATCTTTATACTCTCCTAAATACTCGCTAATAGGTTTAGGTTGCTTTATTGTCCCCTCTATCTCTTTAACTGGTATTTGTTTACTCATTTGCTTATTTTATAACAACTTAACTGCTAACTTATTTGCATATACTAGGTAGTTTAGGTTTCTCTTTTTGCAAAACTTAACCCTTGCCTCTAAACTAGTTTGTGCTTTAACAACCTCTTTTATCTTTGTTCCTTTTATTGCTACCTCGTATTTATTCATTAACTTGTAACATAAAGTAATCTGTTAAATCTTTAACCCCCTCTGGTAAATCTATCTGTCCCAATACATTAACTCCCGCTAATATTAACCTGTTTGCTACCTCTTTAATTGCCGTTTGTCCCGCCGTATCATTATCAAATGCTAGGTAAACATTAAATCCTACTAACTCCTGTATTATCTCTGGTTTTAACCCATTAACCCCTACTACTCCTACTGCATTAAATCCGTTTTGTGTTGTTATCATTGTGTCAAACTCTCCCTCGCAAATATATAGGGGTTCTGTTTTGTCCATTGTTTTTAATATATCTCTATTAAATAGTGGTATGCTTAACCCTTTAACTTGCATATACTTAGGGTTTTTGCCGTCTAATCTCCTTGCTTTAATGTAAACAATATCCTCTCCCTCTATGTAGGGTATAACAACGGGGTAATCTTTAAACTTAAAATACTCTCCATTACTTCCCGTATCAAATAACCCCGCTTTTAACAACTCCTCCATACTACATACTCTTTTTAACTCTTTTACTACCTCCTGTGGTTTGTTGATAGCAAATAACCTAAACCTTTTTATTGTGTCCTCTGTTAATCCTCTTTTATCTCCTGTTAAATAATCCTTTACCTTGCCTAACCCGTGTTTACTGCATATAGAGTAAAGTTTGTTGTAGGTGCTACTTACCCCTTTGTCTGCTACTCTAACCTCTGTAACCTCTGGTAATCTGGGTTTAATCTTTACTGGCGGTAAATCTCCGCTACCATACATTTTTTTAATCTCTTTAATTGCTTCTTTTGTATCTATCCCCTTAAACTTTGCTAATAAATCAACTATGCTCCCCCCTATACCGCAACTAAAACACTTAAAATAACCCACCCCGTTTTTACTGGTAAAACTTAAACTCGGGTGTATGTCCCCGTGTTTGTGCATTTTCTTATTAAAACATCTTGCTTGTTTGCGGTTAGGTAATACTTCTACTCCCAACCTCTCTGCAAACTCTACAATGTCCACTCTCTTTTTTATGTCCTCTAATTTCTCCATATTTCTTTACTTGCTAATAGAGTGGCGGTTGTTTTTAACAACCCGCCCTCTTTATATATACTTATAACTACTTATAACTTTTTTACCCCTCAAAAACACTTATTAGGAGTAGGTTTTTAAAAATGGCTTCCGTATTAACTGCAATACTTTCCGTATTAACTGCAATACTCTCCGTATTAACTGCAATACTACCCCTCTTGTTTTTAATTGTCATAACTTTATCCCCTTGTCTCTAAAATCTCCTTATCACTACTACACTTACAAACCTCAAACCCTGTTAATTTCTCGTATTATATGTAGGTCTTGTTTTTTTATCCTATACAAACCCAAACCTCCATTTGTCTTTATCCTGTCTATGTTCTAATCTATTTTTTGTTTTCTGTTTTCCGTATTAACTGCAATGCTTTTATTCTCTTTGTAAAAATCAGGGTGCTTGTATGCTTTCTCTTTTACTGTAATGTAATATACTTTTGTCTTTTTGGAGTAACTGTATTTTATTAACCCTCTATTCTGTAAACTGTCTAACTCTAACTCTATTTGCTTTTTGTATCTGGGTTTACCTTGTTTTTTAATATCCTCTGCTGTAATCCCAACCTCTGTTAATAAAGTATCTAATTTGTATCTTTGTATAGGGGTATTAGAAATAAAAAAGTTTCTTAATCTAAACTCCATTAAACTCTCATTTTTGCTATATTTTATACTTTGTATAGGTAGTAAAATATTTCCCAACCCTCCTACTTTTTTAAACTCCTCTTTACTTAATTGCTTCCCATAACTATCTACTCCTAACCCATTAAAAAACTCTTTTGTGGGTCTTAGGATTATGGTATCTATTACTGCGTTTTTATCTAATATCTCCTCCTCTTTTTGTGTAATATATCCTTCCCCTTTTGCCATTGTGTCCCGTGTTCTCATTTTAACCCTAACTCCTACTAACTTCCTGTAATCTTTATAAAAAAAATGTCCTCCCCGTGCTGTTATATAAGGTAGGTTTCTACTTGCAATAAAAGACAAACCCTCTGTAAATGTGCGGTATTGTATACCTAAAAATCTGCATACTTCTGCTATGTTGTTTATGTGCCACTCCCCCTTTTTGTAGGGTGGTTTATATTGCACTAAATACTGTATATAACTTAATATCCTTGCTACTGTTTGTGTATACACCTCTGCTACAAAATCTCCCTCTCCTACTTTTGCTAATGGTAGTTTAGGCTTATTGCTTGTGTCTCTCCTTGTTAGTTTTGCATTGCTCTTTGTGGTAATTCTCAACTCTCTATAATCCCCCTCCACTTGTTCTTGTGCTTTCCCCTCTATCCATATCTTTACATCTTTTACTTCCCCTATCCCCTTTGGTTTTAGTTCCTCTACTGGTAATGTCCTACCATTCTTAATAGTTGCATATTTATTTCTAGTTTCTTTATTTGCCATATCTAACATAATTTTCCAAATTATCAACTTTCTGTTTAATCTCTTCCCTCTCTTTTGGCTTCAAATCTGATAGTAGGTAATCCTCTTCTAGTATTGCATCTAGTATTGCATCTTCTTTTTTATCGTTTTTTGTATCGTATTGTCCCCTCTCAAATGTTGCCCCGTTTCTTAAATATCCCAATATCTCCACTCTTTCTTTTTTATCTGGTATATAAAACCTCTCTTGTTCTTTAATTGCCTCTACAAGTTCTGGTAAATACTTCTCAAAATTATCAAGCAAGTAATCTATATGGTCTAAACAGTTGTCCGCATCTAAGACTAAAAAATCATTTTGAAAATGAAAAGCATTTTCTATCTCCTGTATTCCATCTTTGCTGTATAACCTATATCCTGCAAACTTACTTCTGCTTATTGTATAAAAACTTGTTTTTGCACTTTTTAATCTATACTTATACAATTCAAAAACCCCCCTTACATCATCGTTCTTGTTGGTCTCCTTGCTTTCCCTTTTCCATTTGTAAAATTTGCCCTGTAACCGCATTATTTCCTCTGATAGTGATGGTGTGCTAGGGTGAATAACCCAATTAACCTCTTCTATGTCCTTTACATA
>ERZ795047.3587-NODE-3587-length-13739-cov-88.119775_pt1 | contig 13739 bp, 10 predicted proteins | sample MGYA00375131_ERZ795047 | MGnify/ENA primary metagenome ERZ795047 (study PRJEB30176, sample SAMN05720228) | activated sludge metagenome | isolation source: Anaerobic digester | place: Japan | collected 2015-05-20 ... | reverse complement strand
ACGCCCGGATAGGTGAAACTATCACTCTGGCTAATCGTCCGACGGCTGAAGCTTTACCCGGCTTTAAAGAAGCCAAACCAATGGTTTTCTGCGGCCTTTATCCAGCTGGCGATACAAATATTGACGAACTGCGTGATGCCCTGGAAAAGCTGAAACTCACCGATGCCTCTCTGCACTTTGAACCCGAACATTCACCGGCTCTCGGTTTTGGTTTCCGGGCAGGTTTTCTCGGTCTTCTTCATCGCGAAATCGTTCAGGAAAGATTGGAAAGAGAGTTTAATCTCAATTTGATCACGACCGCTCCCAGTGTCAGCTACCGGGTGGTTAAGACCGATGGCGAAGTGCTGGAGATTCATAACCCGTCAGAACTGCCTGAGCCGCAGTTTATTGAACACATTGAAGAACCAATCATTGAGGCTTTGATCCTGACGCCGGATCGCTACCTGGGACCGCTGCTTCAGCTGCTTGATGATCGGCGCGGGCAGCAGAAAAAGATGGAGTATATTTCTACCAATCGAGTTGTGCTGGATTATTTGATTCCGCTCAATGAAGTGGTTTTTGACTTTTATAGCCAGCTTAAATCGCTTTCCCAGGGATATGCTTCAATGGATTATGAGCTGGTCGGCTATCGAGAAGAGCCTCTGGTCAAGCTGGATATTCTGGTCAATTATGAGGAAATCGATGCTCTGTCGGTCATTGTTCATAAAGATAAAGCTTATTATGTCGGGCGGGCACTGGTGGATAAGCTGCGGCGGACAATTCCCCGTCAGCAGTTCGAAGTGATCATCCAGGCAGCAGTGGGAAAAAGAGTTATTGCCCGCGAGACTATCAAACCTTTCAGGAAGGATGTTCTGGCCAAGCTGTACGGCGGAGATTATACCAGGAAGATGAAGCTTCTCGAAAAACAGAAAGAGGGCAAGAAAAGAATGAAAAGAGTCGGGCGGGTTGATATTCCTCAGGAAGCCTTCCTGGCCATTCTGGAAGTCAAATAATCTTTTAAATCGATCAGTCTTTTAGTTTATAATAATCACCAGAATTTTATGCCGGAAGGTGTAATTATGTGTTCTGACTGACGGCCGGTCAGAAATAAATTAAGGGGGAAAAGTGGAAGAAAAAAAGTTACAGGATTTTTTGAAACAGTCGGCAGAAATCCTGCAAGATTTTTTTCCAGCCGATGCTTTAGCTCTCATTCCACTTCTTTATTCAACTCTAATCTGGGCGGTAAAAAGAAAGGGAAATTTAGAAGCAGAAGTTTCCGGACTCAGACTCTGGCTCGAACCAGAAGTTGTGGATAACAAACCGGATGAATTTATCCTCGATTTTTTTGAAAAGCAACAGGCTCTCCAGGAAGCTTTTAAGGCGGAAATCAAGAGCCGTGATATGAAATCCCTCCGTCCGGCCTTTAGAGCTTTATATCCGGTAGTCGGGCTGGAAGAGCCTTTTCTTCAGAGCCTTTTTTCCGAGGAACTGGCCAGAGAAGACTTCCGCCTTATTGCTGATCAATTTGATTGGAAGTTGAAGCAGGCTCTGGAGGAGATAAAAGCTGCCGAAAAAAAGCCGGAGTTATGGAAGGCACTTAAAAAAATAGGAGAAAGTTTTATGAGTCTGGGCTGGGCCTGGTTGAGTGATGACGAACTCAGAGCCTGGCTTAAATCTATTCTTGGTATGGAGCGGCAGGGCGAGGAGGAAGAAGAATGAAGAGGCGGGGAATCGGTTTTGACCACGATCATACGACCCATAATCCAGGCTACAGAAGGCTGGCCGTCAGGGGTTTTTACCAGTATCCGGCCTTAATTTTCTTTTTAGCGGTTTTTTTGAGCAGCTGTGCCTCCTCACCGCTGTTAAAGGCCAGAACAGATTACCTTCAAGCCCAGGAGCTCGAGCGGTCGCTTCGTCAGGAGGAAGCTACAGCTTTCTATAAAAAGAGCAGGGAGGAAGCATCGGCCATCATCAATAAGAAGCCAACGGCCGAAGCTTACCTCCTGAAGGGATTGGCCGAGGTTAACTTGAATCTCTGGGCAGAAGCTGAAAATTCATTCCGGCTGGCGGCTGCCCTGGGTGAGGATAAAGCCCTGGCCTGGGCAGAAGAATTAAGACTTTATGGCCTGGCTCGCTCTTTTGAAGCTCAGGGCTGGACAGAGACTTCCAGCCGCCTGTATGACATTCTGGCCGATAAGGGGAAATATCAACCGGTGGTGAGAGCGGCGGTGGGTCAGCTGGTAGATCTCAAGCTTCAGGCTCGGGCAGAAACAGAGGCAAATTCTCCTGCTTCTCAAAAAGAGAAGAGCAAAACTCTGTCTGAGGCCCTGAAAATAGTCGAGCGGGCGGTTGAAAGCGAACCAGCCTGTGGTTATTATCATTATCTTTTAGCTCAGGTTCTGGCTCATCAGAAAGACTACAGGGAGAGTCTGGAAGAGTCAGTCATGGCTAAAGAATTAGGGTTACCATCAGAAAAAATTAATCGCGATAATGATCTTCAGATTGTTTTTTGTTATGAGCAACTGGCGAAAATCCTGTCCGGAGAGGAACTGACTGCTTTCCAGATCAGTTATAATAACTGGGTCAAAAAATGGAAGTGGCTGAACGAAACCACTCCCGCCTGGAAAAGGAGCTAAACATGCTGCCCACTATTACCTGGGAGAATGAGGCGGTGGTCATGATTGACCAGAGAAAGTTGCCTCAAAAGGAAGTTTATCTGTCGTTAAAGTCGGTCGAGCAGGTAGCACAGGCCATTGAAAAAATGGTCATCAGGGGAGCACCGGCGATAGGGCTGGCAGCAGCCTATGGTCTGGCCCTGGCTATCTATCAGGTCAAAGACGAGAAAAACCTGGATAAAACTTTTGAGGCAGCCTATGAACGTCTCTATCGTACACGGCCCACAGCCCGCAATCTCTTCTGGGCGCTGGAAAGGATGAAAAAGGTTTTTACCAGGAATAGAAAAAACGGACTTGAAGCACTAAAAAATATTCTGCTGACTGAAGCCAGAAAGATGGATGAAGAAGACCTGGCTATAAATATGAAAATTGGCGAATATGGGCAGAAGCTCATTTCTGATGGTGATACGGTTCTGACCCACTGCAATGCCGGTGGACTGGCTACCGCCGGTTATGGTACGGCCCTGGGTGTTATCAGGTCAGCTGTAGCTCATGGCAAGAAAATAAAAGTCCTGGCCGATGAGACCAGGCCACTTCTCCAGGGAGCGCGTCTGACCTGCTGGGAACTTCAGCGAGAAGGAATCCCCGTGACTCTTATCACTGACAATATGGCCGGTTATCTGATGAGGAAAGGTGAAATCTCGCTGGCCGTGGTTGGAGCTGACCGAATTGCTCTCAATGGAGATACAGCTAATAAAATTGGCACCTATTCGGTGGCAATTCTGGCCAGAGAGCATCAGCTGCCTTTTTATGTGGCGGCACCGCTCAGCACCTTTGATTTTTCTCTTAAAACAGGGGAAAGCATTCCTATCGAGGAAAGACAGCCAGACGAAGTCAGAAAGATAGGTGGTAGATTGATTACTGTGGCTGATATCCCGGTTCGAAACCCGGCCTTTGATGTCACCCCGGCCAGGTTAATTTCGGGCATTATTACCGAGCGGGGGGTCCTCAGGCCGCCTTTCGGCCCGGCGATAAAAAAAGTTGCCGGGAAATGCGGGAAATAATAGCTAAAACTACAGCTGATGTTCACCGCTCCCGGAGCCACGACTGCTGATGAACAGGTGTTATTCGAGCTGCTGAAAGAGGTCATTAGTTTTGGAAGCGGGCTGGATAGAAAGAAGAAAACTGGCCAGGAAGGTTTATGTCAGAAAATAGATAAACAAGACAACAGCAGAAAATAGTATTAGCTTCGATCTTAAGCTAAAATATCACGGTCAATAAAGGCCTGGAGCGATGTCTTTTTCAGGAGAAATAAATGGTTGAAAAAATCGAGGCCAGGTGGCTGCTGGCCATTGAGACCTCATGTGACGAAACCTCAGCGGCGGTCCTTGATAGAGGACAGATCAAAAGCAATGTCATCTTATCTCAGGATGAGATTCATGCTCCTTATGGTGGGGTGGTGCCTGAACTTGCCTCCCGCCAGCATCTTAAATCCATTGATTATATCGTGAATGAAAGTCTGGAGAGAGCCGGGGTCAAGGTGCAGACTATAGATCTCTATGCCGTAACCCAGGGACCTGGCCTCATTGGTTCCCTGCTGGTCGGTCTGACTTTTGCCAAAGGACTGGCTTATTATTTTAACCGGCCGCTAATCGGCGTTGATCACCTTGAGGCTCATCTGGAAGCAGCCTTTATTGAAAATCCTGATATTGAGTTTCCAGCTCTGGCTTTGCTGGTGTCGGGCGGGCATACTTCGCTTTATTTTCTGGAAAAGCCGTTGTCTTATCGGCTGCTGGGCAAAACCAGAGACGATGCGGCCGGCGAATGCCTGGATAAAATCGCCAAATTTCTTGATCTGGGTTATCCAGGTGGGCCGGTTATAGAAAAGCTGGCCCGGGGTGGTAGCAGTCAGCGTTTCCATTTTTCAGTGCCGAAAATGAAGAAACCTGGCTATGACTTTAGCTTCTCCGGTCTGAAAACAGCTGCTCTGAAAGTAATCCGGGAAAATGGTTTAAAGCGCGATCACCCGGCGCTGAGCGACTTTCTGGCCAGCTTTGAGGAGATTGTGGTCAGGAGTCTGCTGGAAAAAGTCAGCCAGGCAATAATTGAATTTAAGCCGGTTGCTCTTATTCTCGGTGGGGGTGTAGCCCGCAACGGGCGACTCCGAACGGGGTTTACCCGGCTGGCTGCAGAGAATAATCTGCCGGCCTATATTCCTTCGCCCCGGCTCTGCACCGACAATGCCGGCATGGTTGGCGCCCTGGCCTGGAAGAAATACAGGAGGGGAGAGCCGCTGAGGCTCGACCTTGGACTCGATGCCTACCCCAGGTAAGTCAGGACCTGCCTGCTGGTTAAAAAGGCGGCTGGCTGAGAAAAGAGGGAACCTTTTTTCGTTTTTATTATTAGTCAGGTTTTGCCCGGTCGGTCGTAATATTTGTGTTGAGGCTGTTTGCTTTAAATAGCCTGCTTTTGTTAAACTTAACTTAAATTTAAAATGAAAATTTTAAGGGAACTGACCAGGAGGCCAAAGGTGAAAATAAAATCAAGCCTGCTAAAGGCGACAATTTATGTTCTGTTAATCTCAGGGCTGACGGCCGGGCTGGCTGCTCAGGAAAGTAGCCCGCAAGAAATATCCTTAGGACTGGAAGAGGCAATTTTAAGAGCCTTAAGGCAAAATCTTAATCTGGTGGCAGAAGTTTATTCGACAGAACTGGCTGGCCAATCAATTTCCAGAGCTAAAGAAATTTATTACCCACAGCTTGATTTTTCCTATGGGACCGATCGCACCGAACAGCCTTCAACCTGGTGGATTCAGAGTGCAGGCCTTTATACAGAAAAATCCCATACTTACCAGGCTGCTCTGTCGCAGACTATTCCTCTCGGTGGGAAATTATCAGTGGTGCTGTACAATTATAATTCCAATACTAACCAGCGCGGTCAGCTGCTTAATCCTTATTATCAAACGACTTTACAATTTGGTTTTGAACAACCTCTCCTGAAAAATTTTGGGCCGAAAATAGCTAAGAAGGAAATAATTATTGCCCGCCAGAATTATTCTATTTCTGAAGCCCAGTTGAAGAGTCAGATTATTGATACGATTTATCAGGTGGAAGAGGCCTACTGGAATCTGGTCATGGCTCAGGAAAATCTCAAAGTCAGACAGCAATCTTTGCAACTGGCCCGTGATGAACTGACCAAAACTTCCAAAGAAATCGAAGTTGGACATACAGCAGCAATTGAGATTTTAAATGTTCAGGCCACAGTCTCACAGCGGGAAGCAGACATTGTTCAGGCTGAGGCTGACGTCCGGATAGCCGAAAACCGGCTAAAAGTGGTTTTAAACCTGACCAGTGGCACCGAGCTTCAATCGATTCGACTAAACCTTAAGGACAAACCAGAATTCAAGCCGGTTAAAATCAGCCTGGAAGAAGCCGGAGAGATCGCTCTGGCTAACCGGCCTGATTTGCAAATCAATAGTCTGACCAGTGAAAGCAAGCGATTTAATCTGGAGGTAGCCAGAAATCAACTTCTGCCCCAGCTTGATTTGAATTTTTCCTACCGTAGCCCGGGGATATCAGGTGACTATCTGATTTATCAGGACGATAATCCTTTGACAGGTATAGTGATTGGCAAGGTTCCGGGCAGCAGCTGGAATTCTGTTAAAGATGCCATGAAATTTCTTTATAACAACTGGTCATTGAATTTTACTCTAACCATTCCGGTGGCTGACCTGGTGAGCCGTTCTAATTATGCCGTGGCCAGGACTGAGCTGGCTCAATCGCTGGCCAAGCAAAAAGCTTTAGAACAGCAAGCTCTGCTGGAAGTGACGGAAGCGGTCAATAACATTGCCACTTATGCTAAAAGTGTCGAAGCTTATCGGGTGGCCAGAGAATTTGCCGAAAAGAATCTTGAAGCCGAAAATAGAAAATTAGCACTTGGCTTGAGCAGCAATTATTTTGTTCTTGAGGCTCAGGACAGGCTGGCCAACGCTCGCTCCAATGAGCTCAGAGCTCTGGTCAATTACAATCTAGCTCTGGCCAGGCTGGAGAAGGTTTCAGGCACGAGTCTGGCCAACAGGAATATTAATCTGACCCAGGTTGGACTGAAATAATAGTTCCCGTGGTTTAAATTTATTCGTTCTTTGGGCTGGAACCAACGGGTGGAAACTTGAGTAAGAGGAGAAAAAATTGGCAATTTTACTGGCGGCTGCTGACCCGCAGGATGAACTGGAGTTAAAACATCTGTTTTTTATCGCCCAGGAGCTTAAAAAGAGGGGCTACCCCTTTTATTTTCTAACCAATCCAGGAAATAAATTATCCTCGCAGGCAAAATTAGCTGGCTATCCTGTTTTGAATTTTAAACCGGCGAGTGCTGGTGGCTGGCTGGCTAACTGGCGGCTGGCCAGAAAAATGAAAAAAAACCGGGCATCTCTTATTCATTTTTTTGATGAGGAAGCCCTGGCTGCCGGTCTCAAAGCCAGTCAGCAAGCCGAGGTCGCTATCAAACTGGCCTCGGTTAAAACTGATTGGCTGAAAAAAGTTCAACCTGCTAAGTTCAGGCTGCTTGATTCTTTGATCTGTGCCAGTGATGAAAATAAACGTCAATGGTTAAAAAATGATGAGCTGGGGGTGAAGTCAATTGAAGTCATTCCACCTGGTCTTGATTTTTCTAAATATCAGAATAAACAGAAGAAAACTTTTTTAAGAGATGAACTCGGGCTAAAAGGAGAAGACTTTCTGGCTGGTTTGCTGACTCCCCTGGAGGACCTGAAAATATTCAGGGAGCAGCTGGAAGCTCTTAAGATTTTAAACGAACAGGCGCCAAGGCTTAAAGTGATTATCCTTGGTCAGGGCAGCCTGCATCTTGAACAACTGCGACATGAAGAGCCACTGGCTGGCGAGAATCTTTATTTTTACCTTGGATTTGAGGAAAAGAGGGCTGAGGCTCTGGCTTCGCTTGACCTGTTTATTTTCGGAGCTTTTTCTTTACCAGAGGAATATCTGCTGGAGGCCATGGCCTCCCGATTGCCAGTGGTCGGGGTTATGGCAGCTGGCAGGACTGAACTCATTATAAATAGAGAGACCGGATTTCTTGTTCCGCCTAATGACCCTCAGGCCCTGGCCCAGGCCATTCTCAAAATTTATCTTGACCGCAGCCTGGCCCAGCAACTCGCTCAGCAAGCTTATAATCTTGTCTTTAATAAACATTCATGTGAGGCTATGGCCGAAAAGGTCGTAAATTATTACGAACTATTAGCCTTGCAGAAAGGAGTCAGGCTTGGCCGGTAAAGTCATCATAGGTAAAATCTTAAAAAGGGATGACCTGGAAAAGTTGGTTGAGATTCAGCGCCTGGTCTGGAAACATGCCGATCTCGATATTACTCCGGTTCATCAGTTCTGCATTTCAACCTTCATGGGAGGCATTGTTCTGGGGGCCTGGGTGGACGGGGAGCTGGCTGGATTTGTTTATTCTTTTCCAGCCATCTTCAGAGGACGTTTCTGTCATCATTCGCATCTTCTGGCCGTTCTACCCGAGTATCGAGGCTACGGGCTGGGCAAGCGCCTGAAATGGGCTCAGCGGCGGGAAGTATTGAAGATTGGTCTCGAGGTCGTGACCTGGACCTACGATCCGATGCAGAGCCGAAATGCCAATCTAAATCTGCACACGCTGGGAGGCATCTGCCGGACGTATCTTCCGGACTTTTATGGCGAGACACCTTCCCTGAGATTGGGGCCCGGCATTCCAGCTGACCGTTTGCTCGTCGAATGGCCGATAAAGACGGCGCGTGTCGAGCAAAAAGCCAGAGGGAAAAAAGAGCCTCCACTTGAGCCCGATTCGTACCCTAAGGTGCTTGAGGGCCAGCTGGCTCCAAACGGACAATATCTTCCTGGAAAACCACACCTCAGGCTGAAGGAACCAATCCTCCTGGCTGAAACAGTGCGCGAGGTTGAAGCGCTGCGGCCGACGCCCGAAGTTATCGCTGCCTGGCAAGCCGCTTTAAGGCAGGTTTTCAAACATTATTTCCAGCAGGGTTATGCCGTGGTCGATTTTTCTTTTGGAGAAAAATGTTATTATGTTTTGAGCAACAGGCTTAAAAACATCGTGCCGGAAGAAGGCGGGGCCCGAAAAAAGGCCTTAAAAAAGTCATAAGCTCAAAAAACTGCTTGGCCGGAAGGTTAAATGGCTAAGGCTAAATCGGTCGATCGGGCCAGAAGAGAAAAAATTCTATAGATGTTAGCTGTGCGGCCCGGATTACTGGATTATAAGTTAAATTTAACTTGAATATTTAGATTGGAAAGGCAGGTGCAGGATGGCTATTGACAGAATTGAACTTAATTTTATGCGTCTTCCTTATGTGCATTTTTTTGAGACGAGCTTTGGTCGTTCCTACGACCGAACTTTTATTATTGTCAGGGTTTATGAAGATGGCCTCATTGGCTATGGCGAGTGTGTGGCGGAGGAAAAACCGCTTTATTCCGGTGAAACGACAGAAACAGCCTGGCATATTCTGAAAGATTTTCTGGTGCCGCTTGTTTTCAGCCGGGGAATTGTCGAACCCGAGGATTTTTATAACGCCGCGAAAATTTTTAAAGAAAACAGAATGGCCAAGGCGGGACTGGAACTGGCCCTCTGGGACCTGAAAGCCAAAAAGCTGGGACTTCCTCTTTATAAACTTTATGGCGGGATAAGAGAGGAAATTGCCGCCGGGGTAAGCGCCGGCATAGAGGATTCGATTCCTGACCTTCTGAATATGATTGAAAATTATCGTTCCCAGGGTTACGAGCGCATCAAGATAAAAATCAAACCGGGCTGGGACATCGAGGTCTGCCAGGCGATCAGGGAAAAATATCCGGAACTTCTCCTTCAGGCCGATGCCAACGGCATCTATTCGCCTGAAGAAGCTGATCATCTCCGCCAGCTCGATGCCTTTAAGCTCCTCATGCTGGAACAGCCCTACCCGCCGTTTGATCTCTGGGAGCACAGCCAGCTTCAGAAGAAAATGTCAACGCCGCTCTGCCTTGATGAGAGCATTATTTCCTACGAGACAGCTAAAGCCGCCCTGGAGATGGGCAGCTGCCGGATTATTAATATCAAGGTCGGACGGGTGGGCGGTGTCGTTGAGGTGCGGAAAATTCATGATTACTGCCAGCGCTATGGGGTCGGGGTGTGGTGCGGCGGGATGCTGGAAAGCGGCATCGGCCGTGCTCATAATCTGCATATTGCTACCCTTCCTGATTTCAAATATCCAAATGATCTCTCGGCCAGCGCCCGCTATTATCAGGAGGACCTGATTGAACCACCGATTGTCTTGAGCCGTCCTGGCCATGTACGGGTGCCGGATGGGCCCGGCATCGGAGTCAATCCGGTCGAGGATAGAATAGAAAAGGCAACGCTCAAGAAAGAAGTTTTAAAGCCCTGAGCCTCCTCAGGATTTTAGAATCAGTATAAATTTATAATGAGTCTAAAAACAGGCTTAAAAGGGAAGCGAAGCTGAACAGCCCGGAAAAATAAGAGGCGAGCCAGAAAAATAAGGGAAGACGCTGGAACCTCAATGTACAACCGAGCTGAAACTCAGCGAAACAGCGAGGCTGAAAGGGAAAATGTAGACAGCGGGCGCGATAGATATCGAGATAGACAAATCATAGAAAGGTGGCGGAAGAAAATAGCATGAAGAAACTGATCATCCTGGGCGCAGGGACGGGCGGTACAATTATGGCCAGCAAACTGGTCGATCCTCTCCGACGGCGCGGCTGGAAGGTAACGGTTGTTGACCGGGACGATAACCATTATTATCAGCCCGGCTTTTTGTTTGTTCCCTTTGGTCTTTACCAGCCGGAGGATCTCCTGAGGCAGCGGTCAGCGCTTCTACCGCCGGGAGTTGAGTTTCTAACGAAGGAAGTCGAGGAAATTAAACCCGAAAAGAAGGCCATAAAGCTGGCTGGCGGCGAAGAGCTGGGCTACGATCTGCTTCTTATTGCTACCGGCCTTCAGACCTGCCCGCAGGAAACGCCGGGGCTTCTCGACGGCTGGCGGCAGAATATTTTTGACTATTATTCGCTGGATGGTGCTATGGCGCTGGCCGGGAAGCTCGAGGAATTCAACGAAGGCACGCTTGTTGTCCATATCAATGAAATGCCGATTAAATGCAGTGTTTCGCCGCTTGAGTTTTCTTTTCTGGCTGACTGGTATTTTAAAAAAAGGGGAGTCCGCGAGAATATCAGAATTATTTATCTCACGCCGATTTCTGGAGCTTTTACCAGACCGGTCGCCACCCGTTTTCTGGGTGATCTTCAGGCTGAAAAACAAATTGAAGTCGAAAGCTTTTTCATGACAGAAAGGGTGGAGGCCGGAGCAGGCAGTTCGGGAAAAGTCGTTTGTTATGACGGCCGGCAGGTGGCTTTTGATCTGCTGGTCACCATCCCGACCAATATGGGCTCAGAGTTAATCAAACGCTCGGGCCTGGGAGATGAGATGAATTATGTGCCCGTTGATAAAAGTGGTTTCCGCTCTGAAAAATATGCCGATATTTTTGTCATCGGTGATGCGGCCGCCTCGGGCTGGACGAAAGCCGGGGCGGTAGCTCATTTTGCCTCGGAAATTCTCGATAAAATTATCCTGGCGGAAATTGATGGAAAGCCAGCGGAGGAAGAGTTTGACGGCCACGCTAATTGTTTTATCGAAACAGGTTTCGGCCGGGCAGTTGTCATCGATTATAACGAGGAAGTTGAGCCGTTGCCGGGAAAATTTCCCTTTCCGGTCATTGGGCCGATGTCGCTTCTCAAGGAGACGCGGATTAATCACTGGTCAAAGCTGGCTTTCGAATGGGTTTACTGGCACTGGCTGCTCAAAGGACGTCCGATACCATTTGTGCCGGCGAGGATGAGTATGGCGGGGAAAAAGGATGTCCGGGGCATGACGACAACCTGAGGGGGGCTGTTAATCAATCACCAGAGTCAACCCTGGACCCGGAATAGCGTGTGGTAATAATCCTTTGCGACATTTTTAGGAACAGATTTTAGCTCGACCTCTTCAATCGAGGAGCGTCGTACTTTCTTCAGTTTCCCTCCTCTGTCTTCTGGCTGTTGAAATATCAGTGGCTAATAGTACACAGCTCTGATAAAGGCAGCTCGAATATCTTTCGTTTTAGTCTGACTCAGCACCAGACGACTATCATAGATTATCCTGCTGACCTTTAAAATTTAAAAACCTTGCCCCGCAAAATAACCAGCTCGGGGTGGCCCAGGTTGTCAAATGACTTGAGCGGGTTGTCCCGGACAATCTGGAGATCGGCTGCTTTACCTGCTTCGATTGTCCCCAGCTCATCTTCGAGGCCCAGGATGCGAGCGCCATTTCTGGTTGCGCAAACAATGGCTTCCATCGGGCTCATCCCCAGGCGGACAAAATAGCGCATCTCATCAAAATAGATGCCGGGGTACAGTTCGCGGTATTCGCCATTGGCATCCGTGCCGATCCCCATCAGGATATGGCGGGCGTAGGCTTTTTTAAAGAGCGTCTCATGCATGGCCATTGACCAGCCGCGCTTTTCAATCAGGAAAGAGCTGATATCATTTCGCTGGTAGCTGGCGTAGTAAGTCTGGAGAGTCGGAACATCAAAGACGCCCTTTTCTGCCATCAGGTCGAGGGCTTCATCGTCCATTTCGTTGAGGTGTTCGATGCATTCAACACCGGCTTCAATGGCAATTTTGGTCATGGTCGGGGGGATGGTGTCAGAGCCTCCTCCGCCATGAGCCGTGATGTGGAGGCCAAGTGTCTTAGCCTCTTCGACGGCGGCCCGGGCTTCTTCTAAGGTAAACTGCGGAGAAATCTTGATGTGCTTGAAGCCAGCAGCATACATCTCACGGACAGCTCGACGCCATTCCCATGGTCCGTTAACTGCCAGGGCGCCGTGCATGGTGTAAGCATGGCCGCCGGTGATGGTGATCAGGTCGCCACAGGGATAAAGCCTGATGCTGTCTATGTAGCCGTTTCGCTGAGCGCGGAGAAGAGCCTGCATGGTCTCAATCGGCGAGCCAACATCACGGACGGCCGTTACCCCGCAGCGGAGATAATTATTCATGAGCTGAAGCGCACGGAGTGTGGCCAGGCTGTTTGAATCCTGATAATACTCCAGACGGCTCGTCTCGGTGCCAAGGTGAATATGGCAGTCAATAAATCCGGGCAGAACAAATTTCCCGGTGGCGTCGATTTTTTGGGCTTCTTTCGGGATTTTAACCTGAGTAGCCGGGCCGACCGTCTTTATCTTATTGCCTTCGATCAGAATGACGCTGTTGGGGACAGGTTCTTTCCCCGTGCCATCAATGAGTGTCCCCCCAACTACCGCGATGAGGGCAGGCTTTGGCGCGTCCTTCTTCTGGGCAGCTATTGTCGTCTGGCCGGAGAGGACAAGTGAAGCCATGAAGAGCAGTGAGAAAGTGAGGCAGATAAAAGGCTTAATTTGTTTTGAATGATGTGTTGTACCTTTCATTTAATTTTCCTCCCGATTATTGATATTAACGAATTTCTTTTACCACATAGGAGTATTTTAGTTAAATCTGGTCTGTGATGGCAGAAGTAGTTTGTGGCCGAGGAAAATTATTTGCAATAGAAAAGCGGAATGAGGAAATAATAACGACAAAAAATTTAAATAAACTAAAATTTTATATAATTTTAGGCCGAGAAGTATTTAAACATTGCACAGGTTCTTCCGTCGCAAGATTGACTGGATTCCCAATTTGCTTTCAATCTTTGTTTTTCTGGAACCACCACTTAGAGAAGATGTGGAACTAAAAAATACAATAGAAAAGTTATATCGGTCTTATGGTTATAACCAAAAATATTTGTTATTGATTTACCAATCAATGAGAGGAATGTTGGTTTAAGTCGTCTTTATCAGTGAGAAGAAAGAAAAGTTGATAAAAGTCTCACCCATTTTATGGGTTATACAACACGAAAGGAAACATGAAAGTAAAGGCCAGGATTATTTTTGGAGAATTTTTTAAAGCCGGCAGAGGGGGCGGGTCAGGCAGGTGGGACCACCTGAGCCCTTGAAGGCAATTTCCTGTCCGGAAAGTTCATAAACAAAGCAGCCGGCCTGGCGCAGGCGATCGGCGGTGACAGGATTGCCTTTAAGCAGGACGACCCGCC
>ERZ795047.3586-NODE-3586-length-13743-cov-3.497808_pt1 | contig 13743 bp, 10 predicted proteins | sample MGYA00375131_ERZ795047 | MGnify/ENA primary metagenome ERZ795047 (study PRJEB30176, sample SAMN05720228) | activated sludge metagenome | isolation source: Anaerobic digester | place: Japan | collected 2015-05-20 ... | reverse complement strand
ATCATTCCGGAGAGTGCAAATCAGAGGGGAACGCAGGTCTCGCGGGTACGCTTTCCGCCGGCTCGTGTCTCCCAAAAACCAGGTGATCCGCCCGCGCCGCTCCAAAACCCATCGGAATCCGGCGAAGCAACAATCCGGAAGCTCAGGACGTCTTCGCGAGAAATGCTGCTACTTCTTCCCTCAGTGCCGAAGTCCCCATCTCGTCCAGCTCGTAGGTTACGCGTAACATCGGCTTATCGACCTTCAGCAAGAGACCTAAATCGATCGGAGTTCCCACGATCACGAGATCACAGGGTACGGCGTTGATGGTCTCCTCCAGTTCCTTGATCTGGCGTTCGCCGTAACCCATAGCCGGCAAAACTTGCTTTACGTGATTGTACCGATTGAACGTTTCCCGAATTGAACCGACGGCATAAGGACGCGGATCCACGATTTCGGCGGCTCCGTTCTTGGTTGCGGCGACGAAACCCGCCCCAAAGGTCATCTCCCCGTGCGTCAGCGTCGGGCCGTCCTCCACCACGAGTACTCGTCGTCCCTTGATTTGCTCCGGTTCCGCCACGGTCACCACGGAATCGGCTTCGATCAAACGAGCCCCGGGATTGACCCTTCTGACGGACTCACGCACTTGCTGAATGCTCTGCGGGTCGGCACTCCCCACTTTGAGCATGAGCACCACGTCCGCCAATCTAAGGTTGGTCTCTCCCGGGTGATACCGAACCTCGTGGCCGGGACGGAGCGGATCAACCAAGACGACATGCAGATCGGAGCGGTAAAACGGCACATCATTGTTGCCGCCGTCCCACAATATGATGTCGGCTTCCTGTTCGGCGGAAGCCAGGATCCTGCCGTAGTCGACCCCGGCGTAGACCACGTGCCCGACCCGGATGTGCCCTTCGTACTCTTCCCGCTCCTCGATGGTGCACTCGTGGTGATCGAGGTCCTCCAAGGTGGCAAATCGCTGGCAAGCTTGTTGTTCGAGATCGCCGTAGGGCATGGGATGGCGAATGATCACCGTACGTTTTCCCTTCTCGCGCAACAGTTGGGCCAGTCGGCGTGAGGTTTGGCTTTTGCCGCAGCCGGTACGAATGGCCCCGACGGAGATGACCGGCTTGGAGGAAACGAGCTGGGTGTGATTGATCCCCATTAACCTGAAGTCAGGTCCACAGGCATTGACCAGAGACGCGCGGTGCATCACCTCCTCGTGGGAGACGTCGCTATAGGCAAACACAACTTGATCCACCCTGAGTTCGAAGATCAGCCGGGACAACTCGGCCTCGTCGAAAATGGGGATACCCTTGGGGTACCTCGGACCGGCGAGTGACGGGGGGTAGGTTCTTCCCGCGATGTTGGGAATCTGAAACGCGGTGAAAGCAACCACCTCCGCCTGATCGTTGTGTCGAAAGTGAACGTTGAAGTTGTGAAAATCCCTCCCTGCAGCCCCCATGATTAGAACTCTTTGTCTCACGCCCAAACTCCTTCCTCTTCTCTCACCCGGCGGCCGGCCATTCGACCTTGCTCAGAAGCTGTTGTAGGAAAAATCCGCCACTCAAGGCCGAGACGTCTTCTCGGTCCCCCCGGAGCATCAAACCAGGATACGAGGTTCTCGTCGTCAGCCGGCCTTGGTGAGTCTCCGCAGCCTGTCTCTGACATCCTCGAAAAACCTTTCCATGTACGTGAACATGAATTCCTCAACACTCAAGGTGGGAGACTCCAGTAACGGTTTCAGGTCGACGGCGTAGGTGACCGCGCTCTCTACGTCTGTGGCATGTGATTCCAGGTAGGTAGCGTTGGCCAGTCGGCGCCCGGCGGTGGCCAGATCGTAACGCTTTCCACCGGAAATTTGCGAATCATAGAGTCCTACCAGAGCTGCGGCCAAATTGGGATAGGCGGAAGCCGACAGTACAACTTTGTCTTGATCGTGCACCCAGTCCAGGCTTCGCCATACTTCGCAGCCGTAGACCTGCTCCGGCTGTTGCTCGGCGGGAAGCCGACGCAACGCTTCCAGCGCCCGCAGACACACGGCCACATGTGTGTCATGCTTGTCGGCGGGATTGTGCAGGTAGACAACCTGCGGTTGGGCCACCTGAAAAATGGAGAAAAGATCTTCCACAACCTCACCGACCTTTGGGTCCTTTACCTGGCTACTGGTGTAGTCCAGTTGGACTTGAGCGGTATAGTCACCGACGAAGGCGGCCTTGCGTTGCTCACGTCTCCGGACCTGCATCATCTGCTCATCCGTAAAGTCGGCATAGACTCCCGTCCGGGCGCTTCCGGCCCCATTCGTCACCGTCACACCGGTCATCCAGCGGTCACTGCGACCGAAGCAGGAAGCAATCCCGTTATAGGCCATGATTTCAATATCGTCCTGATGGGCCCCCACAGCCAAATGGGTGGTGCGTCGTAAGGCATCCTCGAACGGCCGGCCATCAGGCACGAAAGTGTCCGCTGTAGCATTGTGGAAGTTCATAACCTCACTCCTTTGTCTGAAGTTCGTCTGAAATTGCTTATCCTCTTTTAGTGTTTATCCTTGGCGCCGCTCAGTTCCGGCAGACTGGCGGCCGCAACCGCTTGCCCCAGACGCTTCTCCTTTTCGCCGGGTGTGCGCAGAGTAAGCCGCCCACTCAGCTCGGGAAACTCCTTCTCCAGCACCTGGTTAGCAGTCGACAGGATCAAGTCTCCACCTGGGCCACTCATAACCCGACCCAAAACCAGCAAATGTTTGATCTCGTAATGCCAAGCAAACTGAGCCACGGCGTAGCCGAAGTACACCCCGATGGTTTCGTAGATCTTTCGGGCCCGTTCATCCTCCCGCTCCATCAGCTTCTGCACTTCGATCAGGCGCTGCGCAAACGGCATCGAAGAGGGAAATTCCAGACCAGCCGCCGGTGCCAATCGAGCCACCGCTTGCTGAGAAAAGTACTGTGCTCCCACACCGATATCACCGGACCACTCGTCCTCAGGAGCGTCGTCCCGGTAATCCACCGGAACAAAAGCCAGCTCATCGAGCCCGCTGGTCAAATGTCCGTCCGGCGTGACGTAACCTGCGGCCAGGCTGGTACCCATCGCGACACCCAATACGGCGCCCTCCCCCAGACTCATGGAACCCGCCAAAGCGGTTACCTCGCCGTCGTTGACTACGACGAACGGCACACCTCCCCACTCCTCTTGCAAGTTCAGGAAAAGCGGGCGAACGTACCGAACAAAGTCCTCCTCCGAGACTCCGCGGAACAAGGATGCTACCCGCACCTCGTTGTTCACGTAGATTCCGGCGGCGCTGCCGCCGACGGCGTCCACCCGCGGCAGGTGGGCGGCGGCCCGTTTCAGCGAGTCGTTGATCTCCCGGTAATGCCATCGGGGGTCCTTTTGGAAGTACGGATCCCACACCACTTCTTCACTGTGAACCACTTCGCCGTCGATCACGGCGGCACACTTCCGGTCGCTACCCCCTAAATCGAAGCCGATCCGACAGCCGTCCAGGTGACCACCCAGCTTCTGGACCGTCTCGCGCGCCTCCGGCAGTCTCTCCCGAGACACCCACTCCACCCGAAAAGGACGTCCGTAGACCCGGTTTCCCATTAAGTCGACATCGAAAGCCCGCTTCCCGCTCCCGGAGTACGTGCTCGCCAGGAAATCGGCCAATTCCCGGGGACCCGCTATCTTCACCGTATGACCACCCTTTTGCCACAGGAGAAACTTCACCAGACGCTCCACGTACTTCTCGTTCCACGTCCGGTAATCCCCCTCGTGGGGAAGGATTTGCATGTGCGAAACGGAAACTGCATCGTCCTGCTCCACCGCCACGGAGACCGGCTCACCGCCCACTTCGCGGGTGCGCTCCTCGTAGGCTCTCCGCCAGAGAATCGCAGGGATAAATCCTGGATCCAAGACAGGCTGGGCTTTGGGCACAATCTTCAACTCCTTCATAACGTCTCACCTCCTCTTGCCTCTCTCTGATGCTCCGAAAACATCGCCCCATCCCCGGAACCGCCTTGCTCTTGCAGCAAGTCTGGTATGTCCTGCAAACGGTCGGCCAGGCCTTGCGCTCCCGCCTCTACAAGACGTTGGCGCAGTTGGGGAAAGAGTCGAAAATGGCTTCCCCCGGTGAACCCCAGGACCCTCATCCCCGCCCGCCGTGCCCCTCTTACACCGGCCGGGCTGTCCTCGACCGCCACACAGTCGGCGGGTCGGGCTCCCATGCGTTCAGCAGCCAACAAAAAAAGATCGGGAGCCGGCTTGCCCTTCGGAACTTCGACTCCGCTGAAGATGTTATTGCCGAGGTATCGGTCCAGCCCCGTCAGTGCCAGGTTCCGCTTCAACCTCTCCGGTCGGCTCCCGGAAGCAAGACAGTACCGAATCCCCATCGAATCCAGCCGCTGAAGGAGCTCCTCCGCTCCGGGCATTACCGCCAAACCGTGGGAGAAGGTTTCGGCTATTTCGGCACGGACCCGTTCAGCGAAGTCACTCGGCAGGGATATCCCGGCGGCTGAAGCAAAGTCACGCCAAATGCGCTCCTCATCGGTACAGCCGAGAGCCGCCTCGAAATAGCTCGGGACATCCACCCGACAGCCCAACCGCCGCAAAGCGTCGATTTCCACCGAGAGACCCACCGCTTCGCTGTCGACAAGAACCCCATCGAAGTCAAAAATCACCAACATTACTCTTCCAGGCCGCAAACCTGTTCATCATATCCCGTAAGGCAACCGGGGACTACCCCCTTTCCGTCTGAAAGCGTCATCTGCAGGTATACTGGCGACGGGTTCCACTTGTGATACGGCCGGACCTCCTGCAACGGACACGAAGGTTCCCGGACGGCGAAGGGTCGGGCTCGCCCCGGACCCGACATAGGAGACCGAATGAACAACGACAAGGGAGAGTTTCGTAACGTGATTTTGGCGTTCGGGGGTAACGCCATCATTCGGAAGGACCAGAGCGCCGACATCCATACCCAGTTCGCCAACACGCGACAGGTACTCTCGGGAGTGGTGGATCTGGTGGCCCGGGGCGCCCAGTTGGTTATTGTGCACGGAAACGGCCCGCAGGTCGGTCACGAACTGATCCGCTCCCACTCGGCTGCTCGCGAGGTTCCACCTCTCCCGCTGGGAGTCTTGGTGGCCGACACCGAAGGCGGGATGGGTTACATGATCCAACAATGCTTGCAGAACGTGCTCTGGCGACACCACCTCAAGAAGTCGGTGGCCACCATCCTGACTCAGGTGATCTGCGACCGGAACGATCCCCGGCTTAAGGAGCCGACCAAGCCTGTGGGGCGTTTCTACAGCAAGGAAGAGGCGGAATTCCTAATGCGAGTCCAGGGCTGGACGATGCTGGAAGACGCCGGTCGAGGATGGCGACTCGTCGTACCTTCTCCCAAGCCGATCGGCATCGTAGAACATGAGGTTATCCGCCTCCTGCTTACCACGGGTGTCATCGTGATCGCCGGCGGTGGTGGAGGGATCCCCATCGTCATTGAAGAGGACGGTACCTACGAGGGTCTGGACGTCGTCGTGGATAAAGATTTCACGGCCAGTTTGATCGGTAGGTCCGTCGGTGCCGACACCATGATCATCGCCACGGATATCGATCGAGTGGCGATCAACTACAACACCCCCCAAGTGCGGTACCTGGACCGCGTGACTCTAAGCGAAATAGAACGATACCTGGAGGAAGGGCATTTCCCGCCCGGTTCTATGGGGCCAAAGATCGAGGCTTCGGTGGAGTTCCTTCGTAACGGGGGGCGCAGCGTCATTATCACTTCGCCGGATCGGATTCGGGAAGCCGTCCGGGGCGAGGCCGGAACCGTGATCGTCCGCGCGAACTCATAGCAGGAACCGCGGAACGTCAGGGGAAGCCTCTCCAGCGACTCCACCCGTCGAAACGGGCATGGCCGGCAGGGTTCCAGTCGGCCTCGTCCCGCACCGAGGAACGGCGAGTGCAGTCGTCGGAGCTGACCGGCCTAAAGTTCACCCGCCAACAGCGCCACCAGGGCCTTTTGAGCATGCAGGCGGTTTTCCGCCTCATCATAAATCGCGGATTGCGGAGAGTCGGCCACGTCTTCAGTGATCTCCTCGCCGTAATGGGCCGGCAAACAGTGCAGCACTACGGCATCCGGCTTCGCCAGATTCAGAATCTCACGATTGATCTGATATCCACGAAAGGCCTCACGCCGTGCCTGGACCTCCTTTTCTTGGCCCATACTCGCCCACACGTCGGTGTAAAGCACATCCGCATTCTTGGCCGCCTCCTCAACCGAGTCGGTCAAAGTCAGGGAACCGCCGCTCCGCTTCCCTTCCTCCTCCGCCCACAACTGTACGGCCGGTTCCAACTGATACCCCGGAGGCGAAGCGACCCACACTTGAACACCCAACCTGACCCCTCCGAAAACGAGAGACCGGGCCACGTTGTTGCCGTCGCCGATAAAAGCCAGCTTTAACCGAGACAGGGTCTTACCCCTCTCTTCGATAGTCTGAAAGTCGGCGAGAGCTTGGCAGGGATGCACATAATCACTTAACCCATTGATCACCGGGACGGACGCATATTCCGCCAGAGCTTCGACAATCTCATGTCCGAATACCCGAGCCATGATGACGTCCACCTGGCGGCTCAAAACCTTCGCGACGTCACGGACCGGCTCCCGGCTGCCCAAACCGATATCCGAAGGAGCAAGATAGAGTGCGGTACCTCCCATTTGAAACATCCCGACTTCGAAGGAAACCCGGGTGCGCAGAGAAGGCTTCTGAAAAATCATCGCCATGACCTTCCCCCGCATGGGAGTAAAACTTTCCCCCGCCTTCGTACGTCGCTTCACTTCGTGCGCGAAATCCAGGAGATAGCGCAGTTCCTCGGCGGTAAACTGCTTAAGAGTCAAGAAATCTCGGCCTTTCAGGTTCACGCACCACCTCCTGTTCGGGTCAAATGACGAGCTCGGCTCCAGCGACGTCCCGTACGTTCTTATCTATGCCTCTCACAGAATGCCCGGCTCCCCGACCCCGGCTGTGCAATCTCTACCATTCAGGACAGGGCTGCCAGAGCGGACCGAATGATTGCAAAAGCCTCGTCTATCTGTCCTTCGGTGATTACCAGGGGCGGAGCAAAGCGAACCGTCGTACCGTGAGTGTCTTTTGCCAAAATGCCCCGAGCCTGCAACTTCTTGCAGAACTCTTTGGCGACGGGCTCCGTGAATTCGACGGCCGCCAGTAGTCCCAGTCCGCGTACCTCCTTCAGCCGGGGGTGCTCCAGCGTCCGCAGCTTCGAGAGAAAGTAGGTTCCGAGCTCGGCGGCCCGGTCGGGAAGCCGCTCGTCGAGGATCACATCCAGCGCGGCAATGCCGATCGCACACGCCAGTGGATTCCCTCCATACGTGCTGCCGTGAGTCCCCGGTTCGAAAACATTCATGATCCGGTCGTCGCAAGCGATAAGGGACACCGGGTAGAAGCCGCCCGACAGAGCCTTCCCCAGAATGACGATGTCAGGTCGTATCTCCTCGTGCTCGTAACAAAACAGGCGTCCGGTACGCCCGAGTCCCGTCTGAATCTCATCAAGGCAGAGAATGACGTTATGCCGGGTACAGATGTCGCGGACCGCACGCAGGTACCCGGGACTGGGGACAATGACGCCGGCCTCGCCCTGGATCGGTTCCACGAGGAACCCGCAGGTCTGCGGAGTGATCGCCGCTTCCAGCGCAGCCGGATCGTTGAACGGAATCTGCTTGAAGCCCGGGGTGGGTGGACCGAAACCCTCGTAAGACTCCGGGTCGCTCGAGAACCCTACGATTGTGGTGGTACGGCCGTGGAAGTTGTGCTCGCATACAATGATTTCGGCTTGATCTTTCGCGATTCCCTTATGCCGGTATCCCCACTTCCGCATGGCTTTGATCGCCGTCTCGACGGCCTCGGCCCCCGAATTCATCGGTAGCACCTTCTCAAAACCGGTCAGCTCGCAGACCTTGCGGAAAAACCTGTAAGTTACGTCGTTGTAAAAGGCCCGAGATGTAAGGGTCAGCTTTTGGATCTGCTCCATCGCGGCGGAGACTATGCGAGGATGCCGGTGACCCTGGTTGAGAGCACTGTAGGCACTCAACATGTCGAAGTAACGACGTCCGTCCACGTCCCAGACGAAAACCCCTTCACCCCGCTCCAGCACAACCGGAAGAGGAGCGTAATTGTGGGCTCCATATCTCCAATCCGCTTCGATGATTTCGCGTGTCCGTTCAGTCAGCAAGTCTGTCTCCGGCATAGTTCACCTACATTCCTCTGTTCACAAGACATCCTTGAGGAATCGGAAGATCCTCCCAACACATTCTCCCGGCCGCCCCAGGTCAGACGGCCGCCTTCCGGCTTCCACCGCCTGCAACCCTAATCCTTGGGTGCACCTCGGTGCACCCAAGCCGGCCTCCTAATGGAAGCCTTCGTCGTACCAGGCAGAGAGCACCGCCGAGTTATTCTACATGAGGAGGAGAACACGCGGGTAACTCTCCAGCCCCGGCAAACGGATTGCCCCCTTTGCTAAAGTCTGCAGGCTGAGACCAAAGTCTCGGGGTCTTTGCAACCTTTCAGAGGCGGAGAGAGAAACGGCTATGCATCACGAAGAAGAACTCAGACGAAAGCTGTCCCGTATCGACGGCCGGGGTTACAAAGCCTACAAGGACCTCACCGGTTCCTACGAGTTCCCGTGGTTTAGGCTTTTCATCGATCATGTGCAGGGGGATCCCTTTGCCGCTCCCTCCCGTCTGAGCGCCCAGGTCACCCGCGCAACGGCAGCTTTTCCCGATCGGCTGTGTGCGACGAAGATCCGTCGCGTCGCTTTGGGGGACTATCTGACTCGCGCCTTTGCCAGGGCTTCCGGTCAAGAGGGGCGACGACATAGCGGTACGGGCAATAGCGGATTGATCTCCATCGACGCTCCGGGCCAGCAGGTTTTGGAGAGAAACAGCGTAGTCATCACCGAGGAGATGATCGATCTCCGTTTCGTCGTCGGATTACCCGCAGCCGGGCGTAGAATTCTCGGCCGCGAGGCAACCACTTTGCTCCTGCAAGACGTGCCCCGCATTTTGGCGGCCTGTCTGCGGCGGCAAAACCTCGACCTGCAAGAGCTGGAAAAGCACGTCCAGACGGTGGAGGACCAGGAGGCCTTACGGGAACAGCTGAACTCCCGCGGACTCGTCGCCTTTGTGGCCAATGGTTCTCTGCTGCCTCGCCGCAGCAGGGTGGACGACCGTCCCATGACCGGTTCCGAACAGCGGGTGCCGGTTCGATTCCAGTCCCCATCCGAGCTCGAGGTCGAGCTTCAACGCCCGAATGGCGGTCCGGTGCGGGGGATGGGCGTCCCGGCCGGGGTGACACTGATCGTCGGAGGCGGCTACCACGGAAAATCAACGCTGCTGCGAGCTTTGGAGCGAGGCGTTTACAACCACATCCCGGGGGACGGACGCGAAGGCGTGGTGACTCTCCCTTCAGCCGTAAAGATACGGGCCGAAGACGGCCGGTCGGTTACGCACGTGGACATCTCCGCCTTCATCGATCATCTCCCTTTCATCGCCGAAACGGAGCTTTTCTCGACGGAGAATGCGTCCGGCTCGACTTCACAGGCTGCCAACATCATCGAGGCGGTTGAAGCAGGCACTCGCTTGCTTCTCTTGGACGAGGACACTTCGGCCACCAACTTCATGATTCGCGACGCTCGAATGCAGAGTTTAGTCCACAAGGATCGTGAACCCATCACCCCATTCATTGACCGCGTCCGAGAACTGTACGAAAAGTTCGGCATCTCCACCATCTTGGTGATGGGGGGGTCGGGTGATTACTTCGACGTGGCGGACCGTGTCGTCATGATGGACGAGTATCGACCTAGAGACGTGACCCGATCGGCTTATGAGGTAGCCCGAGCCCATCCAACTTCGCGCAAGAAGGAGGTTGAGCGGCCGCTCAGCCCGCCTCGTCCCCGCAAGGTGTTGTCGGACGGTTTCGACCCCGCTCGAGGAAGACGCGAGGTCAAGATCGACACCAAAGGTCAGTCACTGATTCTGTTCGGCCGCCACATGATCGACCTTGCGGCGGTGGAACAGCTCGTCGACCCGAGTCAAACCAGGGCCGTCGCCCAAGCGTTACTGCACCTGGCCCGGCGAAGCGCCCGCGGAAGATACTCCGTGCCGGAACTCCTCCAATGGTTGGAAGAGGAACTCCAGGAGAAAGGGCTGGACACCTTGAGCCCGTATAAGGTCGGAAACCTGGCCTATCCTCGACCCCAGGAGGTAGCCGCAGCCATGAATCGGCTTCGAACCCTCCGTATCGAGTAGGCTCGGTCCGTCCTGTGGTGAAGGAGGGGCCAGACCCGAAGTAATCAGGCAATAATGGGACACGCCAGCGCCGTATTTGCCGGAAAGGACGGCCCCATCTTCAAGGTTCAGGAAGGAAAACCCTGATCCGCCTTCGGGCTGTTGCCTAATAAAAACATCCGCCCCTTAGCCGGCCGGGTTACTCAGGGCGACCTCCGATGCGACTTGAAAGGTCTCCACTGTGGAAGCCTTCCGGCCCCCCAAGCGATCCTCCACGTCGATCTGTACCTGGTATTTCCCCGGCTCGAGACCGGCCAGACTCAGCTCCTTCAGCACCACGATACGGCGGTTGGAAACGTAATAAATTGATTCCCCCGCTTGATCTTCCGCTCTCGCCAGTTCCCGTCCGTCCTGCAGCAGGCGGTAGGTCACCGCCACGTCCGGATCCCCCGTCATCTGGTCGAACTGTACGTTGTAAACCTGAAAGTAAACGCCCAACGGCATGGAGGGAGCGAAGATGTGCCCCGGGCGTGGGAGAACCTTCACATCACCGAGTACAAACATCTCATCCCGCTCGGGAACCTGGTTCAAAGGCTTAATAGAATCGGAGAGCAGCAGCGAGCTCAAAAACAGTTCGTCACCCGTTCCCTTCAGCAAATCTAAGGATTGACGGGCCACTCCGACTTTTCCGCTCCCAAGGTCTTTCACCACCAGATCCAACTTGTAACGTCCCTTCCGCTCCAAGGGGAAGATCTTCTGATAGACGGACTGCCGGTTGCGCATCTCCGCGAGCTCCTCGGGACGGGAACGAACCACCACATCGTCCTCGAACTCGTAGGCGATACGATTGGTCATGCCTGAGACCACGGCGTAAATGCCCATCCGGGCGACCTGGCGTTCGTCTTCCGGCTGGAACGTAAGCTCCGAATTGTTAACCATTATGGTAACGGCAACCAGATCTTCCACCTCGTTCAGCCGGAAGTAATCCGCCTTCACTTGGAAAGGCAGAGTCTCGTACAGCACATTTACTTTGACCAGTTCCTTCAGGTCTTGGTACTTTTCGACCGGAGCTCCTCCAACCTTGGCAATCTTCTCGTAGCGGGCAAACGGGGTATCGGTCAAACTCCGGTACCACTCCTGCGGGTTATAACCGGCACCTCCAGCGGCAGGAATGAAAGCGGGGCGGTAGGCTCTCGTAGAAAGCCCGGTTTGTTCCGCCAACGTGGGGCCTCCACCCTCCCCGGGGAACTGTATCAGTGCGTCCTTCTCCCAATCAAACACCGCCAGCTTATATTGTCCGGTCTCAGTAGAATCGACAAATTCCAGTTCTACGTTCTCTCCAATCCCCTCGAGGTGCCGATACGTCCATTTCTCGTAAGGATAGGTGGAGGTAATTCCTCCACCCTCCTGGATTTTCCGTACGTAAACACCTCCAGTCGGGCGGGTCTCGATATTGTCGGGAGGTCCGTGGAGAATGTAAATCCGCCCTCGATCCGTCCGCCAGCCCAGGTCTCCGCTGGTGAAATGCTCATTAGCGTAGGCGATACGGCGGTAGTGCTCCTCCTTGAACTCATTGACCGGAGTGGTTGGGTCGGGATCCCGCCGAAACCAGAACTGCTCGATGAACTGCTCCTTCTCCTCAGGAGTAGACAGGCTCTGGAAGACCGCCTTCTCCTCATCTGTGATGATGTAGCGGACGTCCTCTTTCAACCACTTCTCGAAGTAGTCTTGCTCCTCCTCAGGCATCTGTTGAGGCGCCCCGGTCAGGGTAACGTGGGCCCCTAAGATCAGAAAGCCCGACCACCAGACGATACGGGCGCCCAAATGTTCCTCAAAAACCAGCCTCAGCGGAGACAGACTCGAGAGGGAACCGAACAAACCCTTCATGCAAGAAACTCGTACCAGCCGCATAGCTTATTATTTTAAACCTACCCGGCCGCCGGTTTCATCTTACCCCGCTTTATCCGGGGCCTATGCTCGCAAGCTACAATATTCGGTATGGGGACGCGGTGCAGCAACGCATGGCTTCGACCGGTCCTGTGGGCCCAAGTTCTTGGGTTCCTGCAGATGTGTACCGCGGTCGCAGCTCCCCGCGAGCTTGCTTTGGAACCCGAAATTCTCCAGCAACTTGACCCGGGGGTTCGGGAGGAGATCACCAGCCGGGCAATCGCCTGCAGGACGCTAGCCGAAAACGTCCGGAGCTGCGCCGAAGTTGGAGCCTTCCTACACGCCAACGGTTTCGCCGACCGAGCTGTTCCCTGGTACGCCCTCGCGGCGGAGCGGGAACCCGGGCAGTTCGCATGGTGGTACTACCTGGGCGTCAGTGCCGACACGGCCGGAGACGTTCAACGCGCGGAAGAGGCTTACCGTAAAGCTTTGGAGTGCGACGACGGCTACGTGCCCTTACTTCTGCGCCTTGGTGACTTGCTAAGTCGCACGGGACGATTCGAAGAAAGTCTTTCTTTTTACGATACCGTCCTGCAGCGCTTCCCCGCAATGGCCGAGGCCCATTACGGGAAGGGACGTATGCTGGAGGAGCTCGGCGATCCGGAAGGTGCTCGAGAAGCATTCCAAAAGGCTTGTGAGCTCTTCCCTGCGTATGGGTCCGCCCACTTCGCTCTCGCCCGCCTGCTTCGCGACAGCAGCCCTACCGAGGCCCAGCAGCACTTGGCCGCATACCGGAAGTATCAGCGGACACGTCCGGGACTGCGCGACCACTATATGGTTGAGCTTGATCGATTCGCGGCCGGTACGCGGGCGGTTTTACAACGTTTGCAGGAAGCCGTCGCGCTCGGTGAAAACGGGCGTTTGGAGGAATCGGTCCGTGTGCACAAAGAAGTTCTGGCGCAGGCCCCATCCCTGATGCAAACCTATGCGAATCTCATCATCCTTTACAGCCGGATGGGACAGTACGAAGAGACGGATGCAATCTACCGCAAAGGCCTGGCGGTTTCCTCCGACTCCGACGCTCTTCACTACAATTACGGAGTCGCCTTGTTACAACAGCAACGCCTTGAAGAAGCGGACAAGGCGTTTCATGAAGCCGTCCAGATCAACCCCTTCAATGCCCAGGCTTGGGTTAACCTGGGACAGCTGGCCGAGCGCCGAGGCGACTTGCAGGAAGCCGAAGCGTGCTATCGTCGTGCGATTGAAGCCCAGGCCGATTTCCGTCAGGCCTCTTTCCACCTGGCCCGCGTGAAGATTGCCCGATCGGATCTGGAAGGAGCGCGAGAGATACTGCTGAGCATCGTGGATCCAGAGGACGAGGAAAGCGCACGGTACTGGTTCGCCCTCGCGGCGGTCTCGGTACGCCAAGGACGCATCCAGGATGCTTGGGAGGAGGCCGAGCGGGCTCGGGAGCTTGCTCGCCGATATGACCAGAAGGAACTCCTCTCGGCTATAGAGAGGGACCTGCAGCGACTGCCGACCGCGCAGGAACACACCCCCCGCTAAGCCGGCGGCGAAGCTTGCGC
>ERZ795047.3584-NODE-3584-length-13748-cov-4.514058_pt1 | contig 13748 bp, 13 predicted proteins | sample MGYA00375131_ERZ795047 | MGnify/ENA primary metagenome ERZ795047 (study PRJEB30176, sample SAMN05720228) | activated sludge metagenome | isolation source: Anaerobic digester | place: Japan | collected 2015-05-20 ... | reverse complement strand
AATGCTGGGCCGGCCGACCAGTGGCGTACCGCGGTACACGGCCGGGGCGTCTGGTCTCGACGCATCATCCCGAGACATCAGCGGAGCTTCGCCGGTTCTCTCCGCGACCCTCAAGCTACGGCAGCTCGAGGAGCAATCATGGCCGCGAGATCACTTCAAACGGCCAAGGATTGCAAGAGAACCGGTCACGCGCCCACCGAGGATAAACACGTCAGACCGGGAAACCTGCCTGCGGATTCCAGCAGCACTGTTCTGGGAAGGCGGAGTGTATAGCTCGATCATACACTTGGAGTGCACCGCTCTCCGGCGCCGTCTCCTGCTGGGAGCTGAATCCGGAACCAGCGTGCCCGGCTTAGGGACACACCGCGGTCAACCGTAATGGAGACGAGCGTAACTACAGCAGATAGCAGGGTTTGCGTTCATCGAAGGCCTGCTCATTCTCTCCTGGTTGATGCAAACATTGCAGTGCGACAGACCGAAACGGCCGGCCGAGGCGGATATTTTGGATCGACCCCTACCCCGCCCGCGGGACTTGCCCACTCGCATATCCCCCTCTCCCTCCTCTCTCGCTATCTCTCGACGACCCGAAGAGCACTCCCCTGATTCTGTTCCCCTGACGCACAGAGACCCCTCCTGGCTGCCCTCAGAGCGATTCCCCCATGCCTGGATACCCCTGAATTGCGCCAATTGCGCCACGGGCACGTATCGCGTTTTTAACGCCGTCAATAAACTCGTTAATTTCTGTTGACTTGCACCGGCCCCCGGTGTATATCATTTTCATACACCTAGGAACAGGAGGTCTTCATGGCCAAGCAGGGCCAGCAGAAGGTGAGCGCGGAGTCTGTCGTGAGCCAGCCCGTGTCTGTGGCGAAGCCTCGCCCTGAATCACTTCTGGCCACCGTCCGTGACCGCCTCGAAGAAGAAGAGCCGCCCTGCTTCTACCGCGACGAGGCTCTGATGCACGTGACGCACGCCCTGCGGTCTCTCGAGCGGCTGCGGTTGCGTGTGGCCCGCGGGGTTGAGGGGACGAGCGAGAAGTAGAACGCATGCCCGAACCCAGTACGTCGGTCGGCAAGCGGCGCATCGGGCTCTCGGGCTCCAAGGCGGGATAGCGCAGTTGGCAGCGCGGCGGACTCATGCTCCGCAGGTCCCGGGTTCGAGCCCCGGTCCCGCAAGTCGAAGGGGGATGCGACCGGATGGCAGGCAACGTCAACAACCTGAGGTGGCGGGTGAAGAAGGTCGTTCTCGACACCTTCCTCGCCAAAGAAGGCAAGCTGGAGGAGGCCCGCGCCTACCAGGCCGAGCGGCTGCAATTCTTTCTCGCTCAGGGGATGAATCCCAACAGTGCGGCCGGTCAGGCGTGGCTCAACATGCACGACCGGTACGCCCCAGAGTTGGCCGCGAAGTACCCCGACTTCAGGAAGGCCCAGGAACGCACTCGCCAGGCCATGGCCCTCGGTCCCCGCAAGCGCGACGGTAAGGCTTCCAAGAAGGACCAACTTCTCCGGCTGAACCCCGACCCTTCCATCTTCCAGGCCAAGATCGCGTCACGAGACGCCAACTGCCAGTGGGTGACCGACGTGATCGCCCTGGACGTCGAGGACATCGACTTCACTCAGTGCCCGAGTGTCGCCGCCTACCGGATGCTTCTGAACTGGATTGACCGCCCGGATGCCTGGCTCGAAAAGGTCTGCAAGTTCCTCGTTGAGACCAAGGCGGACAAGGAAGACAAGCGGCGACGGAAGGAAAACCCCGAGATCCTTGAGGCATTGGAGGCCGATCGGCGTGCATTCCTCGAGCAGCGTAAGCGAGAAGTCACCCTCGTCGGTTGACAGGGCCATCGCGGGGCTGAGCACCTTCCCCCGCGCGGACATCGCCGCGCGCTGCCCGTTCTACCACCTCGTGCCCAAGGATCGGCTGGAGAACCTGGCCTACCGCGAGCACCTGATCCGGAAAGCCGAACAGGATACCAACTTTGCCGACCTGCTGGTCGATGCGTGCAGCCAGGACATCCTGTTTTTCATCAACGCCTTCTGCTTCACGCTGGACCCCCGCAGGGAGGACTGCCCGAAGATCGCGTGGATCACCTGGGAAGAGCAGGACCACGTCATCCTGGCCATCAACGATTCGCTGGGCCGCTACGGCCTGTGGATTCCCAAGAGCCGCGACCAGTCGTTGACCTGGAACACGCTGGTCAACTTCGCCTGGGACTTCCTGTTCCACCGCGACGTTCACTACATGGTGGCGTCGTGGAAGGAGAAGATGGTCGACAATGGCGACGACCCCAACACCCTGTTTGCCAAGCTCGACTGCCTGTTCGAGATGCTGCCGGAGTTCCTGAAGCCGCAGCTCAGCCGGGTGTCCTTGCTCTGGAGCAACAAAACACTCAAGAGCACCATCAGCGGCGAGGCGACCACGGGCGACCTGGGCCGGGCTGGCCGCCAAAAGGGGATCCTGATCGACGAGGCGGCCACCATCGACTCGCTCAGCGGCGTCATCCAGTCCATCGCCGCGGTCACCGACAACGCCATCTACATCTCGACGCACAAGGGCCCGAACACCACGTTCAACAAGGAACTGAGCAAGCCGGGCAAATCGGTGATGAAGGTCCACTGGACCAGTCGCCCGACCCACCGGCAGGGCTTGTACACGTCGCGCAACGGCCGGCCGATCCTGCTGGACACCGAGTTCCGCGGAAAGGTCCGCATCGAGCAGGCCGAGTACTACTTTCCCGACAACTACCCGTTCATCCTCGACGGCAAGCTCCGCAGCCCGTACTACGACCACATGTGTTCCAAGCTGGGCAACGACCCGGTGAGGATCGCCAGCGAGCTGGACATCAACCCGATGGGGTCGATCGCCACCTACTTCCCGCTGGACATGGTCGATCGGGCCAAGACGCAGTGCCGGCCGCCCATGCACACGGGCGAGTTGGACTACGACGACCGCACGGCCGAGCCGGTCGCACGCGGGTTCGTGGAAGTCGCCACCGGCCGGCTGCGGCTGTGGGTTCCGGTCGACGAGCAGGGCAATGTCCCCCAGGCCCGCTACGTCCTGGCCTGCGACATCGGCGCCGGCACGGGCTCGTCCACCTCGACGGTCTGCATCGCCAACCTGGAGACGGGCGACTACGTGGGTTCGTGGGCTTGTGCCTACACCTCGCCCGAGAAGTTCGCCTTTCAGGTGACCGCCCTGCGTCGGTGGCTGGGCACGCCGGACGCGCCGGCCTACGTGATCTGGGAGCAGAACGGCGGGCCGGGCTCCATCTTTGCCAAGAAGATGCTCGAGCTTGAGCCGTCCATGGTCTACCACCGCGAGGCCAAGAACGGCCGCACGGGCGAGTCGACCAACATCCCCGGCTGGTGGACGGACGGCGACAGCAAGAGCGCCGCGTTCGGTAATCTTCGCGAGGCCCTGGAGAAGGGGTGGTTCATCATCCCCGACGAGTTTGTGGTGGAAGAACTGCGGCAGTACCGCTACGGCCCGGGCGCCGTTCCGTTGCACGACGGGTCGGTCACCGACGACATCACCGCCGCTCGCGACGCCCACGGCGACCGCGTGGTGGCTGCCGCCCTGCTGTGGCATGTCGTGCGCCAGGCCCTCAACACCCAGCCGGAAGAGGACACGGCGGTTCCGCTCAACTCGCCGGCCGAACACATCCGGCGGGCGCTGGCTCAGGAGCGAGCCGAAGAAATGGGCCTGCTCGCGTGTGAGTGGGAAGGGGGGTGGGCGGCGTGACCATGATGGCAACCCCGACCTTGACCGCTCCGACTCCGCTGGGCTCCGCCGGCGACCAGACTTCCCAGCGATGGGAAGAGCATCCGTACCTGCCCCCGGGCTGGACGCGAAGCAACCTCCAGCGGCTGCACGACATGATCGACAAGTCCACCCGCTCCATGGCCAAGTACCGCGAGGAGTGGGTAAAGATGATCGAGTACACCGCGGGCAGCCACTACAACGGGGGAAGGTCGAAGAAGAGCCGGCCGCTCAACCCGCTGCGGATGGCCATCAGCACGTACGTCTCGCGGATGGCGGGCAACGTGCCGCGGTGCCGTGTCGACGTCGAGAACGTGAACCTCGCCCCGCAGGCGTACAATCTGGAGTTCGACACCAACCGCCGGCTCAAGACCATCGAGTACCTGGACGAGTTCCAGGAGGCGAGCATTCTCGAGGCCATCATCGGTGCCAGCGTGGCCAAGGTCACCGTGGAACTGACCGAGCAAGTGATGGTCGATGGCATCCCGGTCTGGAAGAAGCGGCCCAAGCTCGACTTGGTGGACAGCGAGGACATCATCCTCGATCTGCCCTCGAAGCGATCGTGGTGCATGCGGTACATCGGCAATCGCTACCTGGCCGACCTGGACGAGGTGCTGGCCGACGAGCGCTACGACGAGACATGCAAGGGCTACCTGAGGCGAAGCCGCGGCAACCGACGGGGCGACGGGCCGATCCCGTGGGAGCAGCAGCCGCTGGGCGTGGCCGGCAACGAGCAGCACGACCGCGACGACGACCTGACTGATCAAGTCCGGCTGATGGACGTCTACCTGCCCAAGTACAAGTGGATGCTGACGCTCGTCGAGGGGGCTCCGCACCTGCCGCCGCTGTGGGGCCGCAAGTGGTACGCCTGCGACCCGTACATCCCGCTGGTCTTCGAGCGGGTGGCCGGCAACGTACTGCCCATGCCCATCGGCCGCCACTGGTACGATCTGGCCCAGGCGGTAGACAACGCCTACGCCAAGCTCATCAACCAGTGCAAGCGGCAGAAGACCATCGCCGAAGTCCAGAGCAAAGCCAAGAACGCGGCCGAGATTCTGCGCGACACGCCGGACGGCGGGGCCTACGCGACCGAATTCAGGGATGCCATTCGCGAGGTCAGCTACGGCGGGCCGAACCAGACCAACTTCGCGTTCGCCATCCACCTCAAGCAGCTCAACAACTTCGTGGCCAACAACATCGAGTTGATCGCCGGGCTGGGCCCGACGGGGGTGGACACGGCCACCGAGGTAAGCATCCTGAGTGCCGGATCCAACGCCGGCCTGGCTTCCATGGAGCGCAAGATCCGCAACTGGTGGGCCAAGATCCTGCAGGCCATCGCCTGGTACTCCTACCACGACGAACTGTACGAGCCAGAGATCGAGCGCGGCAACCGCAGCCTGGGGCTGGTGGTCTACGAGCCCTGGAGCTACCAGGAGCGGGCGCGATTCGACTTCTTTCAGTTCATGTTCGACATCCAGCCACACTCGAACACGTACCAGACGCCGGAGCAGAAGCTGGCGGCCATCAAGCGCGTGCTCATCGAGATCTACGCCCCGTTCATGCAGTTGGCCATGCAGCAGGGCGTGCAGTTGAACATGGCCGACCTATTCAAGGAGGTTGCGCGGCTGAGCAACCTCGAGCCGGAGTTGAAGAACATGCTGATGCGGGCGGAGATCCCCGATCCCCAGCCCATGTCTCAGGACACCGGGCCGTTCAAGGCCGACGTGCCCAAGGTGTACACGCATCAGAGCCGGCCGAGCCAGAAGACCAACCGTGGCCAAGAGGAAGTGCTGATGAGCGAGCTGCTGGGGAGTGCCCGGCAGCGCAGTGAGCGCTGATGGGGAGCATCGACCATGTGGGAACTACTGGCACAGGGGACGCTGACGGACTACGCACAGCCGGCCGGGTTCATCGGCGTGCTGGTGTTCATTATCCGCTGGTTCATGACGGCGCTCGACAAGCGTAACGAGGTGATCGAGAAGATGGCCGACAAGGGCAACGAGGTGATCGAACGCAACACCAAGGCGTTCACCCAGCAGGCTGAGGAACTGCGCGAGGTCAAGCACGCGATTCGAGGCGCTGGGCTGAAGCTCAATGATAGGAGTGGCAATTGATGCCCATGTACTGCTACCGCAACCAGGCGACGAACGAAGTGCTCGAGGAGGTCTACCCGATGGGCAAGGCCCCCCGCCGGATCCGCCGCGACGGCAAGCACTACGTGCGTGACATTGCCTCCGAGTTCCCCATGGTGACCCCGCCTGGCATCGGCGGGCATCGCATGCGGCGCAGCCGGGCGCTGGGCGTGCCGCCGTTCCAGATCCCGGCCATGCAGAAGCACCTCAAGGAGACGGCCGGGTACGACGCGAAATTTGACCCCAAGACGGGGGAGATGCTGTTTTCGAGCCGGGCCGATCGTAACCGGGCCATGGAGGCCACGGGGACATTCGACCAGGACGCAGGATACGGGGATCGTGCCCCGACGAACTGCTGAGCGTGCGGCCTTCCCGTTTTTTTAGCGCACACACAGGAAAGGACAACGAGTCATGTCAGACGAGCTTGGAACAGGACTGAGCATGGAAAGCGCTCCGGCGACGGACACCGCGGATGCGTCCTGGGAGCAGCAGCCCCTGGGCGACAGCGGCGCCATCGCCGACACCAACGACATCTACTCCGGCCAGGACGCCAATGCGGCCGGTGATCAGGGACCGGATGCGGGCATTCCCGGTCTCGAGGCGGTCGGCGCTCAGCCGGCTCAGCCTTCCGCCCAACCAGGCAGCGAAGGGGCGATCTCAGATTCCGATCGGGCATGGGCCAAAGGCATGGGCATGACCGACGAGGCGATCGCGGCGTTTCCGAACGCCATGGCTCTTCGCGCCGCACTCGGAGGCATCGCCTCTCAGGTGATCGCAGCGGCGACCGGCGGCGCTGCACAGCCTCCGCAGCCGGGTCAGGTGCAGGGGCAGAACGGCCAGCAGGATGCCCCCGCCAGTCTGCGGCTGGATCTCACCAAGTTTGCCGGCTACGACGAGCTGACCGACGAGGCCCAGCAACTCGTGTCGGCTATCAGCGACCACGCGGTCAACGTGATGGCCCAGGTCGTCCAGGCCGTGAGCCAGGAAGTGACCAGCCTGCGCGAGCAGATCGGCGCTCTCCACGCCTCGCACTACGACGCCCAGTTGCAGCGGTCGCTGGCGAGCCTCGATGGCGAGTGGAAGCCGCTGGCGGCCAAGTACGCTGACGGCAAGGCGCGCCGCGAAGTGCTCGGGGCCATGAACGCGGTGGCCGAGAGCTATCTGCGGGCCCGGCAGCCCGTCCCATCCTGGGACAGCCTGCTGCAGACCGTGCTGTACGCACGGCACTCCAAGGAACTCGCCGAGGCCCAGCAGAAGGCCCGGCGGGAGTCTCTGCGGAAGAACGATTCCATGCTGGCCAATCATGCGGCGGGACCGGGTTCGGCACGCCGCGTCAACGCTATCAAGGGTGGCACCGAGACGGCCGTCGCCAAGGTGGCGGAGATCTTGGGCCGGTAGGAGATCCGAACCCGCGCAACACAAGCAACCAGTCCGAAGGGATGAATCACTATGGCAAACGGAATGTCGGTCGACAAACTGATCGAAGTCATCAATACCACGCTTGAGACGGTCGAGCCGCCGAGCTACGAGGACCTGTCGCGCACGCGGCAGAAGTACATCGCGGCCAAGCAGATCCTCAAGAAGCGGCGCAAGCAGCTTCGGGGCCTGGGCGGGACCTACCGCTGGGACGTGAAGGTGACCAACCACGGGCAGGCCGAGCACGTCGGGGCGTACGAGGTCGAGCAGGTCACGGTCAAGGACATGTTCATGAAGGCCAACGTCCCCGTCCGCGTGACGCGGGGCAAGTACGCCTTCGACATCATCGAGGAGGAACTGAACGGCGGCCCCGAGCAGGTGGTCGACGTCATCAAGGCCCGCGAGGTGGACGCCTACGGCGACGTGGTCGATAAGCTGGAGCAGTCGTTCTGGGCCCCCGGCATCGACGTCACCGACGACAAGACGCCCTGGCCGATCCACCACACCATCCGTCCGCACCCGTCGGCCAGCACGCCGCCCGGATTCAACGGTGGCAACCCCCCCGGATGGCCGGACAAGCAGGGCATCAACTGCTCGGCGGTCACCCGGTTCAACAACTGGACCGCGGGCTGGAAGGACATGTCCGACGTTTCGCCGGGCTTCATCTACCGGCTCAACGAGGCCATGGACAAGACCCACTTCCAGGCCCCGTATCCGTACCCCAACCGCTCGCCGGAAGAGGACGACTACATGTTCCTCACCGGCTACGCCCTGCGTCAGCAGATCAACCAGTGGCTGCGCCGGCAGAACGACAACATCGGGCGAGACCTGCGCAACTTCTTCGGCGACCCCATGCTCAACGGGACGCCGGTGCAGTGGCTGGAGGATTACGACGATGTCGGCGTGTGGGGCACCACGATGCCGTTCATCGGCCTGAACTTCAGCGTCATCGAAGTCCTGCAGGTGCCCGGATGGGACTTCAAGCGCATCGGCCCGGAAAAGGCCCCGATGCAGAAGACGGTGGTCGAGTGCTTCATCTACAAGATGTGGAACACGATCAACCGTGACCCCTCGCGCAGCTTCATGCTCAACTACTTCGCCGCCCTGTCGGCGTGATCGACTGAATCTCTGGACCCGGGCCTGAAAGCGTAACTCAGGCCCGGGCTCCGGGGTTGTTTTTGTGCGTCGGAGCGACCGACGCAGAAAGGCCCAGCAATGAACGCAACGACCACCTACAAGCAGGAAGCCCTCGACGTGCGGTCCGTCCGCTACACGGGCAACGAAGCCCTCAAGGACGGCTACCTCGTCTGCTGGAACCGCGACAGCACGAGCGCCGTTGATCTGGCCGGCAAGGAGACGGCCGACGCCACGGTGCGGAACCACAACCGATTCCGCGAGGTCGAGAAGCCCGCGGCGGGCAACCTGCACAACTTCGCCGGCGTGGTCTTCGGCAACTACGGGGCCAAGACCGGCGGACAGGAGATCCGGATCGCCATCCCGCGCAACCAGTCGGTGGACCTGTACACCGACCAGAACTGCGTGGCCGGCGTCACGCTGCTGTGTGTCCAGGCGGGCAGCTTCCTGGCCGGCCCGATCGGCAGCGGCCCGGTCATCGGCCGTGCCGTCCAGACCGTGGATCGGTCTGGCACCAACGGCATCGTGCAGTGTGTCGCCGACATGCCCAACCCGCTGATCGTCGGCAGCGCCACCGGCCGGTTGCACTCGCCATTCTGGGAGTCGTGCCCGCTCGACCTCATCCGCAAGGGCGTGGTGGACGGGTTCGAGTATTTCAACGACTTCCTCGGCAACTACGTGCTGGCCAACAAAAAGACCGTCCAGCACCTGGATTCGGGTATTGCCGGCTACACGGCGGACACGGCGGGGACCACAATCAGCATGCCTGCCGATGAGCCTACCGGCGTGTGCATCCTGAATAGCACGACCACCACGGAAGACGCCGGGATCAGTGCCCTCGGCGGGCTCAACACGGCCGGGCAAGTCCTTCTGAAGGGTCGCCGGACCTGGATTGAGGGTCGCGTGAAGCTCGGGCCTGACGCGGCCGGCAAGGATGACGCGGCTGCGTTCTTCGGCCTGGCCGAAGAGGCCCTGGCCGCCAAAGCTGGCGTCCTCGGGGTCACCGGAGCCATGAACGACAAGGACTACCTTGGCTTCCTCCACGTGCTGGCTGACGAGAAGTGGGACGCCGTCTACAACACGGCGGGCGTGGGTGTGCAGGTCGCCCACGTAGCCGATACCCACGCCTCGGTGGCCGACACCTACGTCAAGCTTGGCATCTACTGCGACGGTACGAGCGTGTACTTCTACGTGAACGGCGTACAGGTCGGGACCGCGCTGGCCCTGACTACGGCCGTTGGTAAAGTGCCGGCCGACCAGGAGATGGCGTTCTACTTCGTGCACATGAACGTCGGCGGCGACACGTCCGAAGCCGCCATCGACTGGGTGCACATCGCCCAGTTGCTGTAAGTCTGTGTTTTTCCTTTCCTCGGCGGATCCCGGGGGTGTAACAGCCCCCGGGTTTCCGCAATGGAGGACATCCCGTGGCCGAGTCCGACCTGAGCCTGCAGTACACCGACTTCGTCAACGCCATCAGCGACGAGCTGGGTTGGGGGAGTAGTTACGAGGCTCTCGCGGCAGCCCGTCAGGCCGTGGTCGACGACCGGCTGGCCGAGGCGTACCGGCTCTGCCTGTTTCCGCCACCGCTGGCAGAGGGCGAGGCACCGCACCGCTGGTCGTGGCTCAAGCCCATCCGCACGATCACCACGACGGCCCCGTACGACACGGGCACCATCGAGGTTGCGGCGGGCTCGCTGGACAAGGTGACGCTGACTGATGGCGTGTGGCCCTCCTGGGCGGCCGACGGGCAGATCGTCATCAAAGGCGTAGCCTACGACGTGCTGACCCGTGACAGCGACACGCAGTTGACGCTGGCCATCGACGCCCCGGAGACGGCGGCAGGCACGGCCTATACGCTTCAGCGGCGGTACTACACGCTCGAGGACGACTTCGCCGCCCTGGAAGGCCCCATGACCTACGAGCCCGGACAGTGCGGGTTCAAGGTGGCCGTGGTGGGCGAAGGCAAGCTGCGCGAGCTGCGGCAGTTGCTCGTGGGTTCCGGCCGCCCGACGCATGTGGCGGTGACGTGGACCATTCCCGCGCCGGGCAGTGCCCAGCGGGCTCGGATGGAGTTCTACCCCGTGGCCAACGCGGCGTACCTACTGACGTACCGCTGCAAGATCCTGGTCAACAAGCTGTCGTCCACCAACGTCTATCCGCTGGGCGGCATGGAGTTCGGCGAGACGGTCATGGCAGCGGCCCGGGCCTGCGCCGAGAAGTGGCGGCTCCGTGCTCCGGGTCCGCGTTGGCCGGAGTTCATGCAGCGACTAGCGGCCAGTATCGCCGCCGACCGCCAGCAGGGCGCTGAGCACCTGAGCATCTTCAATCATCTGACCGAGGACGGTGAAGCGTACGGTTACGCCTCGCCGCATCTGGTCACGTACAACGGCTATCCGCAGCCGTAAGGAGCGATCATGAATCCGCACAACCTTCCGATGCAGTACAACATGGCCCCCTGGGAGATCCCTGATCCCGGCGACGGCGGGGCCATCCCCATCACGCAGTCGGGCGTGGTCAACCTGGTCAGCGGGGCAGGCAACGAGACCCGCACGCTGGCCAATCCCATCGCGGTCGGCCAGCGCATCCTGCTCAACTTCGACACCGACGGCGGCGGCAACGTCGTGGTCACTGTGGCCGGCTACGTCAACGCCGAAGAGGACAACACGCTCACGTTCTCCGACGCAGGTGAGCAGATCGAACTGGTCGCGGTCAAGCGCGGCGGCGTCCTGCGCTGGTGCGTGCCCAACCAGGACGTGGCCGGCATCGGCACCAACTGCCCGGCCCTGAGCAAGGTGTAATTTCGGCGGGCAGGATAGGCTTTCAGCACAGGAGTCTTGCGATGCGAAACAAACTCTGGATCGTGGCGGCAGTGCTGGGCCTGCTCGCCATCGCCGTGTTCGGATTTGTGCCCAGCGGGCCGGTATTCCAGCAATCCATTGCCCCAGCCGTTTACGGCGTGTCGGGCTGGGGCTACGGCACGAGCGTCGCTTCTACGGCGGCCACTGAGACGACGGCTCCGGTCGCAGCGACCACCTCGGGCACATACACGTTCACGCAAGGCATGCGGAAGGTGATCGTGTTCAATCACCCCGACAGCGGCCAGTACCTCTATGTGAAGTTCAACGCTGACGCGGCCGGCAAGACGAACAGTCTCTATGACTGCGTCATCGAGCCCGGGGGTCATGCCGTCTTCCCCGACGAGAACGGGGCGGCCTACTGCTGGAAGCTGGGGCTGTGGATCGACGGGGCAGCGACGTACGGGACCGACTACGTCGTTCAGGGATGGTGAACCATGCGCAAGATCGCACTCATTCTGCTGCTGGCGGGCTCGTAGGCGGGCGCCGCCAACTTCTACGTGGACGACGCCACGGGGCTGGATTCCAAAGATATCAGGCAAGTAGTATCACAGGAGAGTATACAATGAAATTCATCCACCTTCCAGTAACGTGGGCTAAGTGGTGGGTGGTGCCAAATCTAAAAGCGAGCAGAATCAAGGTGTGTGACGGGTTCTATTTGAAGGGAGTCTTATCGGATACACCTGCTGATGAGAATCCCGATGCTGTCATCAAGTACACAAGAATTCTGAGAGGGATGGGTTATAAAGTTATTCCAGGAATGGCTATTTTTGCTGGAGAGTACAAGGGAAATTCAACTCTTTCAGCATGGTACGATACAAAAACTTGGCAGAGGGCGGCTCAAGTAGCCCTTAAATTCTCTCCTCTCTCAAAAAACATTGCGATTGATTTTGAGCCGTACTGGGAAGGGAATAGATACCCTCCAGTAGAAGATGTAAGAAAGCTCTCAACAGCCCTCTATCCTCTTATAAGAACAGCAAGAACGCAAAAGTTAAGGCTGCATCTTCTTCCTGGTATTCATTACACTCTCGGGGCGGTACTACTTTCAGCTCTCCCTGGCCAGATTGTTGACTGTGATGAGTCTTCTTATGCTTATGGGGACCCGGCGAGAAGACAGGAAGTTGCTCAGAAGAGAGGATATGCATCATGGGATGAGGATGTTTCTAAAAGAGCCAAGGGGGCTACGTTAATGGGGGTTGAGTATCGTCCGGGCTATTACTACAAGGGAATAAATGATCCTACTCTACAACTCAGATTAAACCAGCCCGGATCAAAGAATATGTGTGTGTGGTACTATCCGAATAGTAAAGAAGCACAGGTGATGGGGAAGAGTTAAATATGAAAAAATTTATTGTTCTCTTTCTTTTTTTCTGTTCAGAGGCAGTAGCAGCCAACTTCTATGTCGATGCGGCCAGACCGAACGACAGTGGCAACGGCCAGAGTGCGGCCCTGGCCAAGAAGACCATTTCTGGCGGCTTCTCTGCCGTCATCGCGGCCGGAGCGGGGACGCACACGCTGTTTGTTAAATCGGGCAACTACGGTGGGGCCAGCTACAGCCTGAACAGTTTTCCCGACGCGACAGTGCTGACGATTGAGGGGTATGCTGTCACGCCGGGCGACGGTGCCTCGGCAGACCTGGGCGACAGCCGGCCACTCCTAGCCAGCACGGACGCGAACTGGTGCCTGTATCGTTCCTCGGGCACTTGGGCAGGAAGCTCTCTCACGCTGCGAAATCTGCGCTTCGCCCCCACGGCACTGTCCAACCAAGCCATCATTCGATGGGGGAGCACGACAGACACTGGCCCCGATGCCCCGCTGACGGCCGAGTTCTGCGAGTTCAGGGTGCCCGCTACGAGCAATGTCGGCGCGATCAGTTACCGGACCGTCGGCTCGGTTACATCCACCCGTGCGGTCACTTTCCGAGACTGCGAGATCATTGGGCACGCAGGGGCGGGGCCCCTCATTGTGCTGCGCGAGGTGGGAGCCGTTACGCTCCATAATGTGGACGTTTCCGGTGGCACGGCTGCGGGTGGCGACTTCGTCGCTTTGCTGGACACGTGCACGGGGATCGATATACGAGGCTGCGCGGTGGGGACCATCGGCGGAGCTTTCGTGAACACGGCGAATCCGGCGACCATTGGGCTGACCTCGATTCTGCTTGATGGCAACAGTGGCACCGGCACGAACTTCCTGCACTGCCAGTCTGGAACGGCGGGCGGCGATACGCTGGTCGTCACGAACAATAACTGGACGGGCGACGGCTACGGAATTTCCATCGGGGCGTCCTACACGAACGTCGCGATCACTGGATACTGGCGCAATGCGATCATTTCGGGCAACACGATGGTCCGCATCGGAACGGCCGGCGGCCATGCCCTGATGCTGGGGTTGAACGTGCTCGGTGCCGACGTCTTCGGAAACACATTCAAGGGTCTCGACGGCAGCGGTACGTCCG
>ERZ795047.3583-NODE-3583-length-13754-cov-47.353383_pt1 | contig 13754 bp, 14 predicted proteins | sample MGYA00375131_ERZ795047 | MGnify/ENA primary metagenome ERZ795047 (study PRJEB30176, sample SAMN05720228) | activated sludge metagenome | isolation source: Anaerobic digester | place: Japan | collected 2015-05-20 ... | reverse complement strand
GAAGAATGTAGTTGACGGGGCTGTGCCATACCCGGAAATATTGTAAACCGCCAAGTACGCCAAGAGTCGCCAAGAAAAATAAACAGGGACTTAATGATATTAGTGGAATTATAAATAAAAATACTTTGCAGCCTTTGCGTCTTTGCGAGAGAAAAGAGATATTTCTCGCCACGTTCGCAAAGTAAAAATAATTTAGAATTTAGAATGTAGAATTAGTAAATGGATAAAGATAACGCAGTCAAAGATAAAAGTTTTCAATTTGCACTTGAAATCATTTCTCTTTATAAATATTTGACGACTCAGAAAAATGAATTTATACTATCGAAACAAATACTCAGGTCGGGGACTTCTATTGGGGCAAACATCGAAGAGGCATTATCGTCGCAAAGTAAGAAGGAATTCATCGCAAAACTTCACCCTGTTAAATTTTCTTTTATTACTTGAATAAATTTATAAAAATGGAGAATGTTATTGAAAATTATTTAGCAGGGTAAATATTTCATTGAAAGAAACCAAAGAGACAAACTATTGGTTAAGATTATTAAAATCATCCGGATATATTCAAAAGGATGAATTAATCGAGAAGACAGAAGAACTATCAAAAATACTGACATCTATCATCATTTCCACCAAACAGAATTCGGAGAAAAAATAATTCTTCCGAAGGATTGCCTTTGGCATAAATTCTAAATTCTAAATTCTACATTGATACAAGCGTTCTTAGCGTTCTTAGCGGTTAATAAACTATGATTAATTTTCTATGAGTAAGTATCTTGTCATTACTGCGGATATGATCAATAGTCGAGATGTTTCTACGGAACAAATTGCGACAATTCCGGAAAAATTAAAGCAAATAGACGCTGATTTTCACACCCTGATTCCTTCAATGTTATTTGCTGGCGATGAAATTCAATTGCTTTTTCCTTATGATCAAAACCATCACCCCTATCGCTTACTAATGGATTTAAATCGCCATCTGGCTCCTTTTCATTTTCGATTCGGTTTTGGAATAGGCGCTATTGATCAACCAATCAATCCAATTATCGCTCATAACAAAGGACAAGCATTCTTACAAGCCCGAAAAGCACTTGCCATTGCCAAAAAAGACCAGCTTATCGCCTGGCTATCCACTGAAGAAATTGTCCAATATTCCGAAATAAACGCCTGCTTTTTACTCTTGACCGCCTTGACCAGGAAATGGTCTGATAAACATTGGCGTCGGTTCTATCTATATTGGGATAATCACAGCATTCACAAAGTCGCCGAAATCGAAAATGTATCTCCTGAATCCATTAATAAACTGCTGAACAATGCCGGTATCCGATTAATTATTCGGAGTCTGGAACTAATTACTGAGTTGCATGAATAAATGTCAACTATATTCGTTGATAAATAAAATTGTCAACCTCTATAGCCAATTCAAAAACGATAAAATGCCAATAATCAAAAATTAAAATGCTGACGAAGGTTCTTGCTTACACTTCCTTATATATCATAGCTATTTTTGTAAATGGAATTATCGTCAAATTATTACTTAAACCATTTCTACCTGAAGATATGCCGGCCGGAACGCCAAATGCCGGTCGCATGATCGGTTATCTCGAACGGGCTTTGATCCTGACCTTTTTGATTATTGAGCAACCAACGTTGATAGGATTTGTTCTTACAATTAAAGCCATTTTCCGTTATGGTGATATTCAGGGCGATTGCAATACAAAGATGAAAATTTCTGAATATTTTATCATAGGAACCCTCATCAGCGTATTATTGACTGTTCTCGTCTATGCTATCTTTAGAAATGCTCATTTACTTTAAAACAAAAACCCCTCTGCGTTTCTTTGCCTGCCCATTAGGGCGTTCTCTGTCCCGTCCTTACGGGACTCCTTCCGGAGCGGTTAAATAAAGATGAAACCGCTAAGTTCGCCAAGTGTCGCCAAGCGCAAGAAATAATAAACAAAAGTTGGATATACATGAATAAGAGCGAAATTCTTAATGAATTAAAGAGATATTTGGATAACTCTCGATATAAAGATCGCATTAGAAAAATCGGTGTATTCGGTTCAGTTGCAAGAGGAGAAATTTCAGCTGGAAGTGATATAGACATTTTTGTTGACCTATCACCAGTAAAAGCCTTTGATCTGATTGGTATCAAACAAGACATTGAAAAATTAACTGAAAAGCATGTTGATATAGTTATAATCAGAGATAATATGAATCCTTTCTTAAAGTCGAGAATCGAAAGAGAGGGGATAATTGTACGATAAGTCATTATCTATAGAAATCTTACAGCAGACTTTAACAGCTTGCAAAAGAGTTACTAACAGATTCAAAGGAATCGTTACTGCTGAGGATTTTTTAAAAGATGAGAGAGGTCTTGAGAAATTAGATGCTATCTGTATGCAATTAATTGCAATCGGAGAAAGTCTGAAAAATTTAGATAAAATTACTAATATGGAATTGTTAGTACTGTATCCTGCTATTGAATGGCAAAAGGCAATGGGACTTCGAGATATAATTTCACACCATTATTTCGATATCAACGCTGAAGTCATCTACGATGTATGCCAGAATGAAATTCCTAAATTGTCTCTTGAAATAAGTAAAATAATAGAAGATTTGGGAAATTAGTTTTTGAAATTCTATCTCTATTAAAAACAAATATGATTATCTATTAAATAGTAAATTTCATAAAATTTCCTCTTATCACAATTAATTTATCAGGAACTTAAGAATTGTAAAGATTATGGACTTCGTGATCAAAAATGCTATTTGGTTTGATAAAGAAACGACAAGACAAGTTTTGATTCCTTTCTCCTGCCTCCTTTCTCCTGTCTCCTGCCTCCTGTCTTTAATATTCAGTCCTTCGCGGTTAAATAAAGATAAAACCGCCAAGTGCGCCAAGTTCGCAAAGTAACAATAATAATTAATAAAACTTTGCGTTCTTTGCGTCCTTCGCGGTTAAAGAAAAACCTAACCCGCCAAGCACGTCAGCAGTCGCCGATAACCAAAATTTCGAATTACTCAATCTCTATAATATCTTATGACAGTGAACAATATCTTATTAAATTGTTCAATGTTAATGAAGAATATTAATAATGCTCAGTAAAGACCAAATCAAACAGATTCTAGCTGACCAACGCGCAACTATTCTCAATAAATCTCTGGGAATAGAACGTACCCTGCTATCCGATATTGATAAAACAATCAAACTTCCTCAGGTTGTCGTCATTACCGGCCTGCGCCGCGTTGGTAAGTCAACGCTAATGCGCCAGATTATTAAAAAGTACTACAACGATCAGCATTTTTACTATATCAATTTTGAAGATGAACGTCTGTTTAAGTTTAAAGCTGAAGATTTCAATCTTCTCTATGAAGCCCTCATTGAATTATATGGCGAACACCAAACCTTCTTCATTGACGAAATTCAAAACATTGAACACTTTGAAAATTTTGTTCGCCGTTTTTACGACTCCGGCTTTAAGTTTTTCATTACCGGCTCAAGCGCTCGTCTTCTTAGCCGCGAAATCGGCACCAAACTAACCGGGCGGCATATTGATATGATTGTACGTCCCTTCTCGTTCTGCGAATATCTATCTCTAAAAGAGGTTTCTTTAGAGGAAGAGATGCTGTATAACACTGTCGAACGGACTAAAATTAAATCCCATTTTCAGAATTATCTTGTTAGTGGCGGTATGCCGGAATATCTTCTCTATAACGAACCCGAGATTCTCAGCCGCATTTATGAAGATATCGTGATAAAAGATATTGCTGTCCGTTATAATGTTGCCAATCTATCTGAAATGCGCGATATTTATCTTTACCTCATCACCAATGTCGCTAATAAATTCAGTTTCAATAAACTCAAAACGATCAGTGGCGTGGGCAGTATAACCACAATTAAAAATTATCTTCATTATCTATCTGAAACCTATTTTCTTCAGGTAATTAATAAGTTTGATTATAGTCTTAAAAAGCAAATGGTAAATGATAAAAAGGCTTACATCATAGACAATGGCTTCTTCAACGTTCTTTCCACAAAAATGACACAAGATACCGGTTGGTTATTGGAAAATCTGGTGTGTAATGTTCTGAGTGCTAACTATCGGCTGTACTACTTTAGTGATAAATATGAATGCGATTTCGTCGTTCAAAAAGGGAATAGAATCGTCTCCGCTAGCCAGGTTACCGCTGAAATAAACAATATAAATGAAAAACGCGAATATAACGGATTATTGAATGCTTTGAAAACCTTTAATCTCAAAGAGGGACTCATTCTTACCAATGATCAGGAATCAACAATTCAAATAGAGGATAAAACTATCCATATCAAACCAGTCTGGAAATGGCTGGTGGAAGCCGAGAGATGAAAGTTAAAAGTTAGAAAGTTTATAAAGTTAAAAGTGAAGTTTGAGCGATTCGAAGAAATAATTGCGTGGCAAAAAGCAAAGGAGATGACGACTCAAATATATACTTTATTCAAAGATAATAAAGATTACGGATTTAAGGATCAAATCCAAAGAGCATCAGTATCTGTTATGAATAATATCGCGGAAGGTTATGAGAGGAAAAGTAATACAGAATTTCGCCAGTTTCTATACATAGCCAAAGGATCGTGTGGAGAAGTTCGATCTATGATCCAACTGGCAAAAGATCTTTGCTATATATCTGAATACGATTTTAATGTATTGAATACCCAAGCAATAGAAATTTCCAAAACCATTTCCGGCCTCATTAAGACTTTATAAATCCCGAAAAATCTGGCTCCCAATTTCACTTCGACTTTATAAACTTTCAACTTTATAAACATTCGACTTTATAAACTTTTTACTTGATAAACTTTTTACTTGATAAACTTTCAACTGATCATCTGGAAATGGCTGGTGGAAGACGAGAGTTGAGAGTTAAAAGTTAGAAAGTTTATAAAGTTCATAAAGTTTATAAAGGCCGAAAAGGAGAACGGAAGAAAGGAAAATATGTATACGTTGATATGTTAAGAAATATTAAAGATAGAAATTTTTATATCGTTTGTATAGGTGTTCTTGAAGAAACCTACATCCGCCAGCTGGCGGACAAAGAAGGATGAAAGTATCCAATCTGCCATTCGGCGGGTAAAATAAAAATTAGAGTAATTAGCGTAATTTGTAGTTAAAAGATTCTAACAACTACTAATTACACAGATTTCACTAAAAAATAAAAATAAAATTAGCATAATTCGCGTAATTCGTAGTTAAGAGGAAATTTACAAGTTATGATTAAAAAAGCCCTTATAACAGGAATAACAGGTCAGGACGGCAGTTATTTAACCGAACTACTTCTTGAAAAAGGCTATGAAGTCCACGGTATTATTCGTCGGAGCAGCTCATTCAATACCGGCCGAATTGATCAACTTTTTAACAATCCAAATATTCATGATAAGACATTATTTTTACATTATGGTGATATGACTGATTCCAGCAATTTGAACCGCATATTAGAAAAAGTTCAACCAGATGAGATATATAATCTTGCGGCGCAAAGCCATGTCAAAGTCTCTTTTGAAGTGCCTGAATATACCGCAGAAGTAGATGGTATTGGCGTTTTAAGATTTTTGGACGCTATTAAGGAAAGAGGGCTAAAAACCAAATTTTATCAAGCTTCGAGTAGTGAGTTATATGGTAAAGTCCAGGAAATCCCTCAAACAGAAAAAACACCTTTCTATCCAAGATCACCTTATGGAGTGGCAAAACTATATGCTTATTGGATTGTGAAAAACTATCGAGAAGCCTATAACCTTTTTGCTTGTAACGGTATTCTTTTTAATCACGAATCGCCACGGAGAGGTGGAACTTTTGTGACAAGAAAAATAACAAGAGCCGCGGCAAGGATAAAATTAGGATTACAGGATAAACTATACCTTGGAAATCTAAACGCCAAGCGCGACTGGGGTTATGCACCAGAATACTGCGAGGGAATGTGGATGGTGCTTCAGCAAGATGAACCTGATGATTTTCTTCTGGCTACTGGCGAAACTCATACTGTAAGAGAATTTTGCACTCTTGCTTTTAAAGAATTAGATATTGAGCTGGTATGGAACGGCAACAACGAAAATGAAAAAGGAATTGAGAAGAGAACAGGTCAAGTATTAGTTGAAGTTGATCCGGGATATTACAGACCAACAGAAGTTGATTTGCTTATTGGTGATGCATCTAAAGCTAGAGAAAAACTCGGTTGGCAACCGAAAGTGAAGTTTGAAGAACTGATAAAAATTATGGTATCTGCTGATTTCCAAAAAGTAAAGAAGAGAGGATTCTGATCCGCGAATTACGCGAATTACGCTAAAATAAATAATAAACTATTCACGTTAGTTAGCGTAATTAGCGGATAGATATTATGGTTGATCTGCTATATAAGGAAGAATGTTTTAAAATAATTGGTGCCTGTATGGTAGTACATAAAACGTTAGGATGTGGCTTTTTGGAACCGGTATATCAAGAGGCATTATCGATTGAATTTAAAAGACAAAATATCCCTTATGAAAAAGAGAAAATATTAACGATTTTTTATAAAGGTATAGAACTTGAAAAGAAATATATTGCTGATTTTGTCTGTTTTGGGAAGATAATCGTAGAACTTAAAGCACTATCTTCATTAACGTCAGAACACGAAGCGCAAATACTGAACTATTTAAAGGCAACAGGATTAAAACTTGGTTTACTTGTAAACTTTGGTGAAAAAAGTCTAAAATACAAAAGAATGGTCAGCGAATTACACTAATTACGCTAAAATAAATAATAAAATTATTCGTGTTAATTGGCGTAATTAGCGGATAGGATTAATTATGGAAAAAGATTCTAAAATATACATTGCTGGTAACACCGGTCTCGTCGGTTCAGCGATTGTGCGTAAATTAAAAGCGGAAGGCTATACCAATCTTGTCTTCACTCCTTACCCTGAATACGACCTCAGAAACCAACAACAAGTCGAAGACTTTTTTAGAAGAGAAAAACCCGACTATGTCTTCCTGGCGGCTGCAAAAGTGGGTGGAATACTGGCGAATAGCACTTATCCGGCGGAGTTTATTTATGATAATTTAATGATTGCAACCAATGTTATTCATGCAAGCTATAAATATGGCGCTAAGAAACTGCTTAATCTTGGTTCGTCATGTATCTACCCAAAACTTGCTCCTCAACCCTTAAAAGAAGAATATCTCTTAACCGGTCCACTCGAACCAACAAACGAACCCTATGCAATAGCAAAGATAGCAGCGATAAAGTTATGCAGATATTTTAATAAACAATACGGCACAAATTTTATCTCTGTAATGCCAACGAATCTCTATGGTCCCGGAGATAATTTCAATCTTGAAACTTCACACGTTTTACCAGCGATATTGAGAAAAATGCATCTTGCAAAATGCTTTGGAAACAACGATTGGGACTCTATCCGCAAAGACCTTAATAAACGACCCATCGAACACATAGATGGCAATTCTTCTGACCAAGCAATTATTAAAATATTGGAAAAATATGGTATCTATAGGAGTACCTCTATCCCTTCTTTAAAAAATAAAAAAGAAATTAGTGTTAATTCGTGTAATTCGTGGACTGTATCTCTTAAACTTTGGGGCACAGGTACATCCCGCCGCGAATTCCTCTATGTAGATGACCTCGCCGATGCTGTTGTTTTTCTCATGAATAATTATAATGCGACGGATATTGGCGAATTTGTAAATATTGGCATGGGGAAAGATATTACTATAAAAGAACTGGCAGAGATAGTGAAAGAAATAGTGGGATTTAAAGGCGAAATTGAGTGGGATACTTCTAAACCTGATGGCACGCCACAGAAATTGCTGAATGTAGAAAGGATTCATAAACTTGGTTGGAAAGCAAAAATATCTCTAAAAGATGGGATAATAGCTGACTATAAAGAATATGCAGATGAAATCAACAGTTTATAACTCTTTACCAATTAAAATTAAACATTTCCTGTCTACTGGGCATGAACGTAGCCTAAAAGCCAAAAAAAATATACTTGCATCTTTTGGATTAAAAGGGATAAGTATCGTTATTAGCTTTTTACTTGTGCCTCTGACTCTTAATTATATTGATGTAACAAGATATGGTATTTGGTTAACATTAAGTTCTATTATTAGCTGGTTTGGTTTTTTTGATATTGGGCTTGGCAGCGGACTGCGTAATAAATTCGCAGAAGCTATAGCAAAAGACCAAAAGGAATTAGCGAGAACCTATGTAAGCACGACTTATGCTGTTTTATTGATAATTGTAGGAATTGTATTTTTATTATTCCTGATAATTAATCCATTTCTAAATTGGACAAAAATTTTGAATACACCTGCAGAAATGGGTAGTGAACTGAGTAAATTAGTAATTATTACCTTTACTTTTTTTTGTATCGGATTTGTTTTTAAATTGATTGGTACTATACTTATAGCTGACCAAAAACCTGCAATTAATGATGCTTTTAATGTAACAGGGAATCTTTTATCTCTAATAATTATTTATATATTAGCCAAAACAACATCAGGCTCACTATTATATCTTGGAACTACATTAAGCGCGGCACCTGTTATTGTTCTATTAATTGCTTCTTTAGTTTTTTATAATAAAGATTATAAATACTATAGGCCGTCATTTAAATATGTTGATTTTAAATATTTTAAATCACTAGCGGAACTGGGAATAAAATTTTTTATTCTGCAAATCTCGTGCATAGTAATTTTTACAACAGATAATATAATTATTACCCAAATACTTGGACCGGCAGAAGTAACACCTTATAATATTGCTCACAAATATTTCAATATTGTGATAATGATATTCACCATAATCATAACTCCCTTCTGGTCTGCATTTACTGAAGCTTATGCTAAGAATGATTATACATGGATAAAAAATTCTATAAAAAAATTAGTTAATATTTGGCTATTACTTTTAATAGGTGTGATTTTTCTACTTATTATATCAAATAAGTTTTACTTAATGTGGGTTGGTGATAAAGTTAAAGTTCCTTTTATGCTTTCTGCTTTTATGGGACTTTATGCGATAATAAGCACATGGAATAACATCTTTGCTTATTTTATAAATGGTGTTGGTAAAATAAAACTGCAAATGTATTTAGGTATTATCGGGATGGTAATTAATATACCTATTTCAATATTTTTTGCTAAGAATTTAAATATGGGAAGTGCAGGTGTGATTTTAGGGACATGCGTTTCATTGTCGTTTTCATTTGTATTTTTACCAATTCAATATTTAAAAATAATTAATAACAAAGAGACAAAAATATGGGCAAAATAATTGGAATAACTGGAAGTAGTGGTACTATTGGTAAAATATTATACAAAAAATTAATAGATATGGGCTTTAAACTAAGTTTGTTTGAAGGAGATATAAGTAATAAAAATGATATTATGAAGTGGGTAAATTTTAATAAACTTGATATTATTTTTCATTTAGCTGCTATAGTTCCAGTAGATGAAGTTAAAAAAGATCCCTTTGAAGCATACAATGTAAATGTGGGAGGAACAATTAATTTATTAGAAAGTCTTAAGAAATTACAAATATATCCCTGGATATTTTATGCGAGTACCAGTCATGTCTATAAACCTAAAGATAGTCCAATAAAAGAAGAAGATGATGTACAACCATTAAATATTTATGGTGAAACAAAATATTTTGCAGAAAGAATATGCGAGAGTTTTTCTGAATCCTACAAGTGTAAAATTTGCATAGGAAGAATTTTTAGCTTTTATCATAAAACTCAAAAACCTCCGTTTTTATATCCTACAATTATTGAGAGGCTAAGGAAAGAGGATCCTAAAAAGCCGTTTTTCATTAGGGGTGCAAATAATATTAGGGATTTTTTAAATGCTGAAGATGTAGTATTAATAATGATAAAGTTGATGGAAAAAGGATATTCTGGTACAATAAACATTGGTAGTGGCAAAGGGATAACAATAGAGACATTTGTAAAGAAGTATATAGATCAATCTTTAAATATCTATACTAATAATAAAGAAGAAAAATCTATTCTTATAGCCGATATAACTAAGCTTAAAAATATTATAGGGATAATATAAATGAGGAAAAAAGTTTCAATAGTTATACCTACATTCAATAGAAGTGAATACTTAAAAAAGGCAATTGACTCAGCATTAGATCAAACTTACAAGTGTGAAGTAGTTGTATGTGATCATGGTAGTACAGATGGCACTCAGAATATTGCAAGATCTTATGGAAATTCAATAAAATATATTCGTAGAGAAAATGATTACGGAATACATTTTATGTGGTTAGATGGAATTATGAATGCATCAGGTGATTACATTCATTTAAATTTTGATGATGATTGGATTGCTCCAACATTTATTGAAGAAACACTTAATTTATTTAATGATGATGTCGCATTTGTTTTTTCAGTAGCAGAAGTTGTAAATGAAAATGATAAAAATAAAATTTCAATTTTATTTAAAAACCTATTTAAAGATGGAATAAATAAAAGTAAAGAATTAGAAAGATATTTATTAAGGCCAGGGAGTTTAATTTCACCTGGCTGTGGAATTTATAGAAAATCAGACTTAATAAACAATTTATATATTGGTAATATACCTGGCGCTAATAACTTTTATAAAGGAGTTGGACCTGACTTATTATTTTCATTGGGTCCACTTCTAAAATATAAATATTTTGGATTTGTTAATAAACCTTTGGCCTTTTTTAGAGCTCATGACAATTCAATAACTGTTGATGCAGGGAAAGATATAGTAAAAAAGAAAAATATTCTAAATGCTTATAACGATGCAAAAATATTTTATATAAAAATGAGATTATTAAAGAACCAAAATCTAATGAGGATTCTGTTTTGGATTCAAAACAACGTAATAATTTTACCATGTAGAATAAATAATAAAATAAAAAAAGTCTGGAGAAAAATATAAATGAATAGATATAAGATAAATCTAGCAGAAAATACAATATCTAAAGAAGAATTGTATGAATTAGCTGATTGGATTAAATCAGGTGCACGACTTACAAAAGGAGAACTAACTGAAAAATTTGAGAATGAATTTTCAAAATATATTGGCAATAAATATTCAGTTTTTGTAAATAGTGGGTCATCTGCTAATTTATTAATGATATATTCTTTATTAGAAAGTGGGATGTTAAAAAATAAAAAAGCCATTATACCCGCTATTTCTTGGATAACAACATTATCTCCTTTTATACAACTCGGGTTTAAACCATATTTATGTGAATCTGAAAAAGACGCATTAGGAATAGATCCAAATTATTTTGAGGATTTATGCAAAAAGCATAATCCTTCCATTTTAATTTTAGTACATGTATTAGGTCATCCTAATAAGATGAATGAAATATTAGAAATTTGTAATAAATATAATGTTATTTTATTAGAGGACGCATGCGAAGCACTTGGAACTGTTTTTAATCATAAAAAACTGGGAAGTATTGGTTTAGCAGGTTCTTTCTCCTTTTATTATGGACATCATATCTCTACAATTGAAGGAGGAATGGTGACTACAAACAATAGGGAACTATATAATACTATGTTGTCTATAAGGTCTCATGGATGGGGAAGAGATATTGAATCTTATTACATAAAACCATTAATGAAAGATTATGATATTGATGAATTTAGAGAATTTTATACTTTTTATTATCCCGGATTTAATTTAAGATCAACAGACTTGAATGCTTTTCTTGGTTTATCTCAAATTAAAAATATGAATAATATTGCAAAGAAAAGGGAAAATAATTTTAATTGTTACATGCATTATTTATCTAATAAATTTTATTATCAAAAAAGTGAATATGATAATCTGTCAAGTTTTGCTTTTGGAACTTTTGTAAAAAACAGATTAGATGTATACAAATATCTAAAAAAAGGCGGAGTAGAAACTAGGCCATTAATTTGTGGTAGCATGGGGAAACAGCCATTTTGGATTAAGAAATATGGAGAAACAAGCTTTCCTGTTGCAGACTTGGTTCATAATAATGGTATTTACTTACCAAATCATTTAAATCTTGATGAGGATAAGATTAAATATATTTGCGAACTTTTTCTGGATATTGCAGAACCAATAAAAGTTTAATGTTGACATTTTATGTTTCTATTGGCTAAATAAACAAATGGATTGTTTTCAATGTAACTGGAAATGTAAATACGACGATTTTAGGTGTGTGAGAAATATTGATTATGATATTATATCTAAATACTTTAAAAAAAGTTCTTAAAATTTTGAATACAAAATGGTAATTCCAAAATACATTGAATTATATAAAGACATTTTACAAATAAATAAATGAATAATCAGAATATAAACAATATAGAATCCAGATTCACGCCATTCATTAAACTGATAATGATAGTATTTAGCGCTATATTTGTCTTTGCTTCTATTGATACTTACCTATCATTAAGTAGTACAATATTTTTCAATACAATATTTATAAAAGGTTTTGGTCACGATAAGTTTTTTTCTTTATTTGAAATAATATTTATTATTACAGCATTTTCTATTTTGATAAAATTTCATGGTAAGAGGAAATCATCTAATCTTTCAAAAATATTATTTTTTCTAATTGTTTTAACGTTTATACTTAAAATGCTAAATCCCAATAATGATCCTAATAATCCGATTCTTGGTATGCCATTGTTTTCGGATATTTCCAATTACACTTTTATCTTGTTAGCATATTTCTCTTTATTCCTTGATGACAAAGTGTATATGGTTTTTTTAAAAAAAATATTCTATTATGTATGTATTATATTAATAGTTAGAGTTTTTTATCTCTTTATATTATGGCTAATGGGAAAAGGGAATTATGCTTTTGGAGCCAATTCAACTCTTACTGAGAGTGATACACTTTTTATTATTGCATTTTTTCAAATTGCATTTTTTGTGTTATATCTTATAAATAAAGAGAGAAAATATTTGATATTGTGGCTTATTTATCTGTTGTTTCTAATATTTTCTTATAGAAGAAGCGCGCTTGGAGTTGCATTATCTGCAAATGTTCTCTGCTATTTATTGATTGTATTAAAAGAGAAAGGTATAAAAAATAAAATTATATTAGTATTAGGGATCGTTTTAATATATGGCGTGCTAAGCAATGTCGAACAATTCAATCTTCCGGATAAATACGAACGCTATATTTTACGTTTCGTATCGGCAATCCCGGGCATGAATTTGTCGGATTCGGGAGAGTTCACGGATTCCGGGCACTGGGAACAGACTTCGGAAACCTTCAATAGTGCAGTATATTATTTAGGATTCTGGGGTAAAGGATATGGTAGAAGCGAAGATATTTACCTCGAAGGACAATCAAAAGGAGGAATTCACAATGTTTATGCTGCAACCTGGGTGCAACATGGTTTGTATATGCTACTGTTTTATCTATTCATTATTTTTATTGTTTTGTTCACAACCTTAAAATTGTTTTTATACGAAAAAATACATAATAATAACTATTATATCATTAAAATCTCACTTTGTATCTTCTTACTGATGTGGTTTGCGGTTTTGATTACAAATCCTATAATCATGGCAGAAACTTTTAAAATGCAAGTGTTTTGGTTTACGCTGTTTACTGTGACAATAAGGCTATCGCCAGATAATACTTGTTTTTTATTTGGAAATAAATCTTATATAAAAAATAGGAATGTAGAATGAAAGTGTCTTGGTTCATAAGGAAATGGAATTTTCGCTCCTTTCAAATAAGGATAAATTT
>ERZ795047.3582-NODE-3582-length-13758-cov-3.973655_pt1 | contig 13758 bp, 13 predicted proteins | sample MGYA00375131_ERZ795047 | MGnify/ENA primary metagenome ERZ795047 (study PRJEB30176, sample SAMN05720228) | activated sludge metagenome | isolation source: Anaerobic digester | place: Japan | collected 2015-05-20 ... | reverse complement strand
TTTATGATAATTTTTGCTATTTCAATTTTTTTATTCCGGTGCTCTTCTCTGGCAGTAAATGAAGGAGGAGGAGCAACGGAAACGGTCAATGCAAGAGTGATCACTCCCTCAGGAATTCCTGACTCAGGTGTTTCAGTATACCTTATCGATGCTGGGAACTGGGTAGAGAAGAGGCGTCTTGATCTGCCGGTTGTGATTGACAGTGCCATAACGAACAGAGACGGGTTCTTCACTTTAAAGTACGATTCAGGTACTGTCTGCAATCTTCAGGCTGATGGAAGAGATGGGGCTGCTTTCATACCTGGTTTCAAGGCAGATTACGATTCCATATTGGTAATAAGACTTAAGCAGAAAGCTACTCTTAACGGCAGGATCGATTCTTCAGGGCTCCGTATAAGCAGAGCCGAGATATTCGGCACACTCTACTCTATCTCTGTTCAGGGGCAGGATTTCACTGTTCCCGGAATTGCACCGGGAGATTATCCGATTCTTTTCAGGACACAAGACAATATCTATGCCGGATACAGCTTTGCTTCAATTGATGAGGGCCAGACTGAGCAGATCAGTTTCAGTTTCAGCGCAGAAACAGTTCTGGTTGATGATTTCGAAAGTGCATCTGAATTCTACGGGCTTTCCAGGATGGGGAAAATGACAGGAGGAGACTGGTACAGCTATTGTGATACTGTCAAGTCTTCACAGATACATTCTGCGCTGACTGCAGTTGTTGAGGATGGATCTGGATTTTCTGGAGGAAAATGCTTGCGTGCTGACGCAGTTCTTGGCAATTCAGAAGAAATTGCCGCCTTTGCGGGAGTAGGGGTAAATATCGGCACCGCAGGCAGAAGTTATGACTTCAGCAATGTAAAGTCATTCTCCTTTTTTGCCCGGGGAAACTGCAGTATCAGATTCAGTGCTGAAAGCAGGGTTATTGATGATCTTGGAGGGGGACAATTACATTTTGGCAAAGAGATTCAATTGACAGACACCTGGACTGAGTATGTAATACCTGTAAGTGAACTGCTTGTACCGGTGTGGTCAGAGGTGATTAATCAGGGTATTACCTGGGATGATGCAAAAAAGTCTATTCTACGCTTAGAGTTTGATTTTCCTGTGAGTCTCAATGTCTCCGGTGACACACTTACTCTTCAACTTGATAACCTGTACATAAACGGTGTCGGCATAGGAAATATACTTCCTTAGAGGAAAAAACTGTACCGGCACATGGTATTCTTATACTTCAGTTTATGTCAAATGGCACTGCCGGGTATCAACACTATTTTTCCAATACCCACTTCTTTACATCCCGCTTTTCCCTTGTTTTCCCCACTACAAGATAAACACCCGGACCAACCTTTCCCCGGGTCCTTATCCTATTCAGGTCTGAACCGGTTGACATTGAATTGCCGGAGAAACGGGTGATAATTCTGCCCTTAATGTCACAGATTATGAATTCTTCAGCCGGTTTTGCTGATGTAAAGGTGATGCTCTTTCTTCGGGCTCTGTCCGATACCGATGACGAAACCTGGGAAAGTGAATCATCGATCATATAATAAACAGAATCGGAACCTGTGACAATGCAGGGGCGGGCGCGGAAAGAAGGACCTTTTACCACAGATGCAATCTCCTCTGCTGTCCAGGTTGTCTCAGGAATCAAGCTGCCAAACCGCCAGTTCTTAATGGAACTATCGCTTACGTGGCGAAGAAATCCCTTATCCAGTATCCAGAGAGAATCTCCATCGGTTTTTAGAAGCTGTGGTCTTTCCTCCCAGTCCGGACCCTCCTTAATGGAGTTAAGCATCGAGTCATTTACCGGTATTCTGTCCTGGAAATCATCGAAATGCCAGAGTTCCTTTCTGCTTTGTACACTTACAATTGTCCGCTTTACACCGTCAGGGATTTCAGGAACACAGGTGATGGTTGCCGGACATCCGTTAAGAAGAACCGCAGAACTGTCCCGGGTATCTAATCCATAGGCATATATCACATGCTCCGTATTATCCATCAATGAATACGGTGTGGGAAGAGAAAACCCCAGACTGCAGTATCCACGCAGGTCGCAAAGGTACTGACGACTTTCATTGGCTGTCAATTGAACCATTACAGCCCCGGAACTGCCTTTTTGACCACCAATATAGAGCTGAACCTCTATTGACCTCTGATCATCATTTCTATCCTGTGCCCATCCACGGAGAATCTGACAGTCAACTGTTTCAAGCCGGCCGACAGGCGGGGCATTGTCAGTATCATTCACACTGCCGCCGGGATTATGAAGCCAGCGGTAGTAGCAATGCTCTGAGTCTGTCAGGTATGTGTAGATACGGTCATACTGAGATGAAGAGTGTGCAGCGATGTAAGCCACACCATCGGTGACTCTTACCACGACAGTTGCATGTGTCCCCGTACCGTATTCATTACTGTACATAAGCACATCACCGGGCCTTATCTCAGGTGGGGGAGGAAGCATGTACCCGATGCCCAGATCGGTCCATCCATGGTAAGTCTTGAGACACTTCTGAAGTTTGTCTGCTCCTATCTCTTCCCTGCCGCACGGGTATCCTCTGCAGATACCATCCCCCTGATTCAGATCTTTGTGGCCGCCTTCAAGAATGCATTGCGAAACGAAGTTTGCACAGTCTCCGCCATGTGATGCATAACCGCAGTAGGATGTTCCCCAGTATGACCAGGGGGTGCAATCGATGTAATCACCGCACTCATGGTTTGGAGTTTCCCAGTATTTCTGTGCATAGGAGACCACATCATCGATATTGTACTCTGCGGATGACATGAAAAAGAATCCTGGGATAAACAGAAGCAAGTTTATGTAAAGCGTTTGTCTTCTCATTTCCCGGAATCTCTGCTTCTCTTAAGAATTTTGCCGGCGGTATCACGGACTCTTCTGTCGGAATCCTGAGTTTGCGCTCTGCGAATTGATTCCATTGCCCTGGAGTTTCTTCCGGCAAATTTCCCCAGTGTTTCTAGTGCCCGGATTCTGGTCCATTTATCCGGAGAGCTCCGGGCTATTCTATCCAGTGCATCAGCAGCCGTATTTTCTTTTCCCATTCTTGCCAGAGTTCCTGCGATTGTGATTTTGCGGTCATCCGGGAGATCATTATATGACAGTGCTTCTGTTAAGGCCGCCGATTCATCCGGGCCGCCAATCTCTCCCAGTGCCCATGCCACACAGTCAAGACAGGCCAGGTTTGAAGGACTCCTGCGGAATTTCTGGTCATTATAAGCGTTTAACAGTACCTTGCGGTTATCATCTTTTTCCCCGAATGAGACAAGTGAGATTGCAGCCTGAATCCGCACCGGATGACTTGCAGAGGTTAAAAGACTTTTGAGGTAGAGGATATTCTTATATGCATCGGAATCATCCATTTGACTGGTCTGTATGAGTGTCTTTATCATAACGATGGCTGCAGGCCCGGTCTCATCTTCAGGTGCTTTATCAAGAATATCCCTGGCGGCTTTAAGTGCCAGTTCGATATTGGGACCGTCTGCATAGCCAAGCCGTTCAAGGGCTTCACGCACCAGTCCGGGATCATTTCTGTTTTTATGAAGGTAATCTATCCAGTGTTGAAATGTCCGTCCTACTTCGGCCTGTTTTTCCCGGATTCGCCGGGAGGCTTCATCTCCGGAATGAACTTGACGAAAGAAACCTGTGCTTTTGCCGTCGATGATTATATGGCGGAACTTTCCCTCTCCGGGAATCTCGAATGTTTCTGCCATGAGGATTGCTGACTGGAGAATAAGAATCAGCCATATACTTGACACAATGCGGGACTTCTTCATGCTTCTGAGGACTCCTTTTCAAAAACGGATCAATCCTGATTTCCGGGAGGATGCCGTTAATGGTAAAAATAGGTGTACAAGGGTTTGACAGGCAAGCAGATTGGGGTGATACGGGAGAGATCGGGAATCACAAAAAGATATCCCTGGCTTGGATTTTTTTGTTATTGCTGGATTGTCAAAAAGACGTTATCCTGTACCCTTGTAAGGAATTCATGGATGGAAAACAATGGTTTCCTGAAGAAATTCAGGTCTTTTCTTGATTTCCTGTCCTTAACAAACCTTATTACTTCCGGAAAATATTCCAAAGCGATAATACCTGCAGCCAATGTCTCATCATTTCTCTGGAAGACTTTTTTCAGCATCGAAAACATGATCTCATTGAACCGCAGTGTCGGGAGAAGAAGTCCGGCTTCCAGGAGTGCCCACACCCTAATAATCTGTAAAGCTGCAGACTTCAGTCCCTCAGATGTCAGAAAACCAGCCCAGCTCAGGCGCGTTCCGAAAGAGAAGAAAGAATACATGCAGAAGATGAAAAGAAAGAGCGGCCAGAACCTTAAAGGATGCATCAGCGGCTTTACAGAATGTTTCCATAAGGAAATGGACAGGGTTAATAAACCAGCCAGAGAAAGGATAATCTTAAAATCCTGAAAAATGAATAGAAGCAGGCAGAAAGCAAGAAGGGAAGTCGATCCGATGATGTGACGGGGAGCAAAACCCCTGAGTTTAAATCCGGCTCTTTGTTCTCCGGAGATTTCCATAGAGTCAAGGATCCTGAAAACCGGAGGCACCAGGATCCCGATTATGCTTCCAAAAAGAATGGATGCTGCTGCCATGAAAGGGATCTGGTAAAAGACAGAAAAATTATGAACTACAAGGAAATACACTGTGGCAAGCTGACCTGCGTTATGGAACAGCGCACCCGTTATTCCTATCCCGACAGTCCCCAGAAGTCCTTTGCTGCCCAGAATTCTCCACACTGCACCCATAGCCAGAGTTGCAGTGATTCCTCCGCTGAGACTGAGTGCCAGAGTAAGAAAGGAGAAGCCAAAGTAGAATCCGGAAATCCATGATCTTAGAATTGTGTAAAGAACCGCGTCGGCAGTACCGTATTTGATAATCCAGATCATGGTGACAGCATTCGCGAGACCTGGTTTCAGCCATGGAAAAAATGGCAGTCTGGGGAAAAAAAACTCCAGTGCGTTTAAAGCCACGGCAACAAGCAGCCAGACGGCTTTACGGATAGTGTCCGGGGTGATCTGGTTTTCAGTGTGTGACTGCATCGGGTCCATTTTTCTCTGATGCCTTGATTGAGATCAGTATCCGGTTGGGAACACAAACGATTTGGCTTCCGGCATGGCTGATCGAGCCGGAAAGGACACAGATCTGATGAGGGCAGGGGGAATTGAGAACCGAAACCTTACCCTGCTTTATCATGATTGTCAAAGGGCCGTTTTCTCCGGTTACTTCGAAAATTCTGTCTTTGTCAACAGGGTATTCCGCCAGGATCCGGTTTCCTCTGTTTATCACAACTCTCCCGGGAGTTACTGATTTAAGCACCGGAAAGGTAAACACTGCTCCTGAAAGTACAAGGACAATCAGTATGGCATCTACCCAGGTAAAACGCCTCAGCGGAATCATATTCTTGATCGGTGCTCTCTGTTATGGTATAGTATTGTTATTGTTTACGTTAATCTTTCGACTCATCTTCAAGACCATGCACAGGATATGTATTACGATTTCCTTTGCGGATCATTAATATACGGTATGCTTTAATGGATTCAGTAATCTGCAAGGCAAGTTCGGTAAAAAAGAAAAAGGGCAGAGTGGAGGCGGGAAGAGTGGTTCTGGACATTTCCGCAGTTCTTCTGCTTGCATACTGGCTGATCAGCAGGGTTTTTCATCTATTCTAATCTTTCCTTAAACGGATGCTTTTTGTTGCGCTTTTCGGAATCGGCATCGGTATCGAAACCTGGTCATTTACAGCTAATATTCCGGTTTGAATACCGACCCCCATTTAAGGAGAACTAATCTCCTATAAATCTTGCTGCCCAGCTCCGTACATTTTTACCGTTAAGAATATGAAATTTTCTCAGACGGTTCAGTGTCTCTCCTGAAAATGAGTTCATAGGGATCCATACAAGATGCTTTTTCAGTTTTGAAGCAATGCTTTTCAGTACCGGACCGGGTTTCTTTGCTGCTATGTAGCCCACATTTTTTTCTGAGCTGAAAAGTAATGCTCCATAGGTCAGTCGTGTGGCGAGATCAGGGAAATCCATGCCAGAGGTCATGCTGAAAATATCCGGGATAGTTCTGGGAGGAAAGAGAAGCGAAAGTCCCCCGTAGTGGCATCTGGCAATACCCGGCCCGATCAGGTTCTCCATGGGATCTGTTGCATAAAAGGTTAACGTAGATTCCTCATTGTGTTCTGCATACCAGGTGGCGCGATGCGGATACCTGTGGTCATTCTCACGGTCGAATATGATTACCACTGTGTCAATTTTACCCTTTGATGGCGGAAGTTCCTTGACATAAATGTCACCTGTGTGCCAGTTCCGCAGTGTCTCCCGGATATCTATGCCATCCTTTACTGATGTGGTAAACTTCTCGGATCGGATCAGATCCTCCATCAGGACTCTCAGAGTCTTGTTCCGCACAAAGCTGTTGAAACTCTCGATTCTGCGGTCTTCGGGAATATGGGAGCACATACCCATGGGATTCCAGGAATAACGGTATCTCTTTTTTCTCTCGAGCGAGGGATCCGGTTTTATGGAAATTGTCCTCCAGTGCATCTGGAAATCCCTGAACAGGTTCACTGAATCGAATCTGCCCCATTCAGGAATGAGAATCCGGTCGATGCCCGTACCGATCAGCTCGTTTCTGTTTACTGCCGGAATATAGGGGTAATAGCGTGCACTTTTCAGGATTCGCACAGCATAGGCGTTTCCACCCACTCCTTTTGCTGCTTCTACTATGTCAAACAGATCCGGAATTATCCTTCCGGACATGACCGTGATATTACGCAGAAAAGTGAGAGCCGCCTGAATTCGTACAGGGGAGAGGCTCATGACCTCATCCTTGCTGTCGAAGTACTGGTCTCTTGTCTCTCTGAAAAGATCCTTTACCGATTCCACGATATCGAAAGGTGGGGCAAATGGATCGTAGCGCTCCTTTTCATATTTACCAGTGATAAATGGAAGTTCTCCAAGAGCAAAGTAAAGATGATCGGGGTTTATCAGCCCGGAAAGAATCGAATACGAACGCTCTTCATCGAAGCGCATGTTGTATGTCTTTTCCTGCCTGAAATGGAAGATTGTCCTGACAAAATTCCTGTAATGAAGAAGGACAAGGATATTCTTGTACCCGGCTTCAAGCTGGTGAATCCTTCCGGCCATATATTGACATTCGATATCATCCGGAGAACCCTCTTCAGGTAATCCTGCGGCCTTGAGGCAGAGAGTGTTATAAATGTCGATACCGATCCGTGTTTCCATATATTCATCGGGGAGCGGTGCGAGGAGTCGAGGGACTCTGAGTTCCGATGATCCTATGCAGAAGGAGGGAATATGATGCAGGCTGCTCTGACGAATGCTCTCTACGGCTGCGTCGCAGGGATCAACCGGGATATAGAAGAGAGGCTCGGAATATCCTCGTGCCACGACCGCGCTTATCAAGGGAAGGTTTTCAATTGCTGCGGAGATGTGGTCCTGGAAAACGGAAGGGATATCCACAGCTACGCAGTCATACTTACCTTTAAGAAACAGCTCCCGCACCTGTCTTGCGAAAGTCAGTTTACCATGGAGGTATGGGATAATTTCTACATTCCCGGTAAGTTTCACTGCTCATTCTCATCTGAGTCTGGATTGAGCTCGTCATCGTCTGTGAAGAAAAAATCGCCCATACTCATCGAAGGGAGATGCTCTCCTGATAGTTTTCTTCTTGCAGCCAGATTTTCCATGTCAAGCGCTTCCTCGCCGAGAATCTGTAAAACCGCCTTGTTGAAAATCTCCGCTGCTTTGATATCCCTTTCCGCCTGCCCAAGTTTCAGGGAGTACCGCATGATGTTTATCCCGTCACGGATAGAGTAGGGGAGGTCCAGTCTGTGCGCTTTCTGGAGAAATTCGATGCAGAGATCCAGTATTTCTTCGCTGGAAAACGGGATGTTGTATTTCAGGATCTTCAGTTCATCTTCTCTGTCCGGAAATGGGATCTGGATTCCAGGCTGCAGTCTGGACATGATATAATCCGGGATTTCGAATGTAGAGGAGTCCTCGTTCATGGTGACAGCGGCTCTGAAATCCTTGTGTGCCGTGATAGTGATCCCTGCTACAACCGATTCCACTGTCCTGCGATTGTCAAACAAACCAGCCAGAGAAGCCCAGGACTTCTCCGACATTCTGTTTCCCTCATCCAGAATTCCAACTCCTCCTGTCAGTACCGCTGAAAGCAGAGGGCTGGCATGGTAACTTATTTTGCCCTGTTCGGAAAGCACAGGAGTAACAAGGAGATCTTCCGGACGTGTATCGGAAGTACACTGCATCACGTAAACATCCTGCCCCCTGCTTCTGGCTGCTGCTATAGCCAGAGTGGTTTTGCCGATTCCGGGAGGTCCGATGATACGGGGGACAAGGGGAAAATCCTGATCGGAGAGAACAAGCCAGCAGGCAAGCAATTGCCGCATAGACTCAGATTGCCCGATCCACTCGATATTTCCTTTGAGGGGATGGGAGAGTGTCAGTTCGACATTATCGATTGTCAGTTTCATCGTTTTCCTTACTTGAAATAGCGCCTGACTTTCGACCAAAGATCATCCTCTATAGTTTCTATGATCTCATCAAACGCATTTAAAAAAGGGGTTTCATCATGCCAGTGTCTGTCCCCTGTTCGCTCTATGTTTACAGCTACCAGGGGGGAAGAAGCTGAAGGCGAGTTGAATATCGAAAGTGTGATATTGGCGGTTCCTCTGTACTGATTGAGAATATCCGGACTCTTCCTGTATGAATTCAAATGTATCTTTATCACTTTCGTGTTGCATTTACTGGATGCCAACTGGCTTTTTGTGGCTGGAATTACTTTTCTGTCCAGGGCTTCTTCCAGAGCATCTGCGAGGTCTTCCTCAAGCTCTTCCTTTTTATCCGGATCAAGAACAAATCCGATTACTGATTTGTCAAGTTTGAGCCGTTCCATGTAATATGAACCATTGCACGGCAGATCATCCTGTGGCTCTCTGGATGCTTCAACTGGGGGGGCTTTGTTCTCTGCAATGACTTTGCTGGAAGAAGCTACCTGCCCTCCAGCAATTTTACGGGCAATCTCGGGAATTATTTTAACTACATCCTCAATTTCTCCTTTTACATCTTCGGAAACGACCTTTTCCATTTTTCCTGTCTCGACATTTACACTCCTCACATTGACCATAAACATGGATCCAAGCTTGCCAATAGAACCGGTTATAAGTCTCTGTACTCCCAGCATACGACCGATCTCCACCATACAACCCTGTTCAGCACAGGTCAAACCGGATTGCTGAAATCCCTGCTCCTTTAAGACTTCCTGCATCTGTTCCCGCTCCATCACATCAACCATGCCGGTAGAGAAGAACTCATTCCGGAGCCGGTCAGAAATCAGTTCCGTTTCTCCTTCGGAAACTCCATTTGTGTTTTTAAGTGTCAGGATTGCGATCTTCAGTTTTTTATCCTGCTGTTCGGCCGAAACAGCCAATGTGCAGATAACCAGAATGTAACAGATAATCTTTCTCATTAATCCCCTCTCAATAATATTTTTCAATTGAGAAAAAACAGGACAGGGTCAGTATAAGCCGGAGTCAGTGAACCCCTGTTGCAATAAAGATGAAAATACTTTTTTCAACGTGAAAGAAAACGATGCTTTTAGTTTCGGTATCTGAATTATCTGTATTTATAACCAGAAAAAAACAGGAACAGATCCTTTCCCCTTGCTAAACAAAGGAAATCATTTGATACTGCGAGAAAGCGAATTATTTTAAAGCAATCTCAATCTGTTAATCGCCAAACGGGATTGCCAACCAATACCCGCTTCTCTTTCACTGATAAAAAATCTGGAGAATCAATGGGAAATGTCCTCCGTGTATTGATAATTGAGGATTCCGACAATGATGCGGCTATTCTTGAAAGAGAATTACGCAAAGGTGGGTTTGACCTTTATCCCAGACGTGTTTACTCTGCGGAACAGATGTGTCAGGCACTTCAGGAAGATATCTGGGATGTAGTGCTTTCAGAATATATGATTTCCGGGTTTAGTGCTCTTGAAGCATTGAAAGTACTTAAAGAAAATGGAAAGGACCTGCCATTTATAATAGTTTCCGGAAAAGCCGAAGAAGAAACAGCAGTTTGTGCCATGAAAGCCGGAGCTCATGATTTTATCAACAAAGGTAAATTGGCAAAGCTTGTACCTGTTGTAAGTCGGGAACTAAATGACGCAGAAGTGCGCATCAAACATAGAGCCGCTGAACTGGACCGCATTCAAAGTGAGGAAAAATACCGTTATCTTGTTGAGAGCATAACCGATGTGTTTTTTGCGCTCGATATGGAACTTCGCTGTACTTTCTGGAACAAAGCAGCGGAAAAATTGACAGGTATACCTGTCAAATCAGCTCTGACCCGTAAATTCATGGAACTTTTTCCTGAGCATGAGTCGGTTTCAGATTTATTGCGTGCTGCCTTAAGAAGCAGAAAACCATTCTTTTCTAAACTTACTACAGAGAAAGAAGACTGTATCAGTTATTTCGAGATGAATGCCTTTCCCACAGAACATGGACTCTCTGTTCTTTTAAGAGATGTAACTGAAAGGAAAAGAGCTGAAATTTTAAATTATGAGCAGTTGGAAATGAAGAGGCAACTGTCTCAGACGCAGGAGATCCGTTTACTTGGGCTCCTCACTTCCGGTGTCGCTCATGAAGTGAGAAATCCTTTAAACGCCATATCTGTGGTGCTGGAGGCTTTGTTTCAGGAACTTGGTGACAATCCCGAATATCTTCCATATAAAGAACATGTCCTTGTTCATGTGGACAGACTGAAACGGTTGATGCAGGATCTTCTTGAACTGGGAAAACCTATAGAGAAGTCAAAAATTGTCAGCCGCTCAATTGTCGAAATTATAAAAGAATCAGTATCACTATGGAAAAGCAGTGGTCTTCATGAAAAGGCAGAAGTTGTTCTGGAGCTTGATCCTGAAGAAAACTTGTTTGTGATGGGTGATCCGCTCAAGCTTCAGCAGGTATTCGTGAATCTTCTGGAGAACGCTTCTCAACACAGTCCCGAGGGTTCAGAGATAACAATAGTTCTGGGGAAGAGGGGTAAAATCATCAGTATCGGAATTATTGACAGGGGAATAGGGATAAAGAAGGAGATTGTGGGGCGGATTTTCGAACCTTTCTTCACAACCCGCAAAAAGGGAACAGGATTAGGGTTGTCTATTGTAAAGCACATAATCGAGGTACACAAGGGTACAATAACACTGAGGAATAATGAACCCCCTCCTGGCTGTACAGTTGAGGTTCTGCTGCCATCATGCAGCGATCTGTCCTTAGAGGATCAAAATGAGCCGGAGAACAGCTCCACACTGCTTCCGGCCCTATAAAATGTAAGCTTAGGTTCCGGTTACAGTGGGGCCTCCACGGGATTTTGTGGTTGGTTTGGTTGCCCCGGGTTTTGATGCCCACCAAATCGCAAAAGCAACAATCACAAGTAAAAGAATTACCCAGAACCACCACCATCCCGATGTTGCTCCTGCTCCATCAACATCCTGAACCGGTTCCTCTGGAGCAACCTGAGCCAGCAACTGAACAGGCAGTAGTACTAAAGACAGTAAGAAATACTTTATCCATTCCAGATACATAAATTCCTCCTCTGAGATTTTAGAGTTCTCCTCCTATTGAAAAGAGCAAACAAAGAGCCATGTCAGGCTGCCTTGCTGTAATCTCCAGTGGTGTTCCGGACTTTCTTTTTGATAAGGGTTATAAAATCTCTTATCGAATGAACCTTATCCAGATCCTCCCCTTCAAATTCAATGCCGTATCTCTTCTCTACCTCAAAGCTGAAATTAATATGATCGTGAAAGTCCCTGCTAAGAGTCTCAAGCCTTGTCCTCAGGCTTATCCTGTCAGAGGATACCTGGAAATATTCAGCAGTAAAATCCAGAAAATCACTTTCCATCAATACAAAACCTCCGATATCCAAAAAAAAATCTTCGATACCATTAAAGAATTCGCTTTATGGCTAGATTTATGAATGGAAAAAGTATGTGCCGGGTAAAGGGAAATGAGGAACCTAAATGTTTTCTTCAGTTTTCATCAATACTTGCCGGATATTGGCTGTAGCTGCATCAGGATGCTTGACCATGCCTCCGGTAAGCACCATTTTCACGGCATCTTCTACACTTATATTAAGAGGAAAAATCTTCTCCGATGGGACTACCGCCAGAAAGCCGCTGGTAGGATTGGGGGTAGTGGGAATAAAGACGGTAAATAATTTCCTGCCGGAGTTATCAGGAGAATCAGGCATCTCTCCGGTATTGAAGGCTACAGCCCAGATACCAGGAGAGGGGTATTCCACAAGAACGGGTTTGGTTAGAAAACTGTCCTTCTTTACCACAAACAAATCGATAACCTGACGCACTGCATTATAGATTGTGTTTAAACCTGGAATTGCGATAAACAGGGAATCGAGACTTTGTATAAATGCCTTTCCAATGATGCTCTTCACGATAAAGCCCATCAGAACCATCAGTGAAAAAAGTAGCAACCCTGCTATAACCTCTGAGGAAATGACCACAAAGGGGATGTCTCTGTAAACCCGGGGAAGAAATATCAGGACATTCTTCAGAAAATCCTCTACCATCTTGAAAAGGAAAACAAGCAGGTAACCAGATACAATCAGGGGGAGAAGGGCAAGCAGTCCCTGTATGAAATAAGCAAAGATCTTTTTATGCAGTTTTTTAATATAAGCCATTTTTTCAAATTCTCCTCTGGATCAAGTGACATCCGGAAGCACTCTCTGCCATTAATCCAGGGTAATACTATTTGGGCCAGATAAGGAAAAGATAGCTTCCGTATAACAGTACTAAAAGCATACCTCCCGCGCGTCCGATCCTGAGTTTTGGCCACATCAGAGGCAAAAGAAGTGCCGAAGTGCCAAGCATAAATGCAAGATCCAGAACCTGGATTCCTCCAGTCTTAACCTGACCAAAAAACGGGGCCACTCCCAGAATACAGAGTATGTTAAAAATATTGGACCCGATTATGTTTCCTATCGCAATGTCATCTTCCCCCCGTATCCCGGCAACCACCGATGTGGCCAGTTCAGGAAAGCTGGTTCCTGCCGCGACAATGGTCAAACCGATTACAGCCTGACTTACCCCCAGGTATGTGGCCAGCTTGACAGTTCCATTCACCAGAAAATTAGAACCGGCAATAAGCATACCTAATCCACCAACTACAAACAGGAGATCCAGAAGAAGGGATTTACCGGTCTTGGCAGGTATGTCTGCGGATGCGGCTTCTTTTCTGGAAAGATGAACTGAAAGAATCATGTATGCTATAATACCAGCAGCTAAAATTGCTGCTTCAGGTCTGGTGATCATCCTATCCCTGAGAAACAGGACCAGTAATAATGACACTGCTATCATTATCGGGGTATCAGTCCTTAAAATCTGATCCTTGACTTTCAAAGGTCTCACCAAAGCTGCAAAACCCAGTATGACCGCTATGTTGAATATGTTGGAACCGACCACATTCCCCACTGCTATATCTCCGAAACCGTTGAAGGCTGCCTTGATACTGACAACAAGCTCCGGGGAACTTGTCCCGAAAGCTACAATTGTCAATCCTACCATCAGTGGAGTCATCCCAAATCTCAATGCCAGCGAAGCACTGCCCCGCACAAGACCTTCTGCCCCAAAATAAAGTAACACCAGACCCGCTAAAATCATGGT
>ERZ795047.3580-NODE-3580-length-13762-cov-4.712337_pt1 | contig 13762 bp, 9 predicted proteins | sample MGYA00375131_ERZ795047 | MGnify/ENA primary metagenome ERZ795047 (study PRJEB30176, sample SAMN05720228) | activated sludge metagenome | isolation source: Anaerobic digester | place: Japan | collected 2015-05-20 ... | reverse complement strand
CTCTCCCGGGCAGCCATAGCCTTGTAGCGCAGATTGGAGAATCGGGACAAGTGCTGCCGTCGCTCCGCACTGACATCTTCGGGCAAAAACCGAAAGACCAGCGCCCATTTGCCTTTCAAATCCAGGCCGGAAAACGAATCATAGGCGTCGTTCCCGTCGCTTGCAGGCGCTACGATTCCATAGCCGGCGAAGACCACCGGGGCGGCTTCGATCTTACCGGTCTTCGAAAAGCCAAGCGGCCGCCAATCCTGATGAAGTTCGGGTTCCGGCTCCGCCCCGGTTTCCCCGTCGATAATCACCTTAAGTTCGTTTGCCGGTCCGGGCGACACTCCCGCGGTAAACTCGAACTCTTGAAAGAAACTGCCATTTTGGCCAGCCGGCTCCAGTCCAAGCCCGGCAAAGAAGTCAGCGACGTAAGCGGTTGCCAGCTTTTCTCCCTCGGTTCCGGTCAACCTTCCTGCCATTTCCTCGGAGGCGAGCGCCGTCACATGAAGTCGCAGATCCTCCGCGCTGATGGCCGGGCTGGTTTTCTTGACGATCGTGGCGTCAGCGCCGGTCGTGGCGGCGGTTTTGGGCTTCGCCTTCTCGGGCAGGTTGAGAAGCCGTCTTGCCTCCGCGTCGTTCCAGTCGGCGATGAAAAGCTGAGCATGTCTGCCAAGGCCTCGATTCGACGTCCAGACAAGGCGGTTCCCGTCCGGAGAAAAAGCGGGCAGCCCGTCAAACCCCTCTGTATTCGTGACCCGGACCGGCTCAGATTCGCCCTTGGTATCCACCAGGTACAATTCGAAATTATTGAAACCGTGCAGGTTGGTGGTGAAAATCAGGTAGTCGCCGGAGGGATGAAAGAAGGGTGCCCAGGACATTGCGCCCAGGTTGGTAATGCGACGCTGATTGGAGCCGTCCGCTTCCATCACGAAGATCTCTGCTTTGCTGCCGTCTTCGTTAAACCGTCGCCAGCAGATCAGGCTTCCATCCCAACTGAAAAACGGACCCCCGTCATAACCCTTTTCGTGAGTCAGTCGACGCACGTTGGCGCCGTCCGCATTCATGAGGTAGATATCCATCATGTAGGACGGATCTTTCTTGAAAATGTTCTCGTCCCTTTCCGAGAGCCGAGCCGTATATCCTTCGCGATTTGAAGCGAAGACGATGGTACTGCCGTCCGGAGAGTAGCAACCCTCGGCATCGTACCCTCGTTCATGAGACAACCGTGTCAACTGCCGGGTTTGGAGGTCGATTTCAAAAAGATCGTAGTACTCATCGTAGTCCCAGCCATAACTCCTGTCCTTTCCAGCCTTGCGCAACTCGTATTCCTTCTGCTGCTTCTGGCGGGCAGCCGGATCCAGGTGCGTGGACGAGAATAAAACCTTTTGATTTGAAGGATGAATCCAAGCACAGGTCGAACGTCCGGACCCGGGTGACAGGCGTTGCGTCTCGCCTGTTTCCATATTCATGAGGTAGATTTGGAAAAAAGGATTCCCCGGTTCCCGTTCGCTCATGAAAACCAGTAGCGAACCGTCACGATTGAAATAGCCCTCGCCTGAGCGAAGACCTTCGAAAATCAATTGACGAGTGTTGGAGAGCAGGATTCTTTCATTGTCCGGCTCATTTGCGATGGTGGCGCGCAAGCATAGAACAGCGGCAAGCACACCGAGACTTACACGGCGCGAATGGTATCGGGAGAGCATTCCAGCAAAGTAACGTACGTCCAAACTGGAGTTCAAGCAGAGCCGCCAAATCAAACGGTGTCACCGACTTGGACCGGCCCTGCTTAGCCATGCTATTATCCTTTGATTGGCAATTCCAAAAAAGGGGGCCTGATGAAACACGTTCGTAAGGCGGTGATTCCTGCGGCTGGGATGGGAACACGCTTTTTGCCAGCGACCAAGGCGATACCCAAAGAAATGCTCCCGATTGTCGATAAGCCGACGATCCAGTATGTAGTAGAGGAAGCGGTCCAATCGGGTTTCGAAGATATCCTGTTCGTTACAAGCCAGAACAAGTACGCGATTGAAGATCATTTTGACTACAACTATGAGCTGGAACACAGCCTTGAACAGCAGGGGAAACAAGATCTGCTGAAGATCGTCTCAGACATTTCGCGAATGATCGCGATTTCCTCCATCAGACAAAAGAAACCCCTGGGCCTTGGTCATGCCGTCCTCGTGACCGAACCCTTTGTTGGTGATGAACCATTCGGAGTGTTCCTGGGAGATGACATCATCGACCATGAAATACCTTGCATGAAGCAGCTTTTGGGATGCTTTCAGCGGACAGGAGCCAGCGTTCTAGCCGTTCTCGAAGTCCCGCCGGAGACAGTCTCGCGCTACGGTGTTGTCAAAGTACGCCCGGTCGACGGGGACCCGGAAAACCGCCTCTTTGAAGTAGAGGATATGGTGGAAAAGCCAAAGCTTGACGAAGCGCCTTCCAACCTCGCCATCATAGGCCGTTACATTCTTACTCCCGCCATCTACTCATCTTTGAAAGACACAACTCCAGGGACGGGCGGTGAACTGCAGCTGACCGACGGGTTGCGCAATCTTTTGAAACGGGAACCGGTGTATGCTTATCGCTTCAAGGGGCAAAGATATGACGCGGGAAATAAGCTGGAGTATCTTATCGCTACAGTTGATTTCGCTCTGCGTCGAAAAGATCTCGGTGAGCCCTTTCGAAACTATCTTCGAAGCCTTAAGCTTTAATCCAACATGCTAGACAGGAACTTCATTCGGGAGAATATCGAGCTAGTTCAGCAGCGCCTTGATGCTAAAAACTTTGTCTTCGATTCAGCCGAGTTTCTGAGGCTTGATGAGGAAGAACGTGCGACTCGGCTTGAATGGGAGGAATTGCGCGCGCTGCGGAACAAGACAAGCGACGAGATCGCAGAGCTCAAAAAGCAGCGCCAGGACGCTTCTTCAAAAATCGAAGAGATGAAGCGCGTTGGCGCCAGAATCAAGGAACTGGATGACAAGATCTCCGAGCTTGAAGCTCGAATGCGGGATTTTCTCGCCGGCGTGCCTAATATTCCTCACGAGAGCGTTCCGATCGGACCCGATGCCAGCGCCAATACTGTCGTCCGGGTGGTGGGCCAGCCAAGGAAGTTTGATTTTCCCGTTCGCGACCATGTGGATTTGGGGGTTTCCCTAAAGATCCTCGATCCTGAGCGAGCCAGTAAAATAACCGGGGCGCGGTTTGTCAATTACTATGGCCCCGGTGCTCTTTTAGAGCGAGCACTGATCAACTTCATGCTCGACCTCCACACCAGAAAGCACGGTTACCTGGAAGTCCTGCCTCCGTTCATGGCGAATCGAAACAGCTTTTTCGGTACCGGGAATCTCCCGAAATTCGAAGCGGATTTGTTTCACGTCGAGGGCACTGACTATTTCCTAGTACCGACCGCGGAGGTGCCGGTTACAAACGTCTTTGCGGGAGAGATCCTGGAAGAGGAAAAGCTGACTATCAGCCTTTGTGCTTATACTCCCTGTTTCCGCAGTGAAGCCGGCTCCTACGGTAAAGACACCCGCGGTCTCATCCGCCAGCACCAGTTCAACAAAGTCGAACTGGTCAAATTCGCAAAGCCCGAAGAGTCATACCAGGAACTGGAAAAGCTGACTTCAGATGCTGAGGATGTGCTCAAGATCCTGGAGCTTCCTTACCAGGTTGTCACGCTATCCACCGGCGACATGAGCTTCAGTTCTGCAAAGACTTACGATATCGAGGTTTGGATCCCGAGCCAGAACGCATACCGGGAGATTTCGTCGTGCAGCAATTTCGGCGATTTTCAAGCCCGCCGGGCTGACATTCGATATCGCCCGTCCGACGGCAAGAAAACCCGGCTGGTCCATACTCTTAATGGTTCGGGACTGGCGATAGGCCGGACATGGGTCGCCGTCATAGAAAATTACCAACAGCCAGACGGCAGCGTTACGATACCGACGGCGCTCCGGCCTTACATGCACGGGCTGGAACAGATAACCGCCGGCTACTATCCCTGTCCCTTCTAGACTTCAAGAGACGGCGAGAGAGCGGGAATGAATGATTCGATTTAACCTCGACAAGGGCGTGCAGCTCAGTTACTACGAGCAAATCAAGGGACAACTTCTTTCCGCGATCTACTGCGGAAAGATCAACCCGGGCGACAAGCTGCCATCGATCCGTGAGCTGGCAGAAGCCTTGGATGTCAACTACAAGACCATTCGGAACATCTACCAGCGGTTGGCCCAGGAGAAGTACATCGAGATTATCAAGGGAAGCGGAGCATTTCTCCAGGAACGGAGCGGCGAAAACACCTACGACAAAATGCGCCGCCGAGCTATCTTTCGGCTGCTCTCCGATACCGTGGAGAAAGCCCGGCAACTCGGTGTCCCGCCGTCCCGTCTGGTTCACCTTCTGGACGGTTTCGTTACCGGGAACAATTTGCGAAAACTGCGTTTGGCCGTAGTCGACGATGAGGAGGAGGCCCTGGTCTTCTCACGAGAGCTGAAAGAACGACTTAAGGCTGATGTCGTGCCGCTCTCGCTGAACCGGATTGATTCGGAGACCGCGCAAGAGCAGTTGCGGGATGTCGAGTATATTTTGACGACCAGTTGGCACATGGAGCAGGTCGCCGTCCTGGCCAGCCGTGTGAGGCGACCACTCCTTGAGATCAAGCCCAGTCATGCCATCTATCAGGAAGTGCTGGCGAACGCGAAGAACCGCAATATTGCTATCGTCATCAAGGACGAGAAGACTATGCACGCTTCCTGGGATGTCTTTATGAATATCTTTCATCCATCCACGCAGAAAAAATTCTGGATTGCACCGCTTAACCGGCAGGACCTGATTGAAGAGATCATCCGGGAAGCTGATTTGATATTCGTCTCGCCCATGTGTTGGGACGAAATGCGTAAACGAACGCCCGCAGACAGAGAACTCAAGACCTACGAAAACTTCATTTCGGAGGAAACGGTCAGTCACCTTCGCGAGTTGCAGCTGTTGGGTTAAGGGAAACCGCCCGGTGGAGGGCCTTCGGTTGCAGTTGCCTTCGTCGCGAAGACACTCAAAATGATATCGGCCACCTACATTCGACAATTGCCTAAAGCCGAGCTCCATCTGCATCTGGAGGGATCGGTCGACGGCGTCTTGCTCCAAACCCTGAGCAGGAAATACAACACCGAGTATCGAGATCTATCGCCCGAGCAGATTGCCGCCACTCTTTTCCGGTTCGAGGACTTCTCCGGATTCCTCCGAACCTACAGGACTATCTGCGCGCATTTGAGGGAACCGGAGGACTACCTGCTCGTTCTGGAAGCGCTAGCTGACTACTGGCGGCGGGAGAATATCCGCTACGTCGAATTGATCACTTCGCCAGCTATCCTCTGGCAAGCCGGTCTGGACGGCGAGGCCACATTGGCGGCTCTTCTTGACCGCAGTGCCGAGCTGGAAAAGCAGGGAGATGTGATTATTCGCTGGATTCTCGATTGCGTGCGGCAATTTGGGCCGGAATCCGCGCAAAAGACCGCAGACCTAGCCTTCCGATATCGTGATCGCGGCATCGTCGGGATCGGCCTGGGAGGGGACGAAACTTCTGTTCCGATGAAGGAATACGAACAAGTATTCCATTGGGCCAAGGCGAACGGACTTTATATTCACACCCACGCCGGCGAAATCGGGGGACCTGATCAGATCTGGGATGCCTTGACCCTGTTGGGCGCAAATCGAATCGGCCATGGGATTCAGGCCGCTCGCGATCCCCGCTTGATGGAATACCTGCGCAACCATGCCATTGCTTTGGATGTGTGCCTTACAAGTAACGTCAAAACGGGCGCCTGGGCACCGATTTCCAATCATCCGATCACTCTCCTGCGAAAAAGAGGCGTCCCGGTCACACTGAATACCGACGATCCCGGAATCTTCGAGACCTCGCTAACCGAGGAGTACGTAAAGGCGGTCAAATACTTCTCTTTGAGAAGAGACGATTTACACGTAATTGTACTGCAGGGGATTAGCGCCGCCTTCCTGCCGGCTTCGGAAAAGGAGAGCCTGATGCAGCGTTTCCAAGACGAGATCTATCGATTGGCAAAAACGCCAGATTTTATCGAATCATAGGCTGATGCTCTGGTTTGGCCGAGAATCAACAAGAGGAATATTCCTGCCACCGCCGTTAAGCTGATCCCCGCTCCCCACCAAAACGACCGTGGAGAAAAGATTAGTTCAACCTGGTGTTTGCCCGGCTGGATGGGCAGTCCTAGGAAGATCTTGTTCACAGGGACAAGCTTGGCCTCCTGACCGTCGACCTGCGCCTTCCAACCCGTGAAGTTCATCTCGCCGATAAACAGAAACGACGGCCGGTCCCCCGAATCGACCTCAAGCTGACGGCTGTTCGTCTTGTAAGTCAACAAACGAACCGGCTTGGCCTCCCTGAGATGATCAATTGAAATGTTTTCGACAGGTTCCACTTCGGGAAGAAGCAGGTAACGCGGTGTGAACTTGCGGTAGCGATAGACGCGGTACCAGCCGTCCATCACTTTTTCGAAGTCAGGATGAGGAGGCGTGATCTCGCGAATAGTCAGGTAATACTTCACATTCAGCAGCCGGAAACCCACTTCTGAGTCATAGTCGCCAAGATGAAAGGTGCGATTTGTCTTCCACGTGAGGCCGTGCTGTTTCAGAAAATCCACATATTGCCTGCTGATCAGCGGATCGAATCCGTTAATCGACTCCAGTCCCCACACCCGAAACCCGCTATTCCATGGGCCGCCCAGATTTTGCTGATCGACCGAGATCCGAAACAGGTCAGGATCTGATTGAAAGTAACGGATCAGTTCATGGTTCGTGTAGTTGACATAATCCCGGCCGATCGAATTGGGGTTTCCAGGATAGGCCGCAAAAAATCTTCCCGAATTAAGCCACAGGACTTCCGCGACTAAAACTGCAATAACAACGGGCTTCCATCGAGTCCGCAGGAGAAGGGCTGCCAACCCCACGCTGAGAAGGAGAAAAATCGGAACGGTCGCCGGCCCGATTACGCTTCGATCGTAGACCACAGTCGCGTAATAGCAGAGCGCGAGAACCACGAGCAGCCAACCCACCACGGAGATCGCTGCTCGCCAGCCCTTTTTAACGCTTTCCAAGCCTGCCAGCGAAAGGACAATCGCCGCAAAAGGCACGTAAATCAACATATTGACGGGCCTGAAGAGACGACCGACCAGCGGGAGAGCCTGAAACGGCACCCGCAAATACTCGGCAGTAGGATAAAAAACCAGGAGAAAAGCCAACGGCAGTAAGATCTGGAAAAAACGGAGATCCTTGCGTCGACTCGCGATCCCGAAAGGCAGAAAAATGGGGACCAGCAACCCAGGATAAAAGTAGTGGAGAGTCGAGTCGATCGGACCCCAGTATTCCTCATGTGACGTGGCGCCAAAGAAGTCCGGGATCAGTGCGGTGAGGAGCGGAATCGTTGTCATGCTTCCGTGTCTGTCAAGGTCGATAGCGTACCCTGCGTACTCGAGGCCCGGCAGAATCACGATGGCTGAAAGGGCTAGGGCCATGCCGGCCGCAACCCCGAACTGAATAAGGGCCTTAATTCTGCGAGGCGAGGAAGCGACGATCAACCACAGGGCAAACAGGACGAACACAATAAGAAAGCTCAACAGTTCGGGGAGGAAACCAATAAACACCATGATTGCCAGCACACAGCTGAGCAGGTGAAAGTAAATCCAGCGCCCCGATTCCACTCCCTTTTTCGCCAGAAGAAAGGCGAAAGGCATCCAGGCGACGGTTTCAACCAGGCCCAGATGCTGGGCTTGAGCCAGCAGAAAACCGTTACAGGCGAAAAGCACTCCTCCTACCAACGCAAAGGAGCGTCGAAAGCCGAAACTCTCGAGTAGAAGGAACATCCCGACCGAGGCGAGCCAATAATGGAAGCAGGCCAGCAACTGCATGAGGCGGAGAGCAAAGTCAACACCGAGCAGCGCCAGCGTTCCCAGAAACACCAGATGGACCGGGTAATAGGTAGCCGCGTTGACGTTATGGACAAAGGGCATTCCCGAGTAGCTGGTGTTGTCCCACAGAGTCAGAACGCCCTGTTCCAGGTTGCGGAAGATCTGGTAAAGGAGCGGGTAGTGATAACCCTCAAAATCGAAAGGGACGCGAGCGACGCCAATGACCAGCTGCCAATGAAAGCCAAGAACGGTGAAAAGGAGGATCAGAATGCAGGCGGTTCGGGTTCTGAACCCTTTTCCAGCGGTTCTTATCCAAATCGTGATTCGATCGCCGGCAATCACTTATTTGCTCCGTGGAAGTGAGACTGTCTCGTAAACCACGAACTGGGACCCGTCGCCGATCAATCGCTCTCTAAGTTCTCCAGCCTCCAGCTTCGGCTTGGCCCGTGCCATGAACCAATCCCTAGCAACCCCCATGAAGGTTGCCTCCTCGGTGTGAAGCACGTAAGAGACTCCAGGTTCAGGAAACGTCCGCTCGAACCGAGCCTCGAAATCTGGGTCAAACATGGCTGACCAGTAGGGTTCGCCCAGTTCAATCTCACCTTCAGTCAGGAAAAGAACGTTATGCCGAATCCCCCAATCGTAGACGTGTGCCGGCCGGTCTTTGTTCGCCCGCAGGTAATCAACGAGCGGGTATATCTGCTCGGTCCACCGCTTGCTCGTCTTTCCGGCCTGGTAGGCGGCATAGTGAATGTTGATTCCGTAAAGGTTCGAGACGGAGACGGCAACGATTATGACGGTAACGACTCCGCTGGCAACCAGCAGCCGACGCGGGGTGCGGCCGAAGCGCTCGTGAAGCTGGCTTAGAACAATTGCGGCGAAGTAGTGGGGGAAAGGATAGATCGCCATGGTGTGATGAGAGCCGCCCGCCTGAGGCGTCAGGACGAATGCCACAAACGTGAAGACGTTCAGCAGAAACATGAACTTGGCTGGTCGGCCCCTTCCGAACAGCACCCAGAACGGCACCGAGAGCCAGAAAAGCCAGGGAAAGAGCGACGGTGTCGGCAGTTCCTGGCCCGTTGAGAAACGGTAGAAAACCCTCCCGTCCAGTGTGTTGTTCAACAGGTTGAGGTGATAACGGGCCCTTTGATAAAGCGCGCCAGGTTCAAACTTCTCCCACCCCTTGGTATCGCCTTTCATCAGCGTGAACAAGCGGCCGCGCGAGAAGACGTTCCGGTCAATGTAAAAAAAACTGCCGGCAAGCATGAAAATCACCAGGATCACCACGTGCTTCGCACGCCAGCGGTCACGGGGAAGTCCACAAGTCAGTACAAAAGCCAAGAAGCCCGCAAACAAAAACCAGGCAAAGTTGGCCTTGTCCAAAACGCCGAGACCTAGACAGGCGGTCCCGACGACAAAGTACATCCAGCGATCGGTACGCCACCACTTCAGTAAGAAGTAAAGGGCACTCAGTTTAAAAAGGAACATCAGGGAGACCGGGCCCCAGTCATGGCGGTTATGAAAGATGTAACTGAGATCGGTCATTAAGAGGACTGTGCCAATGACTGCCGGAAACAGTCCCGCAAAACCTTTCATGAAATAAAAGCCGAAAAGGAGGGCCACGCCGGCAATGACGATCCCGGTCAAACGCACCGATTTGAGATTTATGCCGTTTAGAAGGAAAGCTGGGATAAAGGTGTATGACTTCAGATAGGTCAGGTAATCCTGGTTGAGGAGAGCAATGTAGCGACCGCCGATTTTCCAGTTTTTATGAAGCCCAAACGGTCCGTCCGGCTTGCCGGTAATTAAGTGTATGGCCGGGATCGTCAGGAGCACTTCATCTTCGTATGGACCGGGTAAATCAAGGTGCCTGGTCGAAAGAGTCCAGAACACTGCCAGGGCGAGTATCGGAAAGATTCTGAAAACTCTTAGCATCGTCGCAAACGGTGTCAAGTATACAAGGAAAACGTGAAAGGGTCGCAAGACGGTCGCAAGAGACGCAAGGGCGAAGGGATAATTTCACAGTGGCGCCGAGCTAACAAACAGGACGAAACGGAGCAGGGCAGCAGACGCGAAGATGTACGAATACCGGCGAAGCTCCGAGCCCCAAGTGGGCCGGGGGAGCACGGCGGTTGAGTGGCGCGCTGTCTTCTAGCGCGCTGTATCGAAACCCCGTGCTCTTCTGGCCCGCGCTCGACGGGGAGGCATAAGCGGTCCGAGCGGCTGAGGCGTGGCGCACGGTTTCGATACAACTCGCCACAAGACGGCGAGTCACTCAACCGCCGCGCCTCGCCTCAACCTGTTGCACACAAGTTCGACCCCTCACGTCACTCATGTTCGAGTCACGCTATGTCAACAACTGCTGGTCATCGGGGTCAGGGACTGTCCCTAAGACCCTAAGGGACTGTCCCCAAGACTCTGCCCGGACTCTTCAAGCAACATCGATCCTACTAACGGCACGGTGGCGGACTCTGGAGAATCCGGCCACAATAAAGGCGCGTCACTCAGCTGCCGCCGGCCGCAAGGACGGCATCTAAAGGTTAGCTCCCGAGCACGGCCGGGTGGCTCCCCGTCCGCTGACGCTCCGCTGAAAAGCGCTTCTCTGTTTCGCCGAAAAAAGTGAAGACTCGACTGGGCCGAACTTATAATGGCGATATGAGAATCCACCTCGCGTACGGAAAGCAGGGGCTTGAGGTCGATTTGAATGACCGTTGGAACGTATCGGTCGTCGAGCCGAAACACCCGCCACCACTTCCAGATCCAAAAAAGGCGCTTGAAGATGCCCTCTTAAATCCCCTTGCAGCTCCGCCGCTTCGCCAGATAGTCAAATCCACTGACCGCGTGGGGATCGTTTTTAGCGACATCACTCGTCCGGCCCCAAATCACCTGATGATCCCGGCTATCCTCCGTGAGCTTTCCCATGTCTCGGAAGGTAATATCACCCTGTTTAATGGCTTAGGCACGCATCGACCCCAGACGCCTGCCGAGCTGCGAGAGATGCTTGGTTCCGAACTCGTCGAACGCTATCGCATTGTTCAGAACTCGGCCTTTGATCCATCCACCCAGGTTCGGCTTGGAACGACCACCGAGGGTCATGAGGTCTGGCTCAATCGAGATCTTGTCGAGTGCGATGTAAAAATCCTGACTGGCTTCATCGAGCCACACTTCTTCGCCGGTTTTTCGGGAGGTGGCAAGGCTGTCATGCCCGGTATGGCCGGACTCCAGACTATCCTCGGCAATCATGATGCCAGAATGATCGGGTCGCCAAAGGCGACTTGGGGGATCACAAGGGGCAACCCGATCTGGGAAGAGATCCAAGAGGCGGCTTCCTGGCTCAACCCGACGTTCTTACTTAACGTCACCCTTGACAGCCAAAAACGGATTACCGGGGTTTTCGCGGGCGATTGGCAGCGCGCTTGCGAGGCGGGATGTGCCTTCGCGAAGGAGACCGCCATGGTCGCCGTTCCCGAAGAGTTCGACATCGTTGTCACCACAAATTCCGGTTATCCGCTCGACTTGAATCTCTATCAGACGGTCAAAGGGATGAGCGCAGCTGCACAGATCGTCAAAAAAGGAGGGACAATCCTGGCTGCTTCGGAGTGTTGGGACGGCATACCTGATCACGGGCTTTACCGCGAGCTTTTGATAGCAGGCGGCAGTCCGCAGGGCGTGCTGGAGATGATCTCTAGACCAGGGTTTTTGAAGCAGGACCAGTGGCAGGCGCAGATTCAAGCCCAAATTCAGCTGAAGGCGGACGTCTTTGTCTACTCCGATCACCTGACCGATGCCCAGATTGCGGCGGCTCTGCTTTGTCCGTGCAGGTCCGTAGAAAACACGCTGGCTAGTCTGATCCCGAAGTATGGCCGAGGTGCGTCAATCTGCGTGCTCCCCCAAGGCCCGCAAACGATCCCGTACGTGGTCGGGTGATGTGGACAACGCTACACTTCCGCCCGCCAGAACCCAGGGTAGTCTGTAACAAATCCGTCCTCGTTGACTTTAAGCCAAGCAACGAATTTTCCTCCGCCGCTTTCGTAGCGATACACTTCAGCGGACGCTCGCTGGTACACCTGTTCCAGGGGTTCAAGAGTGAAATCCGGGAAACGCAGCCAAGCAGCGCGTAATTCCGCTCGGCCACCGGGCTCGAGGCTCAGCCGGCGTATCGGCAGCGTGTTGGTCGCCGGGCTGAAATTCAGATCTATATCACAACACCCAACCAGGTCCTGGACCTCCTGTCCGTTTAACCGCCAAATGCGCGCTCCATCCACGACAATTTCGGACTCAATGACTCGATTTCCGACCCAACCCTTGATTGACGCCGACACCGTTGCCCATGCCTGATCACAGGTGATCGTGTAATCCAAGCGACAAGCTTGGTTTTCGTAGACGAACACTGCGCTTCCAAGCAAGCGGTGTTCGGTGTCAAGTGTCAGGAGACGGGCGGATTCATGTCCCGGCCTGTCGATCCTCCGCCAAAGCATCGGTTCCGTCATAGTTCCCCCGAACATATGTTTGTACAGACTTTCGACCTTAGAGAAGCAGTCGGGCAAAGCGTCGACTGGTGTTGCCCTGAGGGCTTAGTCAAAGGCGGAAATTCCTGTAATGCTTTGCCCGAGGATCAAAGTATGGATGTCGTGCGTCCCCTCGTAGGTATACACCGATTCCAGGTTGGCCATGTGGCGGAAGACCGGGTAATCGCTGAGAATACCATTTGCACCCAGGATGTCTCGTGCCACGCGCGCGGCTTGCAGCGCGATTGCGACATTATTCCGCTTGGCCATCGATATTTGCTCAGGCCTGACCGTGCCGGCGTCCTTCAACTGCCCCAGTCGATAGGCAAGAAGCTGCGCTTTTGTAATTTCTGTCAACATGTTGACCAGCTTTTCCTGGACAATCTGGTGTGACGCAATGGGCTTGTCCCCAAACTGTTTTCTTTCCAGCGCCCAGCGCCGGGCGGTTTCAAAGGAGGCCATGGCACTCCCAATGGCGCCCCAGGCAATGCCATAACGGGCCTGGCTGAGGCACATAAGTGCGTTTTTGAGCCCCTCCGTGCCGGGGAGAAGATTGCTCGCGGGAATTCGGCAATCATCAAAGAACAGCTCGGAAGTAACCGATGCCCGCAGGGAATGTTTATTGTGATAGTCGCGAGCCTCGAAACCGGCAGTTCCCTTTTCCACCAGAAAACCACGGATCCGCTCGTCTTCGCACTTTGCCCAGACAACCGCGACATCGGCTAGCGTCCCGTTCGTAATCCAGGCTTTCGAACCGTTCAAGACATAGCAATCGCCCTCTCTCCGTGCTCGCGTGCGCATGCCGGCCGGATTGGAACCGAAATCGGGCTCGGTGAGACCGAAGCAACCGATCGCCTGCCCGGATTGAAGCCGTGGCAACCAACGGTTCTTCTGGTCGTCACTTCCGAAGCTGTAGATCGGATACATAACCAGGGCACCCTGCACCGAGGCAAAGCTGCGCAGCCCGCTGTCGCCTCGCTCCAGTTCCTGCATGATTAAGCCATAGGCGATGTTATTCAGCCCCGCACAGCCGTATCCCTCAAGGTTGGCGCCAAAGAAACCAAGCTCGCCCATCGTCTTTACTAACTGCACCGGGAAACGACCCGCCTGATAGTGTTCCTCGATGATCGGCAGCACGTCCCGATCGACGAAGGCGCGCACGCTATCGCGCACCAGCCTCTCCTCGTCCGTAAGTAGTTCATCCAGCTTCATGAAGTCGATAGTTGAGGAGGTCATTGAAGTCAATATAGCACACTGAAATCGGGCCGCCTGTTCCTGGTCAATGTGTTATAAAGGGAGATCGGAAGAGCGTCGTGTAGGGAAAGAGTGTCTTGC